>Ga0207952_1000202_pt1 | contig 61119 bp, 55 predicted proteins | sample SubbioR12Aug_8Ca_FD_184831 | JGI IMG/M metagenome (GOLD analysis project Ga0207952, IMG submission 184831) | Serpentinite rock and fluid subsurface biosphere microbial communities from McLaughlin Reserve, California, USA - CR12Aug_8Ca (SPAdes) | ecosystem: Environmental > Terrestrial > Deep...
TTTTGGGAACATGGCTTGCGCGATCAAGAAGATTACAGCCGGCACATGGATTACATCCATTGGAATCCGGTAAAGCATCAATGGGTAAATTCGGTAAAAGACTGGCCTTATTCGAGTTTTCATAATTTCGTCAAGCAAGGATTTTATCCCGAGAACTGGGGTAGCATTATGCCGTTGGATATTGAAGGCATTGAATAACTCGAAAGATGCGCCGCCCGTTGGTTGGCGCATCCTACGGGCTGCGGGCGCGGGTGGATAAGCTCTGGCGGGCTTTTATGGAATGAAGTCTTTTTATGCCGAAACTAACGGTGAGCCTGTCGGATCAAGTTTGAAGTTCTACAAATCAGGTAAAAGTGATTGGCGCATGGGCTGTGTCAAAATGTGGATAGACAGGCAAAAAACGACCCGTTTCTGACATTCAAACTTGTTTTTAAGTAAGCAGGACGTTATTCAGTTTTTTGATAATATACTGATTTTATATCTCGTTAGGCTCAAATTAGTAATGAGTGACAATTTTTTTTATAAGTTTCGTTCGATCTCAAGGTATCTCATCGAATCTATCGTTACGCCTAGTATTTACTTTAGCAAGCCAGCAGAGCTTAACGACCCCTTTGACTGCCAGTTGAATATTAAATCATTGTTTGGTGACAAACGCTTTTCTACAGACAAGCGCTTGATTAATGTGAAAGAAAATTTTAAAGTTTTACGATTTCTTAACGACACCTCCTCGCTTCCAGGATTTTCAGAGCATGGAATTTTCTGCGTTTCTAAATCGAATGTTGTAGATAAAAATGAACCCCTCATGTGGTCTCATTATGCTGATCAACACAAGGGAGTTCGCCTCAAATACAATGAGCCAACTTTGCTTCAATCGCTTCCTGTCTGCACTTCGTTTACAGATGTTTTTTATGATTCTGATAATAAATTTATTGAGTTTCTGCTCGAAAGCGATAAATCCGATTATGAGTTCTATTCAGAGTTTTGTAGTCGTTATTTATCCGTAAAGCATCCTGCTTGGGAATACGAACAAGAATTTAGATTTTTTCGCCCACAATTTGGCACTTTCAAAATTGATCCCGCTTGTTTGGTGGAAGTATGCTTTGGATTGAATACACCCAAAGAGGACATTAAACTCCTCATGGAGTATGCTTCCAAACATTGTGGATGTAAGGCTTTTAAGAAAAAGATACGAGGCAATGGATTGTTTGATTCTGATGAGGAAGATGTTGCGGATTGCCATCTGTAAAAATTAGACAAAACACGTTGACTGTCTGCAATTGGCCCAGGCTGTGTAAAAACGCAAAAATAAAATTCAAAAATTAAAATTTCTCCCACTTTTTGGTTATTTCATCTGCTTAGATGAATAAATCTTTCCACCTAGAAATAAAATGAGCGAGCCAAGTTAACTTATTTTTCCACCGCTTTTCGGATTTTTACGTTTTTACACACCCTGGGCCGAACGAAGCCATCCAGTTCCACTCAATAATCTCAAGTCTCAATCAAACGTTTTTCAATTCATGCGGCACTGGTGTTGAGAGTTGATCTTTGAACAACGCCGCTATTAGCTGGGTTTGAAAGACGATGCCCACAAAACGCCCGTCGGCGTCGGTAATGGGGATGTGGTGGTGGCCTTCGTTGACAATCAGCGGCAGCAGTTCCGCAATATGGGCCGTGGCGGGCAGGGTTTTTACTTGCCGGGTCATGATGTGTCCCAGCGCTTCCGGTTTATCGGTGTGGGTATCCGGCGTGCTTTTGACGAAGGCCAGCCATTTGTCCTGCAAGCCGCGGTACGGTGTCAGTTGCAGGTTTTTGAAAAAATCGTGGCGGGTGACGATGCCGATCACCCGGCGAGCCCGGTCCAGTATCGGCAGAACCGTCAATTGCCGGCTGTGCATTAAGCGCCAGGCGGCTTCCACTTCGGTGGCATATTCGGCGGTGACGATATTGTCCTGCATGATGTCGCCGCAGATCAGCTTGCCGGTCCGCTTTTGAAAGCCCTGCAATTGCAGGCGGCTATAGATTTGCAACAGTTCGTCTGCCCCTATGTCCAGAAAATGGCCGTAAGCTTGGGTAACCTGTTTGATGTCGCGCAGGCTGATGCCGGTTAGCTTATCGGTGCGCGCCTGCTGTTGAGTTGCCGGTTTGGGCGGCGATAGTTGGGCCGGATAATCCCGCCGCAAGATCAGCCGGTTGATCAGCACGGCGAGGACCAGCATGAAAAGCAGGTTGACACCGACCGGGATCAATAAAAAATCCAGGTCCGGCCCGGGATGCCGGGCGTGGTTTACTATCGGCGCCAATGCGGTTGCCGCTCCCGGAGGGTGCAGGCAGCGCAACATCAGCATCGCCCAGATGGCCAGGCCGACGGCCAGCGCGGCCGCCAAGATCGGGTCGTGAATATAAAAGGCGCAATAAACGCCCACCGTTGCCGATAACAGCTGTCCGCCTATAAAAGGCCAGGGTTGGGCCAGCGGGCTGCCGGGAATCGCAAACAAAATCACCGCCGATGCGCCCATCGATGCCACCAGTGTGGGCATATGTTCGCCGGCGTAAAACCGAGTCAGCAAGCCGGTGCAGAAAATCGCGGTAAAACCCGCCAGGGTGGCGATGCATTTTTCCTTCAGGCTTAAACTGACCGGATCGATAGCGAGATAACGCAGCGATGGCCGCATGCTGAACTCCGAAGTCGAGTTAAATTTTAAGCCTAGTCCAAAGTTGCCGAGGCCACGTGAAAGGCGTCGGCATACATGTCCTGTAGACTCGCGCCATGCAAATAGGCTTGGCGTTTGCTCTGATTGACCATGTCCGGATGCCCGCATAAATAAACCCGCCAGCCTTTCAGGCTGGGGAGCGTGGATAGCGCCACGTCATTGGCGCGTCCCGATGCGAAACCTTCCGGCGCATCGCCTTTGGATACGCACGGGGTGTAGTGAAAATTAGGATATTGCCGCGCCAGTTGCCGCATTTCGTTTATCCAATACAGGCCGTCGACTTCGCGGCTGCCGTGGAATAAGTGAATGTCGCCGCTGTGGCCGTGATGCAGAGCTTCGCCGATGATGCCGGCCAATGGCGCCAAGCCGCTGCCGGTGCCGATCAGCAGCATGTTTTGCTCCGGTTGATTGGGCAGGTAGTAACACAGCCCTTGCGGGTCGGAAACGGAAAGTGTGTCGCCGATATTCAATTCCCGGTGCGCCCATTCGCTAAAGCGCCCGCCCGAAAGCCGGCGGATGTGGAAAGTCAGCTTGTGGGTATGGATGCGGTTATTGGCAATCGAATAGCTGCGGGTCAGGCCGTCGGCGCGCCTTAAATTCACGAACTGGCCGGCGTAGTAATCCAGCGCTTCCCGGCATTGCAAGGTCAGCAACAGGGTTTCCGCATTGAGCAATTCCTTGCCGATGACGCTGGCTTCGGTAAAAAAGTCCGCCGGCGGCGTCAGGCTGATGCGCATAGCCTGTTGCGGATAACACAAACAGGCCAGGAAATGGTCCTGGTGCCTCAATACATCTTTTAAACCCTTTTGCGCGGCGACGGGCGGCGGGCCGTCAAGGCTGCGGATCATGCAGCTTTGACAGGCGCCCTCCCGGCAGGCGTGAGGGATGTCGATATGTTCGCGCAGCAAGGCATCGAGAACCGTTTCGCCGCTTTGGCAAATGACTTCGCGATTGTCCAGGGTAATTTTATGCAACGACATCCCTCTGCCCCCGATTAGCGGTTCAAGACATCGGCACGGGTGCTTTCCGCGATGGCGGCCACTTGGTCGATCAGGTTTTGCGGGACGCTCAGTTCTACCAAAGTGCCTGTCAGGTGCTCCATTACCGCGTCGAAGTGGGAATCGTCCAGACCGAGTTTTTGTACCAAATGGGCGTGGGCCTGGCGCATGTCGGCGCCGTTATAGTTGTTGGGGCCGCCGAAGGCCATGGTCAGAAACGACTTTTGTTTGGCGGCCTGCTTTTCGATATCGGTATTCTCGAAAAACCGGTTGATACGGTGATCGCCGAGCACTTTGCGGTAAAAAATATCCACGGCTGCATTCACGGCCGCTTCGCCGCCTAATTGTTCGTAAAGGGAAAGAGAGGTTTCGGTCATGATCGGTTTCCTGGTTGAGTTAAAAATGCAAGCAAGCGGTTAAGCTCGGCGGTAGGTTAAGGGAAAAAAGCCAGTTATGCAACTTTTTTATTATAAAAGTATTTTATATTGCTTAATGAGCGCGCTTGCGGTTCGCCTGTGCTAGAATTTTGCCGTTGTTACTTTCCATATTTTTTTCGATTTAAGTGCCCGCTTATGACAACCCAAACCGGATCGCGACAAGAACAGATCATGACTTTGCTGCTGAATTCGGCGGATGGCCTGAGTATCGATGAAATGGCGGCCCGGATGGACATCTCCCGAAATGCGGTTAAGCAGCATTTGATGGGGCTGGAAAAACTGCAATGGGTCAAGGAAGCGGCATTGAACAGCACCGGAGGCCGGCCGGCGCGCAGTTACAGTTTGACCGAACAGGGCTTGAACCGTTTTCCCAAGCAATACGCCTGGTTTTGCAACCTGTTGCTCGACGATTTGGCGGCGGAATTATCGACCGAAGCGTTGGAAAAAATGATGTGGAAGATGGGGGTTAAACTGGCGCAATCCCTGGCGCCGCAATTCAGCGGTAAAAATGCCCAGCAAAAATTGGCGGCGTTGGTGGAACTGATGCAAAGCCTGGGCTATCACGCGGAACTGGAGCAGCAGGATGGCGTGCCAAGCATCAAGGCGGTCAATTGCGTTTATCACGATCTGGCCCGGAAACACCCGGAATTGTGCCATTTCGACCAGGCCTTGATCGGCACCTTGCTGGAGAAGCCGGTCCGGCAGACCCACTGCATGGCCAAGCAGGACTGCGTCTGCCGGTTTAATCTGGCGTTAAACAAGGAATGATTGGAACGTTGCGGAAACAAGGGCCGGCGGCATTGAACGGGCTCGATTTCGCAACGGGGCGGATATCAGGATTTAATATTGTCCGCATGTAAGCCGCATTCCTTTTTTGCGGCGTCTTCCCACCACCAGCGGCCGGCGCGTTCATGCTGGTTCGGCAATATGGGCCGCGTGCAGGGTTCGCAGCCTATGCTGACATAGCCTTGTCCGTGCAGCGGGTTGTAAGGCACCTGATAGGCTTCGATGTAATCCCACACTTGCGCCGACGACCAGTTCAACAGCGGATTGAATTTGATCAGCTGTTTGCCGGGGCCGGAAAAAGCCGTATCGAGTTGTACTTCCGGAATATCGCCTCGGGTATCCAGGCTTTGGTCCTTGCGCTGGCCGGTAATCCAGGCATCCAGCGTGGCCAGTTTGCGGCGCAGCGGTTCGACTTTGCGGATGCCGCAGCATTCTGTGTGGCCGTCTTCGTAGAAGCTGAACAGGCCTTTTTCCTTGACAAAACGATCCAATACCTCGCGGTCCGGCGTCAGCAGTTCGATGTCGATTCGGTAATGCTTGCGGACTTGCTCGATGAAGCGGTAGGTCTCCGGATGCAGGCGGCCGGTATCCAGCGAGAATACTTGAATGTCCTTGCGGATTTGCAAAGCCATATCGATCAAAACCACGTCTTCGGCACCGCTGAAAGAAATGGCGATATTGTCGAACCGGGCCAGCGCGGCTTTTAAAATCGTGCGCGGATTTTTACCTTTCAGTTCGGTTTGGATTTGGTTTAAGTCGAATGCGGTCATGATTGCGAAAAATAACGGGTCAAAAAGTCATCGAAACTCAGCGTGTCGGCCGCTTCGATTTCAGCTTGTTTTTGCAGCGACAGATCGGCCAGGTCGGCAAATTGTTGTTGCACCTGCGAATCCAGCGGCTGAGAGGTGAAGTAATGCTTATGCAGCGCCGAGGTGTTGCTGGCGAAACAGCCGAATTCCTGGCTGTTGTGGGTCATGCAAGCCAGGATGTGGGCGGAAGGGGTCAGGGCCGGGTTATCGACCATGGCTTGCTGCTGTTGCAAGGCCAGTTGGTACGGTTTATCCAGGCTGCCCAGATCCAGCAAGGCGCAAATCGGCTGCATGTTGTCCAAAATTTGATGAGCCCATTCCCGTAAGCCGATGTCCTGGCCATTCTTACTTAGCATCAGTCCCGGTTTGCGGCCCTGATTGGCGACCAATAGCTGATTGCGGTTGTTGATTTCCAATTCTGCCTCGGCTTGCGGCGGACTGTCCTGTAGTAGGCAGCTCAGTAGAAAAGCCTCAATGAAACGGGCGGTGCTTTCCTCGATGCCGATAGGGTTGAACAAGTTCAAATCCAGCGAGCGCATTTCCACGTACATCACTCCGCGGCGTTTTAACGCCAGCGTGGGTTTCTCGCCTGATTCGGCGATTTGCTTGGGCCGCATGGTACTGTAGAACTCGTTTTCGATTTGCAGAATATTGGCGTTGAGCTGTTGATATTCGCCGTCGACTTTGATGCCGATTTTTTCATACTCCGGATAAGGCGTGTTGATGGCGGCGCTAAGGCTTGCGACATAGCCGTCCAGCGAGTTGTAATCGATTTTCAGACCCGCCTGATTTTTGCTTTTGTAGCCGATGTCGCTCATGCGCAGCGAAGTGGCATATGGATGATAGAGGGTGTGGGCATCGAATTCCTCGAAATCCTCCATCAACCGCGGACGGCTTTTGAAGAAGCTTTTGCAAATCGCCGGCGAGGCGCCGAACAAATAAAGCATCAGCCAGCCTTTACGCTGGAAATTGCGGATCAAGCCGAAATAGCCGTCGGCGATAAAGTTTTGCAGCGGCCCCACGTTGCCGGCCTGCCGGTGCAGCATAGGCCATAGGGCTTGCGGGACCGAATAATTGAAATGGATGCCGGCGATGGCTTGCATGGTGCGGCCGTAGCGGTGCCACAGGCCCTTGCGGTAAACGTGTTTCATTTTACCGACGTTCGAGTCGCCGTATTCGGCGATCGGCACGCTCAAATCGCCGTCTATGCCGCACGGCATGCTGGTGGCCAGCAGCATTTCCTCGCCCAACTGCGGGTAAACGAATTGGTGGATCTGGTGCATGTAGCCCAGGGTTTGCTTGATGTCGGCAAACGGCGGGGTAATGAACTCCAGCAAGGCTTCGGAATAATCGGTGGTGATATACGGGTGGGTGAGGGCGGAGCCCAAGGCCTTGGGATGCGGCGTCTGCGAAATCACGCCACGCCGGTTGATGCGCAGGCTTTCCTTTTCTATGCCCTTTAAACCCAACTGCAGCAGATGGTGCAAGTTGTTATCGATCAGGTATTGCAAGCGTTTGGGGAGGTCGTTTTGTAGACTAATCATGAATGGGTCGCGGATGTGGCATGAATAGCACGCGAGTGCTGATATAATCCGAACCATTATAAAGGGTCGATCCGCCATTGCAGAAATATTATCCCACTCCCGTTCATGACGATGCCGCGCCGGCCGCTTCCGGCGTTCTGCCTCCCGCGGCGCTGGCGCGTCCCTGTGCGTTGCAGGTTTTGCGCTCGGTATTCGGTTACGACAGTTTCCGCGGCCAGCAGCAGGCAATCATTCAGCAGGTGATAGACGGCCGGGACGTGCTGGTATTGATGCCGACCGGCGGCGGCAAGTCCTTGTGTTACCAGATCCCGGCCTTGGTCAAGGATGGGGTCGGCGTGGTGATTTCGCCCTTGATTGCCTTGATGCAGGATCAGGTCAGCGCCCTGCATCAATTAGGGGTAAAAGCGGCGTTTTTGAATTCGACGCTGTCGCTGGAGCAAGTTAGAGACATAGAACGGCAGTTATTGAACGGCGAGCTGGATTTGCTGTATATCGCCCCGGAACGTCTCAGCAACAGTCGCACCCAAGCCCTGTTCGGCCGTTGCAACATTGCCTTGTTCGCGATAGACGAGGCCCACTGCGTATCGCAGTGGGGGCATGATTTCCGGGCCGATTATTTGCTGCTGTCGGTGCTGCATGAACAATTCCCGCAAGTGCCGCGCATCGCCTTGACCGCCACCGCCGACGAACGTACCCGCCAGGAAATCATTACTCGGCTGGCGCTGGAAAATGCCCATGTATTCATCAGCGGTTTCGACCGGCCCAATATCCGCTACCGCATCGTGCAGAAAGACAATGCCCGTCAGCAGCTGTTGAATTTTATTCGGGCCGAGCATGCCGGCGATACCGGTATCGTGTATTGTTTGTCGCGTAAAAAGGTGGAAGAGACGTCCGAATGGCTGAACCAGAAAGGTATTCTGGCCTTGCCTTACCATGCCGGCATGAGCCATGAGCTACGGCAGAAAAACCAGCACCAGTTCTTGATGGAAGACGGTTTGATCATTGTCGCCACCATCGCCTTCGGCATGGGCATAGACAAACCCAATGTGCGTTTCGTGGCCCATCTGGATTTACCCAAAAGCGTAGAGTCTTATTATCAGGAAACCGGCCGGGCGGGGCGGGACGGTCTGCCGGCCAATGCCTGGATGGTTTACGGTTTGCAGGATGTATTAACCTTGCGGCAGATGTTGGCGGCGTCCAATTCAGACGAAGCGCACAAGCGTATCGAATATCATAAACTGGATGCCATGCTGGCTTTGTGCGAAACGGTCGGCTGCCGCCGCCACGCCCTGCTGGCCTATTTTGGCGACGCACAGGGAAGTGCTAGTGTCGCGGGAGGCAGGACGCCGGGAGCGACCGACGCACAGGGAAGTGCTAGTGTCGCGGGAGGCAGGACGCCGGAAGCGACCGATGATTTGAGCGCAGGTTGCGGCAATTGCGATACCTGTTTGGAGCCGGTCGAAACCTGGGACGGCAGCATTGCGGCGCAACAGGCGCTGTCCTGTATTTACCGCACCGGCCAGCGGTTCGGCGTAACGTATTTGATCGATGTATTGCTCGGCAAAAACGACGAGCGTATCCGCCAATTCGGCCATGACAGGCAATCGACCTTTGCTATCGGTAAAGCATTGGATGAAAAGCAGTGGCGCTCGGTGTTCAGGCAGTTGGTGGCCAAGTCGTTAGTGGAAGTGGATTTTGAAGGACACGGCAGTTTAAAGCTGACCGATGCTTGCCGGCCGGTGTTGCGCGGGGAGCAAACCCTGATGCTGCGCAAGGATGTGCAAGTCGCCAAGACCAAGAAGGAACGCTACGAAAAACGCCAGCCGGGCGGGGCGGATACTGAGTTGTGGAATGCCTTGCGGGCAAAACGCCGCCAGTTGGCGGATGAACAAGATGTGCCGCCGTATGTGATTTTTCACGATGCCACCCTGATGGCCATGGTGGAAAACCGGCCGCGCACCCACCGGCAACTTGGGCTGATTTCCGGCGTAGGCGAACGCAAGTTAGCCTTGTATGGGGATGCGTTTCTGGCGGTGTTGGCGGAATTCGACGAACAGGAGAGCGGTCCGGCCAACGATACCGTCGCCGAAACGCTGGATTTGTTTAAGCTGGGCTACAGTATCGAACAGGTGGCGCAGCAGCGTGGCTTAAAAACGGATACGGTTTACACGCATCTGGCTAAGGGATTGGAGGCCGGGTTGGTGAGATTTGCGGATGTATTGGACTTGTCGGCCCAGGAAATCGCCGAGATTGAAGCGGTGTTATTGGCCATGCCGGATGAGCAACGCAACGCCTTGAAGCCGGCCTTCGAGCAATTGGGCGGGGCTTACAGTTATGGGGTATTGCGTTGCGTCAGGGCCGCCTTGCAAAGCAAGCTTAGATGACGTACCGGTTGGCGCTGGAAAATTCGTAGCGGTTTTTTAAACAATGATCCAGCCATTTTTGCAGAAAATAATTCAGCCGCCATTTGTATTCCTGAATTTCCAAAGCCCGTCCCGGGTTTTGATAGACCCGGTCTACCGCCGGACGGTCATGGTCGCGGATCACTTCGGCCAGTTGCGCATCCAGATAAATGCGGATTTTCACGGCGGGCGCCATCAGTTCGGACAGCTGTTGAGTGAAGCAATGGCTGAGTTCGATGGTCAGCGTGTAGGGGTTGCGCTCCAGAATGTCCAGGTGCAATGCCGGTTGGTTGTCGGTGCGGCCGATCGCGGTCTTATCCAGCGCGCATAAATTGGGAATCAAGCGAAACAATTTTTGATAATTGGTTTCGCAGATTTTTTCCAGGCACAGCGAGGTATTGATCGGTCTGAGCCGGCTCATGTCAGTCTTCCCGGTAACAGGCGTGTGCGCTGGCGGTTTCCCACAGCACCACCTGGTCGACGTTTAACCCCACTTGTTTGAGGTGCCGGTAGATCATTTTGCTCAGCACTTCGGCGGTCGGGTGTTCGTCGAGGGCCAGAAAGCGCTCGTTGTTGGCGGTCAAGGCCGGAATGATGGGGTCGTCTTTGTGCAGCAGAAAATTGTGGTCCAAATGCTGGTCGACGAACGATTCGACCGCTTCGCGCACGTCGGCGAAGTCGCACACCATGCCTTGTTGGTTTAACTGCTCGCTTTTGATGGCGATGCTGGCTTTTACGCTGTGGCCATGCAGGTTGCGGCATTTGCCGGGATGGTTCATCAGCCGGTGGCCGTAACAGAAATAAACTTCTTTGGTGATTATGAACATAATTTAACGCGTCCCTGTGCCGAGGCCTTGTAGATTAACTGCCTTTGATGCTTTTAATGGAGGCGGCAATCTCATATTGATTTTCATCGCGCTTTACGCTGCGCACGACTTCGATAAATGCCGTCATCGGCGGCGTGATGGATGTTTTGGGAATAATGCTGACTTCCATGGCCAAGCCGGCTTCGAAGGACTGGTCGGCCAGAAAGGATACCCCGGCACCGCTCAAGGTCGTGCAACGGCCTGTTTTTATTTCATGCGAGTTGGCGAGTCTGTAAGTAATGTCGCAGTCAACTTCCATGCGGATGTAGTCGCGCTTTTCGTCATGTGCCAGCATTAGGTTCCTCCGACAGTAAAATCAGGTTTTGAACTAAAAATTAACGGACGGAAGTTTACTATAAAAACCAAGCTCTTGGTTATCCAATCGGCGGCATGGTCTCGAGCGGTTAACCGCGGGCTTTATTGTCTGACTATCCGCCATGAATTGTGTAGAATCCCAAACTTTTATGAAAATAAGATTTAGGGTGCACAGTTAACTTTTATGAGTAAATCCATTGTTCTGACCGGCATTACCACTACCGGTACGCCGCATTTGGGAAATTACGCCGGTGCCATACGCCCGGCGATTAACGCCAGTAAGGACGAACAGGTCAGGCCGTTTTATTTTTTGGCCGACTATCACGCCCTGATTAAATGCAATGAACCCGCGCGGGTCAAACAATCCAGTTTGGAAATCGCCGCTACCTGGCTGGCGTTGGGTCTGGATACCGAAAACGCGGTGTTTTATAGACAATCCGACGTGCCGGAGATTTTGGAATTGACCTGGATGTTGACTTGCGTGACCGCCAAGGGCTTGATGAATAGGGCCCATGCGTATAAAGCGGCCGTGGCGGAAAACGAGGAAGCCGAAGGCAACGACCCGGATAAGGGCATCACCATGGGATTGTTTAGTTATCCGGTATTGATGGCGGCGGATATTTTGATGTTCAACGCCAATAAAGTGCCGGTGGGTAAGGATCAGATTCAACATATCGAAATGGCGAGGGACATCGCCAGCCGCTTTAACCATATCTATGGCGAACATTTTGTGCTGCCGGAAGCCGTGCTGGATGACAATGCCGCTACCTTGCTGGGGCTGGACGGGCGCAAAATGAGCAAGAGCTATAACAACACCATTCCTTTATTCGAGCCCGAGAAAAAATTACGCAAGCTGATCAACAAAATCAAAACCAACTCCCTGGAACCGGGCGAACCGAAAGACCCGGAAGGTTGCACGTTGTTCGGTATTTACCAGGCTTTTGCCGATCCGCACGAATTAAATGCGATTCGCGCGCGTTACGCGGAGGGCATAGCCTGGGGAGAAATGAAGCAGGTATTATTCGAGAAAATCAATGACGAAATAGCGCCGGCTCGCGAGCGGTACGAGGCGCTATTGCAAGCGCCTCGGCATATTGAAGAACAATTGCAATTAGGCGCGGAAAAAGCCAGAGCTATCAGCCGGCCCTTTATTCGACAATTACGCGAGGCGGTAGGAATTGCGCCGATAGCGGGCAGCTAACAGTATTTCGATCCGGTGAAAGTCATGAATTTTTACATTGGCCTGATTTTATTGAGCGGTTACGTTAACTTGAGTTGGGCCGATGACTTTAAGCTGACTTTTTCCCAGGACATCATTGAAGCCGCCGGGCAACAAGCCGGCGATCTCGGCGATTTGGCTTTGCCTCCGCCGGAAAAGCCGGTCAACCCTGTTCCTATACCGGCCGCTCAGGAAGAAACCCGCCAGCCGCGCATGACCGAAGCCGGAAAAACCGAAAAGCAGCCGGAAACCCTAGAGCCGGGTACAAGGCAGGGTTTCCGTTCATATTCCGCGCGTTCCCAGCTTTCGGAGCCGCAAAATAATTTTTTGCCGATTCAAGATGTTTCCGCCAACCATTTTTGGGGACTGGGGATGTCCGCCGATAATGCGAGTTTGGGAAACGAGTCCAGGCATGCCGGTGAGCACAATCAGATGGTTAACGACCCGTTCGCGCAATTGCATGACGAAATGCGGCTGCTGGTGGGAGAAGACATGTATGCCAAAATGGTCTGGACTTACCTGGATGTCAAACAGTTGGATAACTGGATTTATGCCACTATCAAGCAGTCCGAATTGTTTGCGCGGGATTCGCTGATCGTCGGAATTAACGATCAATTAATGATTGGGCTAACGTCTTTGGGTTTGGTGGGCTCAAATGATCGAAACCTTGCATTAGAGGAACCGTTGGCCGCCGGTAATCAGGAAAACGGCCGGCAAGTAAACGGGCTTAACAATGCCGAGCAAATGATAAACGATGCGGTTATGCGGGCTGAATTCGAAAGGAATAGTAGCTTTTTCGGCGTGTTGAAATATTTAACAGTCAATAACTTTTTGTATTTATTACTATCGGTTTTGGTTTCGGTGTACTCGGTTAAACTGGTAAGGTTTTTAATTCGACAACAATGATCGCGCAGGAAGTAAATCCGTGTCGGTAGCGCTGGTCTATTTCATCAAATTACTCGTACTGCCCCCCGCGTCATTGATTATTTTGGCCATGGCGGGGCTTTTAATCCATCAGCGTAAACAAGGCCGTATTGTTGCGCTGGTCAGTTTGACTGTGTTGTTAATGTTGAGTTTGCCGATTGTCGTCGCGCAATGGGCGCGGCACTGGGAGCGCTTTCCGCCGTTGCAGGCCGGCGGGATTAAGCTTTTCAAACCCCAGGCAATGGTGGTCATCGGCGGCGGCATGGTGTTGAATGCCGATGAATATCCATCTCCTCGAACGATCAATCATCGAACCTTATTACGCATTCGTTACGCCGCCAAACTGGCAAGAGAGGAGGATTTGCCTATACTGGTATCCGGCGGCAACGTTATGGATGCGGCCGATATTCCCGAAGCACGGATAATGGCCGATGTACTGGAGCAGGAGTTTAAAACCCCGGTGGCATGGTTGGAAACCAAAAGCCGGAATACCGCGGAAAATGCGCGATTCAGCGGCAGCGTATTAGGCGGTCTTGGTATTAATAGAATTGTTTTGGTTACGCAGGCTTATCATATGCCCCGGGCGGTGATGGAATTTCGTAAGGCCGGTTTCCAGGTGTTGCCCGCGCCAACCGCATTTATAGGCGGAGCTTCAGAATTGACGCTATTCGATTTTTTGCCCTCGCCGGCCGCCTTGGCGAATAGTTTTTTATTGGCGCATGAACAATTAGGTATGTTTTGGTACCGGATTCTATCTTCGGATTAAGTTTGAGGCTTTGTCGGCTAACATGAAAATACTCCATACGCTTTATTTGACTTGGCTTTTAATCGGGTTGAATAGCCCTGTTTTTGGAGGGGAGAGTAATTTGCCGGATATGCTGCAACGTATCAAACCCGCCATTGTGGCGGTAGGCACTGTTATGCCCACACGAAATCCCCGGGCTGTATTTCTTGGGACGGGCTTTGCGATTGCCGATGGACGTCAGATTATTACCAATGCGCATGTGGTGGGCAAAGAACTGGATGCGGCCCATCTTGAACAGTTCGCCGTGTTTTTTCGTCAGGATGAGCGCGAGCATATGCTGATTGCGGATTTAACGGCGACCGATCAAGAGCATGATTTGGCGATACTACGCTTGCAGGACGGCAAATTGCCCGCGCTTGAAATCGGCGACTCCGGGAGAGTCAAGGAAGGCCAGTTGTTTGCCTTTACCGGATATCCGATAGGGATGGTGCTGGGACTGTATCCCGTTACCCATCGCAGCATTATTTCGGCCATATCGCCCAATGCCATTCCTGTAATCGCCAGCCGGCAGTTAAACGTCAAAATGATAAAAAAGCTGGCAACGCCTTATGAGGTATTTCAATTGGATGCCACGGCTTACCCCGGCAATAGCGGCAGCCCTTTATACGACATCGACAGCGGAAAAGTGGTAGGCATCATCAATAAAGTCTTTGTGCAAGGCAGCAAGGAAAATGCTCTTAGCAATCCGAGCGGTATTTCGTATGCCATACCTTCAGAGCACATCAAACAGCTTTTAAATCAAAAAAGCATTCAATAAATCATTCGTACACACAGACCGGAATGGGAACCGCAGCATGATTAGAATTTTTCGACACTATATCTCGACCGCCTACTTGTGGTTAATGGCCGTGGAATGGATGGTGTTTTATTCGGCCATGCATTGGGGGGCCGCGGTCAGGTTTTTGTATACCTCTTCCTGGTATACCCAGGAAGAAATGTTTTGGGCATCGATGGTCTTTTCCTGCGTCTTTACCCTATGTTGTTCATCGATCGGTTTGTATCGGAAAACCTTGGATAGGGAAGAGTACAACCTGCTGGAAAGAATCAATTACAGTTTCGTCGTGGCTGTTTTTTCTTTGGTATTAATTTATTACAGCGTGCCCGAATTAATGTTGGCTCGTAGCGTATTGATTTCCGCCATTCTGTTTTCGTTTGTCGGCATGTTGCTGACCCGGTACTTTTTTTATCGATTTATCAATCTGGATAATCTGAAACGAAAAGTATTGGTTATCGGCAGCGGCCAGAAAGCCAGCGAGTTGGAGATTGTGAATTCCAGTTTTGTGTATCGCGGTTTTGAAATCGTCGGTTACATTGCCTTGGATGACGACGTGATTTCGGTTCCGGATCCCATCTGGCTGAGCGAAAGTCTGACGTTGGCCGATGTTGTTGAGCAACATAAAGTGGACGAAATTGTGATTGCGGTGGATGACCGGCGCAAAAGGTTGCCGGTTGACGATCTGCTGGATATCAAGATGTCGGGTATTATCGTGATGGATTTGCAATCCTTTTACGAGAGAGAGCAACGGCTGGTGTTTCTGGAAGCCTTGAGTCCGAGCTGGCTGGTGTTTTCGGATGGATTTGTCAATACCGGGACCCGACCGCTGGTCAAGCGCAGCTTTGATGTGCTGGCCAGCATTTTGTTACTGTCTGTCAGTTGGTGGTTGATGTTGTTCACCGCAATCGCCATTTATATCGAGAGCGGTTTTGGGGCGCCGGTACTGTATCGGCAAACCCGGGTGGGTTATCGCAATCAACCTTTTCAGGTGATTAAATTCCGCAGCATGCGGGTCGATGCGGAAAAAAACGGCGCTCAATGGGCCAGCGAAACCGACAACAGGGTAACCCGGGTCGGCAAAGTGATACGTAAGTTTCGTATAGACGAGTTGCCGCAATTGTTTAATGTGTTGAAAGGCGATATGAGTTTTGTGGGCCCCCGCCCCGAGCGTCCGGAGTTTGTGGAGGGCTTTGTAAAAAGCATTCCCTATTATGCCGAGCGCCACCGGGTAAAACCGGGTATCACCGGCTGGGCGCAACTGTGTTATCCCTATGGCGCGAGCGAGCAGGATACCTGGCAAAAGCTGCAATACGATTTATATTACGTCAAAAACTACAGCTTGTTTCTGGACATGACCATCATGCTGAGTACCGTGGAAGTGGTGTTGTGGGGTAAAGGCGCCCGCTGATCAATTGATGGCGACTTTGACGTTGACTTCCAAACCGATGGGAACTTGCATTTCACCGTCCGGTTCCACAAAGATCTGAATGACGTCTATATCTTTACGTTCTGTTGCAGTTTTGGCAAAAACGGTTTTTTTACCCATGATTTGCTTGACCAAACTAACATGGGCGGGAATTTCCCTATCGCCTAAGCCTCTGCCGAAGATCAGTGCCTTCTGGCCTTCTTTCAGCGCCAAGGCATAGTTTTCATCGATTTCCGCCCTGACGCGCAATTGGGCCATATTGCCCAACAATACGGCCGGCTCGGGGCTGCCCACCGAAAATGTCGATTCGCCCACGCGCAGAATGGTCTCCAAAACCGTACCGTCTATGGGGGCGGTCAAGTAAGTTTCCGCCAGTCGGCGTTGGGCGGCTTGTAACTGCGCTTCCGCGACGGATACTTGGGCTTGCGCCACTTGTTTGTCGACGTCCCGGACGAAATGGGTCAAAAAACGTGTCTCGGCATGCAAGCGGCGGCTATCCGCTTGTTTCAACTTGGCATTGGTTTCGGCCAGATCGCGCTCATCTTCGGAGGCGTATTTGTTATTCCGTAAGTGTTCTATGCGATCCAGTTTACGGCTAGCATACTCGGCGTCCAGGGTCGTAACGTGCTGGGCATGTTTTTTAGCTTCAATTTCATAGGGGTTGACACCCGCCAACACTTTATCCAATTCCGCTTTAGCCGCCAGCAATTGGCTTTCGGCCACGGTCACCGCGGTTTGTTCCTCGCGATTCTGTTGCATTGCCAGTATGTCGCCGGATTTGATCTGTTGGCCGATTTGAACGTGGTATTCACCGAGTATGCCGGGATGTTTAAAAGCCAGCCTACGAACCTCGCTGGCGGGTTCCACATAGCCGATGCCCTGAATCCAGCGTTGTTCGGCCGAGACGGCGGGACTTAAAACTAAAAAAGATAACAACAGGTAAGCGTAGCGTTGCATGCTAATATCCTGGCGGGTTGTAGTTAAGGTTGAGTATAGAAGATGTTTTCGGCGGCGGCCGTTTGCGCTTGTTCCGATAGTATGCCGTCGGCGATTGATAATATCCGGTCGAACAATGGCAGCATGCGGGTGTCGTGAGTGACCACCACGAGCACGGCTTTTTCCATTCTGGCCTGTTCCAAGAGCAGTTCGACGACCGTTTTGCCGGTATTCCAGTCCAGTGCCGCTGTCGGCTCGTCCGCCAGGACGATGGATGGGCGGTGCAATAATGCCCGGGCAATAGCGACCCGTTGGCGTTGCCCGCCGCTCAGCTGCGCCGGGTGTTTATACCGCATGGCTTTTAATTCAAGGCGATGCAGCAAGCCATCCAACCGCTGCTTAATATCGTCATCTTGCATGCCGGCATTGCGGCCTACGATGGCAAGATTTTCCTCGATGGTTAAAAAAGGCAGCAGTTGCGCATGTTGAAAAATAAAGCCCAGTTTTTGCCGCCTGACTTCCGTCAGGCTGCTTTTGTCGGAAAAGTTTACGGTATCATCGGCGATTAATAATTGACCTTCGCTAGGCGCCAGCAAACAGCCTAAAATCGACAACAGCGTAGTTTTACCCGATCCGGAAGGGCCGACCAAAACGGACGCCTGGCCTTCAAAAAACTCAAGATCGACACGTTTCAAAACCAGCTCGACGATGTCGCCCGTGCCGTAACTTTTGGCAATGCCCTTGCAGGTCATAATGCTTTTCATCCGTGAAACACCATGACGGGATCCAGCTTAAAAATAGCCCGTATCGAAAACCAGGATGCGGCGATACAACATAGTAGGGAGAAAACGACCAGACCGGTGGATACCAAGGGCGTGGTTTCGAGCGGAATGGGCGTGCGGGCGGACGCATTGCAGGCCAGGATAAATAAAATAGAACCGGTAATAATACCCAGCCCGCCTAGACTCAGGCTTTGCGTTAAAACGATCCGCCGTAATGTTTTCTGATGAAAGCCCAGTGCCAACAGGGTGGCGTAATTGCCGAGATGGTCCTGGGTAATGGCAAACAAAGTCTGACTCATGATCACCGCGCCAACCAGCAAGCCCAGCGCGGCGGTAATGATTACCGTTATCCCTACCCCTGTTTCCAACATCCAGTATTTGACCGAGCGTTCGGCGAATTCGGCGGTGGTCAGCACTTCGACGTTGGCTACTTCCCGGGCAATCCGATCGCGGATCACGCCCGGGTCAACGCCAGGTTCTACCTTGGCTAAAACAAAAGCAATTTCTTCATCTTTATAATACGGCGAATATTTCAAGGCATTTTCGATGGACGTAAACACAAAAGGCGCGGCGGTAAAGGTTCTGACGCCTCTGGATACGCCGCCTAAAATGACTCTATTCCCCTCTATTTCCGCTTCGTCGCCCAGTTCGCGGAGCCCCAAAACATCGTAAGAAAGTTCGTCGATAATCACGGTTTCAGGTTGTTCGATATTGTCTATATGGCCGGATATCAGTTGCCAGGGGCCGCCGGCGTGACTGCTATCCAAACCCACGATTTCAACATTAATGCGTTTGCCGGCGGGGTGTTGCCAGGTAGCCCAACCCATCAGCATGCCTTCCGCCCAAACAACGCCGGGAACGCTGCTAACCTGTTGTACGCGATGGCGGGGAATGGCGGTGCCGTAATCGAAGGCGCGAGTTTCTTCCGCCATGACCCAAATGTCGACACCGGCATGGCGAATGATGGCGCTATTGGTGTTGATCCAGCCGACCAGCAAGCCAATTTGCGCGGCCGCCAGAAAGAACGCAATAGCAATGCCTATCACCGTCATGGCGAAGCGCAAATGGTTATGAAAAAGCATCCTGACTGCTACGGTAAAAGAAGCTGCGCTCATGATGCTAAAAAAGTCCGGCTTGTTCGGGAAGGGAATTAAAAGTATTCATTTCGATGACGGGAAATCTGCATTTGCGTGGCGCCTAAACATCCTACAGCGCCAAGACACTGTTTTTTAGGCTGTTGTTTTGCTTAATGTCGATTGCTTAAACGCCCAGCATTTTTTTCAATCTCCAAAACATAATGGTCTGTAAAGGGTTGTTATTGCCCCAAGGACGCCACGTTTTAACCAATTTATTGCGGTACGCGTCGAAATGCAGACCATGAGGGGCATGAATGACCTCGCCTCTGTTCAACAGGATTTTTAATACATTGCTGCAGGCGACGCCCGCCGCCAACTCTATTCCCATGGGAGTGGACGGTACCTTTTTCTTTAAAAAATTGACCGACGAACGCTCGACCAAGTATTTTCTCTGCATGACGGTCGGGGAGACGCCTATGACGAAGCGTAGTATCTGTTCTTCGAAGCTATAACCATCCAAGGCAAAATATTCCTCGAAACTCATTTTGCCGGGCATAAATACTAACATGGCGGTACCCATGCCCATGGGGGCGGCGGTAATCGTAGGTATGCCGAGAGCATAGCAACGGGCAAAAACCGCGCGACGGATTTCGAGGGCAAAAATATCGAGGCTATCGACGTAAATATCCACGCCAGTTAAAAAATCATCAAGATTATCTCTATTTATGCCTTCTTTAAAATTTCTAACCTCTACTTCCGGATTAATATCCTTGATTGTGCGTTCGGCTACTTCGGCTTTGGGTTGATCCAAAGTGCTGACGCAAGCCCCGTATTGCCGATTGAAATTGGCGATCTCAAAGTTATCGAGATCGGAGATGTTAAATTTTCCGACACCCAGCCGGGTTAGGGTAATTAAATGACTGCCGCCCACCCCGCCAAGGCCGCCGATCGCTACTCTCTTGTTGCGTAATAAAGCTTGTTCTTCCTGGGTAATCCAGCCTATGTTTCTCGAAAAAGCGCTTTGGTAGTTAAAGACTTGCATGAGCTGTTCTCTCGGGTGGGATTAAGTTAATTCCGATTATAGATGGTTATTTGCGGGATGTAACTCTACTTCGATTCAGCCTGAATTTGGCGGATACAGCGGGCGGAACGATTGTTGCGCATCGATATTTCCGAAATAAGTATGGCACAAAAGCAAAAACAGCCATCGATAAATCACGGTTGTTGATTCCGTTTACCGCCGAGCTATCGAAAATACAGTTGATTTGAAGGCTGAGTAAAAGGCAGTCGCGCAGCCATTTTTTTTGGGGGGGGGGCAAGCGCAGTTTGGAGAAGGGATCTTCTGAATTATCCAGCCGATGCCTTTGTCGGCAAGCAGAACACTGGTTAAGGTTTGCTGTGGAAGATTGTTTGCGTCGTTAGCAAAAGAAACGGCCGCCTTGTTAGGGGCGGCCGTTTTTAAATTACCTGAATTTTCAGGAATTAAGCTTTTTTGCGGCGTGTTGCGCCGAAGGCGAACAGCGAGCTGCCCAACAGCAGCAGAGTGCTAGGTTCTGGGACGTTGAATTCCAAAGAACCGTTGTGGTTGCCGCCGATGACAGCAGTATTGGGGCCTGTTACGGAAGCAACAACATCGTCCAGATTTTGGTCGAGAACGAAGCTAACTTCTACTGGTGGTACGCAGGTTGAAAGGTCATAGAAGCTGCTGGAACCTAAGCAGGAACCTTTGGTTGAGTGAAACAGATCTTGGTAGGCAGCAGGTTCGTTTCCGCTGAAGCTGACGATACCATTAACCAGGAAATTGGATGGATTGGAGTTGTCGCTGCCTGTCACGGTCAAGTCGAAAATGTTGTCTGCAGCAGCAATGCCGCCGGCGCCATCGTAAGTGATCAGAAATATTTCGATCAAGCCGCTGCTGTAGGAAACTTCTTGAACAATATTGCCGGGGGCAACCTGATCGATTTCGCCAATCAAATTAAATGCAAAAGAGAGCGCCCAGTTAGAGGTTCCGGCGATATCCATGTCGGTGGTATAACCTTCGGAATCTCCTGAAGGAATCAGGCCGGAAAAATGGTTGAATTCAAATGAGCTTTCGATAGTAGCAATACTGGTGGTATCGATACCGCCGGTAGTTACAATGGTATCACCTACGTCAACGGCGCCATTACCGCCCAGATTAATTTCTGTGTTAGATTGGTAGTTGAAGCCAAGCTGATCTTTAGTGCCTGTGACGAAGTCGCCATCGCCGCCGGCAATGCCTAAGCCTGTACCCGTCAAGTCGACATAAAATGAAGTAGCGTAAGAAGCGCTGCTGCCAACCAACATGGCGCCCGCCAACAGTGTTTTAGTGAAAAGGTTCATTGTTAATCTCCTGTGTTGAAATATGGAAGAGCTATCCATGCAAAACAATAAGCATGTATCGGGCCATTTTTGTAAGCATTTGAAGTGTATGGAAAATGTTTTTATTGGGTGCGTCTCGTATATGCTACGTGTAATAAAATTCGACAGGCTTATGAGTCGATGCCATGGATTTATCCGCCGTGTCGAGTATGTATGCGCCAGGAGGTAAATCCGGAGTGATTTTATAGGATGATTTTAGTTTGAACCTCAGGCGTTATGCGGTTTAAAAGAGATTGTAATATTTTTCGACAGTGGGTGGCCGGTCGTCGGTTAACCGGGGTTTTTATTATTTGTGCCTGTCCTTTTGGGTAGTGTTTTGATGTTGGTTTTGGGTTTTAATGCGTTCTAATCCTTATTCGTGCACCTTCATGCCTGTTTTTGCGTCAGCTTAAATTAAGTCGAAAAATTATGTTTTGGACAAAAAGATTGCTAATGACTTATTTATTCGGTGCCTTGCTTCCGACTGCGGCGATGGCTGAGCAAGTAGGCGCGGCAGGAGAATTGCGGCATCTGGCGGCCAATTACGAACACGGACGCGAAGGTTTAAAGCAGGATTACCAGCAGGCGTTTCAACTTTATTGTCAAGCGGCTTTAAAAGGTGATGCGGATGCCGCCTACAGTTTGGGTTTTATGTACTTCAATGGTCGAGGTAAACCGCGCGATTTGGGCTTGGCGGTGCGGTGGTTTAAACAGGCCGCCGATGCGGGCGATGTTCATGCCCAAAAAATGTTGGCACGTTATAGCGATTTATCTCCGGCTGAAGATTCAGCATGTAAGCAAGCGGAGCCGGAATTGAAGTTGGTGGCGGATGCTAATCCGAATAAACAGGCGGTGGCAAATTGGGTGAACCAAATAGCGCCGCGCTACGGTATCGATCCGGAATTGGTCATGGCGGTCATCAGAGCGGAGTCCGGCTTTAATAGCACCGCGGTATCCAATAAAAATGCGCAGGGGCTGATGCAATTGATTCCGGCTACCGCGGCGCGCTTTGGCGTTGCCGACAGTTGGGATCCCATTCAAAACATCAAAGGCGGTACGGCCTATTTACACTGGTTGATCCGGCATTTCGACGGCAAGGTGGATTTGGTGCTTGCGGCGTATAATGCGGGCGAGGGTGCGGTTGAGCGTTACCACGGTATTCCGCCTTATCGGGAAACGCAAAACTATGTCAAGCAGATTTTAGCCTGGTACGGTAAATCCCTTCATCCGATACCTGCGGATTTGTCGATTCCGCCGGTATCTCGGCAAAAAACCTGATCCAAGCGAAAAGAGTTGTGTCGGCAATGTTTGTCAAACCGTAACTATTCAGCGTAGGTTGGGTTACGCTCTATCTAGCTTTTATGCCCTTTAGGGCAAACCCAACCTACGCAATTGATCCGCATCCGCTGGCATTCACTAAATGGTTACCTCAAACCTGATCCAGCTGGTGGCGAATCAGGTCTTGCAAGCCATGTTTTTCAACCAAACTGTATAGCGTCGGTCTTGCTATACCCAGTAATCTTGACGTTTCCGAAATATTGTAGTCGCTGTAGAGCAGGGCGCGTTTGATGGCCGACATTTCCGCCGCTTCTCTTACCGCCTTTAAATTCAACGGCATGGCATTATCCACTTGTTCTGACATTTCCATGTCTTCGAGTGTTATTAGATTGCTGTCGGAGAGAATCACCGCGCGCTTGAGTTTGTTTTCCAGTTCTCTAATGTTGCCCGGCCAGGCGTAGTTTTCCAGAGCCTGGGCCGTTTCGGGCGCAAAGCGTTTTTCTTTACAGTTGTTTTGCTGGCAGTAACGCTTTAACAAGGTATTGCCGATTGCCAGTATATCGCCTTCCCGTTCGCGTAAAGGGGGGATTTCTATGCTGATTTCGCTGAGGCGGTAGTATAAATCGGCTCTGAATTGGTTTTGATCGATCAACTGCTGTATGTTGCGGTGGGTGGCGCAAATAATGCGCACATCGACAGCAATTTCCTTTCGGCCTCCTAATCGCTCGATGACGCGCTCTTGAATGAAACGCAGTAATTTGGCTTGTAGCGCGAAGGGCAAGTCGCCGATTTCATCCAAAAAAAATGTGCCGCCTTCGGCATATTCAATCTTGCCTTTGGTTTGGGTAACGGCACCGGTAAAAGCGCCTTTTTCATAGCCGAATAGCTCGCTTTCCAATAAGGTTTCCGGAATGGCCGCGCAGTTGACCGCAATGAACGGTTTTTGGGCGCGGGCGCTTTGCGTGTGTATGGCTTTGGCAAGCAGTTCCTTGCCTGTGCCGCTTTCGCCCAGTAATAACACGGTTGCTTGGGTTGGGGCAATGCGGTCTATCATGCGCATCACCGATAGCATTTGCGGGCTAGTGGCTATGATGCCGCTGCTGAATGCTTGTTGTTGCTGTAGATTTCTAAATTCATTTTCCAATGCATGCAGGTGGAAAGCCCTGGCAATGATCATGTTGAGTACGTCCGCATCAACCGGTTTTTGGTAAAAGTCGTAGGCGCCCTGCGCGACGGCTTCAATGGCATTGCCGCGGTCGTCGTTTCCCGTGACAACGATGACTTTGGTATGCGGGGCTAATTCCAGCAATTCTTTGAGTGTGGCCAAGCCTTCGCTGGCATTGGTAGGGTCGGGCGGTAGCCCGAGATCGAGGGTAACGACGCGAGGCATATGGCGGCGCAAGGCGGTTATGGCTTCCGATCGGTTGTTTGCCAGGATGATGTCGTATTGGTCCAAGCTCCATTTAAGTTGTTTTTGCAGGCCGGGGTCGTCTTCAACAATTAACAGTAGGTTGGATGCGGTCATAAGATTTGGTTAAACCAAGGGTAATTTGATGGTGAATGTACTGCCCTGGCCGGGTTGGCTTTCGACTTCTAATTGCCCGGCATTTTTTGAAATAAAGTCTCTGGCCTCGTATGCGCCAATTCCCATGCCTGCATTGCCTTTGGTAGTGTCGAAAGGTTTGAACAGCCGTTCGGCGATAAATGACGGCTCCATGCCTACTCCGTTATCCATGATTTTCAGTACAGCATAATCAGCTTGTCGGGTTAATACAAGCTTCACCCAGCCATCCGGTTTTTGGGCGGCGTCTTGAGCGTTTTGTATCAGATTGGTGATGACACTGATGAGTTTATTTTGATCCGCTTTTATCATGCATTCGATAAGGTCGGTTTCAACCTCGATGGCGGGTGTGCCGTTGTGTTGACGCGCTATATTTTTGATGATGGCGGCCAAATTAGTTAGTATTGCTGCCGAAGGAGAAGGTTTTCCCTGCTTTAATTGTTCCACAATATGCTGCATTTTGTTAACCGCGTGATTGAGTGTATCGATAGCGTCATCGAAAAAATCCGGGTTATGTTTGTGTTTGTCGGCGTTTTTTACGACCAAGGAAAGTTGGGCGGCAATGTTCTTCAGGTCGTGCACTAAATAAGCCGACAGGCGGTGATAGGTTTCGAATTGCTTGTTATTGGCCAGGGCTTCGCTGGCTTTATTCAGAGCTAGAGCGTTAGCGAGTTGCATGCCGACGGTCTTAAGCAGGTCATGATCCTCCCAGTTTAATTTTCTGGGCGCTCTTGGCTGCGTTAAAACGACAAATGCTTCAAGGTGTTGTAAATGAAATAGCGGCACGATCAACCATACCTCGCTATCTTCATAACACCATGGGCTAAGATCGATGTCGTCGTATACTTCCGGGGCGTGGGCTAATTCGTAAAAATCTATAACCCATTGTTTCTGTGTCAAGTAAATTGGTAAATGCGGCTCTGCTTTTAGGCTGTCGAGTTCTTGCTGGGTTAGATGTAAGTTGTGTGCCGCGGCCAGAAAGAAATGTCCTTGATCGTTTTTAAGCCATAGCCCGCCGCCGCTGCTTTCTACAAGGTTTGTGAGCGTGCTGATGATAAAGTCCTTAAGTTCATCGAGCGACTCAAGTTTTGCGAGAGCTTGGCTGATTTTTAGCCATTCCTCGCGATAGTCGTAACTGTAGTGAAAAAAATGCTTGCCAAAATATACTTTTGCCAAGGCTCGGATTTTACCGGAAGTGAATGATATGACGAGTAATACAATAGCTAGAAAAATAAAAATGGTTTGAATGGATTCTCCCCATTCGGCATTCGCCTGTTTTAAATAGAATCCCGTGGCTGACATAAGAATGAGGTAAACGCCGCAGCCGAATAAAATAGTGGTGTAAAAAATCGTTTTTCGCGGAGCGGAAGAGGCCGCTTGCGAGGTGAAGGCGTCGAGCCTGGGTAGGGCGAGCGCAAGACACGGCGCTATCAATACGTTAATGATCCCGCGGGATTGCCATAATGGCATGTCTAAATGTTTGTATAGTAGGGATTTGCTATACACAATCAGATCAATGGCAAATAAGGCTCCGATACCTAGGCACAAGAATTTTAAATGCCAGCGCAGACTTAACGGTGTGTTGCGATACAGTTGTTCGGTGAGGATTAGCCCAAAAATAGCGAACACTACGTGGGCAAAAAAACGAGGATCGACACGGGTTGTTTGCTGGATGAATTCCAATAAATCAGGAAAAGTCTCTATACTGACAGTAAGAAAAATGATTACGGTGGCGGGCAAGGTCGATTTGGCGCGGAGAACATATTGATAGCCAGCTGCGTTTTGTTGTTTGTATAACATGGTGCCAAGTAACAAAAACAATGCCGTGTTCCGTAAGGTTTCAAATACAAGTGTGTCGGCCAGAAAAAATTCATTGTCCTGAAGTGATCTTAAAGCGCTTGCGCTCCAGATCGCCGAAAGCAATGCGGCGAGTATGAATGGCCAATTTCGATTTTTTCTGAGCGAGGCAAAAAGAAAAAGTATGAAATAGGCTGCTAGACTAGCTAAGTAGCTAAAATAAATAAAATTTTCCATGGTTGAGGTGGATTATTAGACCTTTGGGTGGGGATGTCCGGTTGGGAACGAGGTATTATAGCTATTTGTTTTGGCATGTATTTCATATCGGTTAAGTGTATAGGTAAGTATGAAACAAATACTCGATGAAATATTAAGAAGTCCTCAATTTGCGGAAGGCGGCGCATGGAAGCATGCGTGGTATGGCGCGGGCGATAAAATCATCGAAAAAGGCGACGTGGGAAATACTTTGATCCTGGTTGAGGAGGGCGCGGTTCGGGTTTTAGGCGGTGCCGAACTGGAGGGCAAGGTTAGAATAACCCCGGGTTTATGCGATTTGCAGGCGGGTGCCGTTTTTGGCGATATTTGTCTGTATGGTTCTCATCGAAGAACGGCTTCTGTCGTGGCCTTAACCGATACGCGCGTATTGGAGATCCGTAGCGATATGTTGAGCGTGTATCTTGATGATCACCCAATTGAAGGCTATTTGTTTTTAAAGGCTCTTTTTGAAATCATGGCAGTCAGGTTGGAAACTGCTAATGACCGTATAGAAAAGCTGCTAGCCTGGGGCATAAAAGCGCATGATATTGATAAATATCTTTGATCTTGATGAATGGGCCTAGCTAATGAATGATAAGTCCGATTTAACATTGACGGAGAGTTTCGAGCGCTATTTCAAGGTAGAGCTGGCTGTATCCGATATTCAAAAGCAGCAGGTTTATGGAGTTAGGTACCGAGTCTACTGCGAGGAATTTAAATACGAAGCCGTTGATTTATTTCCGGATGGTTTGGAGACGGATGAGTATGACCAAGTGTCCCGGCATTGTTTAGTTATCCACCGAAGAACAGGAATGCCGGCAGGGTGTGTAAGGTTGGTGCCTGCTTTAGGGGGGCGGGATGAAATGCCTTTACCGCTGGAAAAATTTTGCGGTTCGAGTCTTAACAGTCAGCAAATTGATGATTTAGGCTTGGATAGATCGACCGTTTGCGAGATTTCCAGATTGGCGGTCGATGGGGCGTTCCGGCGTCGTAGCGGCGAATCGTTGACCCGGTTTGGCGAAATATCAGGTCTGCATTTTTCGGACCAAGAGCAGAGAAGCTTCTCATTAATTGCCGTGGCGTGTTTTCTTGCCGCGACAGCCATGACTGAAATGGATAACAGAACCAATGTGTTTGCAATGATGGAGCCCTTTTTACCCCGGTTGATGCATCGGTCAGGGATAGATTTTCACCGGATCGGTAAGGATATGTATTATCATGGAATTAGGGCGCCTTATTTTATTACTACTCAGTCCGCGCTCGAGAATATGCACTCGGATTTATTTGATTTGTATGTTTGGATTAAGAACAATATTATTGAGTAATATTTAATTGTACGTGATTTTTTCGCTAAAAATAAATTTATCTGGGAGTCTATTGTGTCGTTCGTTCAATCAAATTTAACTAAGTTGTATTTTCCTGTTTTGTTGGTTAGTGCGATGATGTTATCAGCATGTGATTCCCCGGAAGAGTCGGCAGAAAATCACTTACAAAAAGGCAAGGAATTGCTGGATAAAGGTGAATATGACAAAGCTATACTCGAGTTAAAAACGTCCGCTCAAGGTAGCGATCAGCGTTCAGAGACTTATTATTACATGGCGTTATTGGATGAGAAAAATAAAAACTTTAAGTCGATGAGGGAGAATCTTAAAAAAGCGCTAGAGCTGGAACCAAATAATATCGATGCCAGGCAAAAGTTAGGTAAAGTAAGCTTGTTTTTTGGTGATTTAGAAAATGCGCTCGAGCAGGCGAATTTTATATTGCAATCAATGCCATCGAGTGAAGAGGCTAAATTACTTAGAGCAACGGTTTTTATTAGGCAGAAAGAGAATGGGGCTGCGAGTGAGATAATTGAATCTGTGCTTTCCGTCAATCCTAAAAATATTGATGCTTTAGCGTTGAAAACAGCGCAGGCTTTCGAAAATAACAAGCTTGATGAAGCGCTTAAGTTGATAGAAACCGTCATCGGAATTGATGAGAAAAATCTTCCTCTTAGAATGTTAAGAATCAAAATATTTGCAAAACAAAGCAATTATGATGCAGTGATCGAAGAATACAAGACATTAATTAACTTTTATCCGGATGCGGAAAATTTTAAATTGGGTTTGGCTTCAATATATTCGATGACCGATAAGTTACAATCTGCAGAAATGCTGCTACGGGAAATTATTGATAAAAAGAGCGATAAAGTAGAGTCAAAGATAATTTTGCTTGAGTTTTTAAATGCGAAATCGAAAGAACGTGTTTCGGATGAATATCAATCAATGTTGGCGGGAATGGAAGGGAATTCAAAAGGGATGTTAGAACTATCAAAATGGATGTTGGTGTCAGGCTATATAGATGCGGCGGAAAAAGGCCTGGAAAAGATAGTGGCAATTGAAAAAAATAACTCTATAGGTTTAACCGCTCAAACCATACTTGCTGAAGTTAATATAAATAAAAAGCAATATGATCAGGCTGAGGCGGCTATATCGGCCATCTTAAATCAAAATTCAGAGTTTCTTGAGGCCAATCTACTCAAAGCTCAATTACTACTGATCAATAATAAAGTTGACGATGCCATCGATTTGTTGAATAAAGTCGTTTGGACAAAGAACGATTCCGATAATGCGTTTATGCTTTTGGGTCAAGCATATACATTAAAAAAAGACCGGAAGCAGGCCGATAAAAACTATAAACAAGCCTTGGAACTGAACCCGGCTAATTTAAAGGCGTTGATGCCGGTATACGATGGCTATATACAGGCAAACCAAAAAGAAACGGCGCGGCAGTTTTTGGAAAAAGCTTTGAAGGTTAAGCCCGCTCAGGCAATGCTATTGTCATACAAAGCAGAGTTGGATATTTCTGAAAAACGTTGGGATGAAGCTCAGGAAACAGTTCAACGAGTGGCTTTATTTTCAAAAAACAAATCAATCCCTTTGTTTTTACAAGCTAATATACTTCAAGGGAAGGGGCAATATGCCGAGGCAGTAAAATTATATGAAAGATTATTAAATGAATTTCCCGGACATCTCAACTCTTTGGTGAATTTGGTAAGATCCTATGAAGGGCTTAAACAGCGTGAAAAGTCAGTGTCATTTCTTGAAGAATTGCATGATAAGCATAAACAAGATTTAACATTGGTTGGAGTGCTGAGCGATTTGTATATAGCCGATAAAAAATACGATAAAGCTAAACAACTCATTACCAATCAAATCAAATTGCTACCCGATAATTCCGTTTCGCTTTACTTGGCGTTGGCAAAAATAGAGGCGTCATCGCAAAAGTCCATAGACGGTGCCAAACAAGTGTATTTGCAAGGGTTGCAGGCTAATCCCGATGATCCTCAGCTATTATTTGCGTTGGGTGGGCTGTATGAACAATTGAACGACAAAAAAGCTGCGCGCAGCGTGTATGAGCAGATAATCGAAAAAAATCCGGATAACGTAACAGCCACTAATAATCTTGCTTCATTATTGATTGAGTCTGATCAAAAGGAAGATTTGGAAAAGGGGTTGAATATGGCTATGCGTTTTAAGGATACTGAAAATGTATACCTTCAAGATACTTATGCGTGGGCTTTGGTTAAAAATGGAAAAGTTAAAGAGGGGCTGGCAATTTTAGAGTCGCTAATTGTAAAAGAGCCGAAGATGGCAGAGCTTCGATATCATTTAGGCCATGCTCATTTTATTAATGGTAACAAGGCGACAGCGCTTGTTGAATTGAAGCAAGCTATCGCTTTAGCAGAAAGCCAGCAACGGAATTTCTCCGGTAAAGATGATGCCAAAAGGCTTGTAAAAGAACTTAGTACTCGTTAATTGAATAATAGATATCATCATAGTGTTTTCGTGGCAGGATTTTTTAAAAATGATAAAAACTAAACCTTACGCTGCATGGCTTAAAATTTATTTATGTGTGACTTTAATAACCGCAGGTGGCTGCGCCCAGCCGTTGTTGGAAGATGTTAAGCAATCCGCCGATTACACATATCAAATTGGGCCTGGAGATAGTGTCAATATTTTTGTGTGGGGTAATCCTGAGTTGTCCACTTCTGCAGCCGTTCGCCCGGATGGTAAAATTACGGTACCGTTAGTGGAGGAATTATTGGCTAGTGGAAAAACTCCCTATCAATTGGCAAGAGATATAGAAAATATATTAAAGGTTTATGTGAAAAGCCCTCAGGTAGTAGTCATGGTGTCGGGCTTTAAAGGGGTAAGCGATCAACAAATCCGCATCATAGGCCGTATTGGCGGTGGTAGTTCGGGTTCATCTTCGCTCGGTGGCGGTGGCGGTGGAGGTATGGGAGGCTTATCCGGCGGAGGAAGAGCGGGGGGGGGTATTGGGCGCTACCAAGGTAAAACAATTCCCTACGAAAGAGGAATGACTTTGCTTGATGTCATCATTCAGATTGGCTTAAATCAATATGCCGATGGCAATAGGGCTAGTGTAATCCGCGCGATAGACGGGGAGCTAAAATCCTATCGTGTACGAATTGATGATTTAATAGATGATGCGGATTTGTCTGCAAATGTATTAATGATGCCTGGCGATATTTTGATTATTCCAGACGCATATTTTTAATGTTGATTTTTGACTCTTTCATATAAAGTATCCTAATAAAATGCAACAAGAGTTATCCGAAGTCTATTTCTATTTAAAAGGTACCCTTAAATACAAGCGATTAGCTATTTTGTTTGCCTTATTGGTGTGCATATGTGGCTGGTCATTTGTTTTTTCGATGCCGGATAAGTTCGAGTCGAAAGCTAAGGTACATATCGATTCCTCCACTGTCATCAGGCCTCTGATGCGCGGAATGGTCATTGAGCCCGACGTTTCGGCATTAATTAGAATTATTCAACAATTAATGTTTACCAGACCTAATTTAGAGAAGATTATCGAGCTCTCTCATTTAAAAGCGGAAAAAACAGGTGAGGTTATTAGCAGCGATTTTATTGAAGAATTGAAAAAAGATATTACTATCTCTGGTGCCAGGGATAGAGATATTTTTGATATCGGTTATTCGTCAACCGATCCCGAAACGGCCAAAAGTGTCGTGCAGGCAGTGCTTACAGTGTTTTCCGAGCAAGCTCAAGGCAAAGCCATGGCCGATGCTAGCGATGCTCAACATTTTATAGAACAACAGATCAGGGATTATGAGATCAGATTGCAGGAGGCTGAAAAGGCAAAAGAGGACTTTAAAAGAGCTAATTTGGAATATCTAACAAGCGATTCCGATCAATTCCAATTATTAAACCAATTAAAAGAGCAGCTTATTTCAGCGACTGCAAATCAAGAGCAAGCGGTAGCAAAAAAGAATGTTTTGGCTGAACAAGTGAAAAATATTCAAGAGTCCGATGAAGACTGGGGTGTTACAAATATCTCCGAAGAAGTTTCCCATGAGGATTCAAGGATATCTGCGCTAAAGGATAAAAAAACGGAAATGCTAATTAAGTATACGGAAAATCATCCGGAAGTTCATGCAATTGATAGGTTAATCGAATCCTTAAAAGAGCAAAAAGAACAAAATAAAAAGGGTGTTGCCTTGGAAACTGACTGGATTGGGCCTCAGAAAATGTCCAACCCTTATGTGCAAAGCTTGAAAATCGCATACGATAATTCGGAAGCGGAGGTGGCTTCAATTCAGGCTTTAATAGATTCAATAAAAACGAGGATCAATCAAATTGAGCACGGGTTGAATGAGAGGCTTGCTATTGAAACCGAGATGAAAAATCTTAACAGGGATTATCAAACAATAAACGGCAAATATTCGGAATTGTTAGAGAGGCGGGAGCAGGCCCATATAACAGAGCGAGTGGACGACCAAACTTCGCGTTTAAAGTTTAAAATAGCGGATCCGCCAACTAGGCCAAGCAAGCCCTCCTCCCCAAATAGAATACTGTTCTATTCTATAATTTTAGTGGGTGGAGTCGTTAGTGGGTTCGGTGTCGCTTTCTTGATCTACTTTATTCGTCCTGTTTATATGTCTAGCCGGCAAGTTAGGGTTGTTACAGGACTGCCTTCTTTAGGTAGTGTGTCATTAACGACTATTGGAATTAATAGAGAGAAAAGTATAGATTGGGTGCTATTAATTACAATTTCGTTAATAATAGTGGGCTATATTGGTGTTATGTTATTTGATTTTCTCAAATAATTATAGGTAAGTCTTATGAGTATTATTGAAAACGCTTTGAAAAAAGCAAGTAGTCAAGGCTTGATTGAGAAAAATAAATCGGATAATGTATTAAAACATAGCGATGATTTGAGTTTTGTTGTTGAAAATAATGACTGTAATCCCGTTAACGAAGATGATTCCTTAATCTCTAAAGATAATCAGGTCACAATAAACTGGGAAGCTTTAGCGGCTGAAGGCTTTATTGATCACAATGATACTAAGTCTCAGCTGGCTGAAGAGTTTAGAGTCATTAAGCGTCCCTTGGTGAATAATATTCAAGGGGGTGAAGTAAATGGGATTTCACGTCCTAATTTAATTTTAATATGTAGCAGCCTTCCTGGCGAAGGTAAGACCTTCGTATCCATAAATTTGGCTTTAAGTATAGCTAACGAGTTGGATAAAAGTGTTTTATTAATTGATGCCGACGTTGAAAGGCCTAGTGTTTCGAGGCAGCTGGGAATTAAACAGTCGCCTGGTTTGATAGAGTACCTCGAAAACGATAAAATAAATTTTTCGGATATTTTATTAAAAACCGACTTATCTAATCTTAATGTTATACCTGCTGGAAAAAGGCATAAATATTCGACTGAGTTATTATCCAGCCAAAGAATGTATCTGTTCGCCGAAGAGGTTAGCCGGCGTTATAAAGATAGGGTCGTTATTTTTGATTCGCCGCCTTTGTTAGTGGCTACTCAAGCTCAAATTCTTGCTGAATTAGTTGGTCAGGTTGTATTAGTGATAGCCGCGGAAGAAACCCCTCAAAATGTTGTTAACGAATCGATTTCCAAGTTGGCAAATTGCGATGTAGTTATGACCCTTCTGAATAAAACCAAAAAGGAGCTTGATCTATACGGATATAACTATGGTTATGGTAAGTATGGGCATTCATAAGAATGACAATAAGTTGCATAAAATAACGTTTAGGTTATTTGCAATTCTTTTTTCGTATGAATTCTTTTTTTCGGAGAATGTTTCGGCTTTCGATTGGCGAGTTCGCCCGAGCCTCTCGATGAGCGAGGTATTTTCTGATAATTTAGAGTTATCCGATAATGCCAAAAAAAGCGGCTTTGTTTCTGAAGTTTCGCCAGGTATTTTAATTTACGGTTCCTCACCATGGAGTAATCTAAATTTAAATTATCGATTACAAGGTCTTCATAATGCCGGAGGAAACGATGCATTTGACATAAACCATCAATTGCAAATGAATTCTCTCTATCAGGCTCTACGAAATACTCTTTTTATACAAACGAGTAGTTCCATAAGTCAGCAAAATATCAGTAATACGTTTATTACAACAGATAATTTAACCGGAAACAATAGCAGAGTCGAGTCGAAGAACTTCAGTATTTCGCCTTATTGGACGCCGCATTTCGGTCAATATGCCAATGGCTTATTCAAGGTTGGGTACCAAAAGTCCAGTTTTGACACTACAAATTCAAACACAGCTTCGTCGTCTCTACTTAATCAACTTTCGGATTCGGAGTCCTTTTCAAGGCAAGCCAGATTGTCTAGCGGAAGCAAATTTAGTTCAGTAAGATGGAACCTGAACTATTCTTCCGATGATCAGAGTCGCGTGACGGGCAGTGATGTACGTTTTGAGCAGTATACAGGGGATGCACGTTATTACTTTAATAGGAAATATAATGCCTTTATTCGGGCTGGTTACGAAAACAATGATTTTGAAACCGCATCCGATAGCGTTAATAACGGTTTTTTTTATACTTTCGGCGCGCAGTGGAATCCAAGCATGTTTTATTCTCTCGAGGCGGGTTATGGAAATAATAAACATGTCACTGTTCGCGTTAATCCATCGGCCAATCTATCCGCATTCGTTACCTTTCAAAATAAGGAGGTAGGTTTAAATACCGGTAATTCATGGGATGCAAATTTACTCTATCGCGCGAAACAAGCTTCCGTTCGCTTTACTTATTCTCAAGATACCACGACAGTTCAGCAAGTATTAGCCAATCAATTAATTTTTGCGGATCCTGATGAAGATGAGTCGTCAAATACGTCAGATCCGTCGCTTCTTGTTTTTAATCCTAATTTACCTAATTTAGGATTGGGTAACGATGTGATTATCAACAAGCAGGCTAATTTATCGTTTACCTTTCAAACCGGCAAAAGTTTTTACAACGCTTCTCTTTATAATACGCGGCGAAACTACGAGCCTAGCCTTGTAGAAGATAATGTTTATGGGGCTTCCGCCGGCTGGCGTTGGCAATTCGATCCTCGATTAAATTTATATTTGCGGCCTAACTGGCAATCCACGGATAGTTCGAGCACCTCGGCGGGAAATAGTCAACGCTATGATGTTGCTTTAGGGTTGACTCGAGGTATGTCCATTAATTTAGGCCGGCGGTTGTTGATGAATACCAGCTTGGAGTTTCGGCATATTAAACAACAATCCGATGTTTCTACAAATGATTACACCGAGAACCGTGCAACAGCCAATTTTGCGGTTCGATTTTAAAATATCCACCTTAAATTTATGTACGACGGATTTTATAACTTAAGTCAAAAGCCTTTTCAATTAAGCGCGGACCCGGATTTCTTTTTTCAAAGTTCCGTTCACAAGCGAGCCTTGGCGTATATGCAATATGGTTTGACGCAGGGAGAAGGTTTTGTTTTGGTGACCGGTTCTCCCGGCACGGGTAAGACCATGTTGGTCAAAAGCTTGGTTAAAAATTTGAATAAAGATAAATTATTGATCGGCGTCATGATGACGTCTCAAGTGGGGCCGGAAGATACCTTAAGGCTGATAGCCTCGACATTTGGTTTTCAATATTTGCATAACGATAAAGCCAGTCTGTTAAATAGTTTCGAAAAGTTTATTATTGAAAAGGCTAGAGAAGGGCGGCGCTTGTTACTGATAATCGATGAAGCGCAAAACTTGCCCAAGCAGTCGCTAGAAGAATTGCGGATGTTGACTAATCTGGATGTAAACGGCACCCCCGTTTTTCAAGTCTTTTTAGTGGGTCAACCGGAGTTAAAACGCACTATATATGCAGCCGATATGGAACAGTTAAAGCAGCGTATTGTTTCTACTTTCCATCTCGATCCGTTGGATGAAGAAGAAACTAAGGAATATATTTTATTCCGGTTGCAAACGGCAGGATGGCAAGGTAAGCCCGAGTTTGATCCCAAGGTTTTTGCGGATATACACGATTTTTCCGCTGGAACCCCCAGACGGATAAATTCTTTATGCGATCGTTTGCTTTTATTCGGCTATTTAGAAGAACTCAGCGTTTTGGACAGTCAGGCTGTTGAAAAAGTCATATCGGAAGTGAATGAGGAGATGCAGTTAGAAGATCGAGAAGAACAGGCGGCATCGTCTCCTATGTCATCTATTCGCTATTCCGATGTTGAAGCGGGATCTTTCGAAGAGCGCTTGCTGCGTTTGGAAAACGAAGTGCTTAATCTTCATAATATTGCTAATAAGGAAAAGGCTTTGCTTAGAAAGGCAATTTTAATTCAGCTAGATATGGATACGGTTTATGACAGCGGTAAAAAATAACGCTACACCGCCAAAAGTTCTGGTATGCGTGGTGGGGGCACGGCCTAATTTTATGAAAATGGCTCCTATTATGAGGGCCTTGCAAAACGTTAAGCATTTAATAACGCCTTATTTGGTTCATACCGGCCAGCATTACGATCAAGCCATGAAGGATACTTTTTTTCAACAATTAGGTATTCCCGAGCCGAACATGGACTTAGGCGTGGGTTCCGGGACTCATGCGGCACAAACCGCTAATATCATGCTCAAATTCGAACCCGTTCTTGATGAGGTGAAACCATTTGCGGTGCTGGTGGTGGGGGATGTCAATTCCACCATCGCTTGTGGGTTGGTGGCTGTGAAAAAACAGATTCCTTTAATACATGTTGAGGCTGGCTTACGCAGTTATGACCGGGAAATGCCGGAAGAAATAAATCGGATATTAACCGATCAGTTATCTGACTTGTTATTGACCACCGAGCGGGCTGCCGCGGATAATTTACTAAAGGAAGGCGTTTCCGAACGGCGAATATATTTTGCGGGAAATGTGATGATAGACAGCTTATTAAGTAATTGTAAGCAAGCGTCTTCGTTTCAGGAAACTCTTCATAATTACGGCGGCAACCAAAAAGTTTCAGAAAAAAACTACGCCTTGCTTACCTTGCATAGGCCTTCAAATGTCGATGATCCTGCCACGCTCGCGCGTCTGATCACGGTGATTTCCGAGGTAAGCCGGAAATTGCCGGTCATTTTCCCTGTGCATCCCCGTACCCAGCAAAAGATTAGTCAGGCTGGTTTGTTATCTGAATTGCCTGAAGAACGGGTGATAATGTTGCCACCAGTCAGCTATCTGGAGATGCTGGGTTTGATGCAGGCTGCTAGGTTGGTACTCACTGATTCGGGCGGTTTGCAGGAGGAGACTACCGCTTTAGGCGTGCCGTGCGTAACTTTGCGCGAAAATACCGAGCGGCCGATTACCGTTACCGAGGGCACCAATACCGTTGTGGGCACGGATCCGGTTAAAATCATGCAGTGTGTCGAAGAAGTGTTAGCCAACGGCGGCAAAAGTGGACGCGTGCCCGAGTATTGGGATGGAATGGCAGCGCAACGTATCGTTGCGGAAATTGTTCGCCGCTATCTGCCGGATAACTGAATTCATATGACGCAACGTGCAATTACCAATGCTATGACGGTTGACGTCGAGGATTATTTCCAAGTCTCGGCGTTTGAAAAACATATCGATAAATCCCAGTGGGATACGTTACAACATCGGGTTGCCGACAATACTGAACGCATTCTGGATTTATTTGCCCAGCATCAAGTTAAAGCCACTTTTTTTACACTGGGCTGGGTGGCGGAGCGTTATCCGGCGGTGGTGAAACGCATTGTCGCCGAGGGTCACGAATTGGCCTCGCACGGCTATGAGCATATTCGCGTAACGGAGCAAACGCCCGAGCAATTTCGTGCGGATATCAAAAAAACCAAACGGTTGCTGGAAGACATGGCGGGTCAAACCGTTATCGGCTACCGTGCGGCCAGCTATTCGATAGGCGCCAAGAATCTTTGGGCTTTGCGGATTTTGGAAGAAGAGGGGCATTTATATAGCTCCAGCATTTATCCGGTCAAACATGATTTATACGGCATGCCATCGGCGCCGCGGTTTGCTTTTCACCCGGATAATACGCAAAACTTGCTTGAGCTGCCGATTAGCACCCTAAAAATTCCAGGTAAAAATATACCTTGCGGGGGAGGCGGTTTTTTTCGGCTGTATCCTTATCTGTTTTCCAAAGCCGCCTATCAATATCTGAATTTGGTTGAACGGCAAGCGGGTATTTTTTATTTTCATCCGTGGGAAATCGATCCGCATCAGCCCAGACAACAGAACCTGCCGTTTAAATCGCGCTTTAGACATTATTTAAATTTAAGCCGGGTAGAAAGCCGTCTCAATAACTTATTAAATGATTTTGCTTGGGATACCATGCAAAATGTTTTTTTAAGCACTCCACTTGCCAAAACGCCATCATGATTAAACTACTTGAACCTGCTGATTGCCAGCGTTGGGATAATTATGTCAACGCATCCGATGCAGCCAGTTTTTTTCATCTGTCGGCTTGGCGGCAAGTCATGCAACAAGCTTTTTCGCATAAGACTTATTACTACTTTGCCGAACAAGACGGCCAAATCACCGGTATTTTGCCTTTGGTGCATATCAATAGTTTGTTGTTTGGTAATGCCTTAATTTCCAATGCTTTTTGCGTCTATGGCGGCATAGTCGCCAGTAATGATCAGGCTTTTGCGGCCTTGCAAAACCAAGCCCAACAACTGGCGCGTGAATTAGGCGTGGATTATCTGGAAATGCGCAATCGCCAGCAGCAGCATCCGGATTGGCCGCATAAGCAACTTTATGTGACCTTTAGAAAAACCCTGGATAGCGACCATGAAAAAAATATGGCGGCGATTCCGCGTAAACAACGAGCCATGGTAAGGGCGGGGATCAAAGCCGGTTTGAGCAGCGTAGTCGATGAATCGGTCGAACGTTTTTATCGGGCTTATTCGGAAAGTGTCAGAAACTTGGGCACGCCGGTCTTTCCCAAACGTTATTTCGAAGTCTTAAAACAAGTTTTTGCCGAGCAGTGTGAGATTTTGATCATCGAACATGAAGGCCGTCTGGTCGCCGGCGTCATGAGTTTTTATTTCAAAGACGAAGTGTTGCCTTACTACGGTGGCGGTACCGATTTGGCCCGGGATCTGAAAGGCAACGATTTTATGTACTGGGAAGTCATGCGGCGTGCCGTGGATAGAGGCTGTAAAGTATTCGATTATGGCCGCAGCAAAGAAGGTACCGGCTCTTATCGGTTTAAAAAGCATTGGGGATTCGAGCCCGAGCCATTGTTCTATGAAATCGATCTGGTTAAGGCGCAACAAATTCCCGACATCAACCCGCTTAATCCTAAGTATCAATTATTTATTGCCGCCTGGAAACGCTTGCCGTTACCGGTCAGTCAACTGGTAGGGCCCTGGTTGGCTAAAGATTTAGGGTAATCCGCTTATGACGAAGCTACTCTATTTAGTGCACCGGATCCCGTATCCGCCGAATAAAGGCGATAAGATCCGCTCTTTTCATTTCCTGAAAGCCTTGGCGGAAAAGTACGAAATTTACTTGGGAACCTTTATCGACGACGCGGATGATAAACAGTATGTCGATGCATTAAAGCCTTATTGCAAGGACTGCTTTAACATCGATTTACAGCCTAAATTGGGGAAATTGAAGAGCTTGAGCGGTTTTTTGACCGGAGAGGCGCTGAGTTTGCCGTACTATCGCAATGCAGCGATGCAGGCGTGGGTAGACAAAACGATTGCGGAACACAATATAGAACATGCCTTAATTTTTTCCTCGCCAATGGCCCAATATTTAAAAAATCACCCAAGGGTGAGTTTGGTGGCCGATTTTGTGGATGTGGATTCCGATAAATGGCGGCAATATGCCGGCAGTAAAACCTGGCCGGCCAGTTGGGTGTATCTACGCGAGGCGCAAAAACTGCTGGATTTCGAAACTCATATTGCCGGTCTGGCCAAAACCACGTTGTTTGTATCCGAGCAGGAAGCCCGGTTATTTAAGGAGTTGGCACCCGCACACGCCGATAAAATCAGCTTTGTAAACAACGGTGTCGATACCGACTTTTTCGATCCGGCTTTAACGTTCAACTCACCATTCCCGGAAACCGAATCAGCCATTGTTTTTACCGGGGCCATGGATTATTGGGCCAATGTCGACGCCGTGGTTTGGTTTGCTCAACAGGTGTTTCCGCTGGTGAAGCAACAAGTCTCGGAGGCGCGGTTTTATATTGTGGGTTCAAAGCCGGCCAAAGCCGTGCTGCAACTGGCGGAGAATGACGCATCGGTGATTGTTACCGGGCGTGTGGATGATGTTAGGCATTATATTGCGCATGCCGGTTTAGTCGTGGCGCCGTTGCGGATTGCCCGCGGCATTCAAAACAAAGTGCTTGAGGCCATGGCGATGGCTAAGCCCATCGTGGCAACCTCGGCGGCGATGGAAGGTATTCCCGGTAACCAGTCCTTAAAAGTAGCGGTTGCCGATAACCCTCAAGAATTTGCGGACCAAGTTGTCGAAATATTGCAACAACCTTTGACGGCCGTAGCGGAGCATCGCCGCTATGTGCGGGATGACTTTAGTTGGCGGCATAGCGGGCAAAGGTTATGCCGAATGTTGTCGAATAAGGAGAGAGGCAGCCTTGTCTGAGCAACCGCCTTTGATCGTACACATCATATACCGCCTGGGCGTGGGCGGGCTGGAGAACGGTCTGGTCAATCTGATCAACCGCATGTCGAGCGATAGTTACCGGCACGCTATTATTTGTTTGACCGATAGTACGGATTTCAGCAAGCGCATCCGGCGGCCGGGTGTGGCGATTTATGAAATACACAAAAAACCGGGTCAGGATGGCGAGTCCTTCGTAAAAGTCTACAAATTACTTAAACAGCTTAAGCCCGCGGTAGTGCATACCCGCAACTTGGCCGCCATAGAATATCAACTCTGTGCTTTTTTGGCGGGAGTGCCTTTAAGAGTGCAGGGCGAGCATGGTTGGGATGTATTCGACCCCGAAGGTAACAACGTTAAATACCGATGGTTACGGTTTTTAATGGGGCTGATAATTCATTGTTTTATTCCTTTATCCCAACAACTGCAGAATTATTTGCAGATGAAGGTGGGCATACCCGTCAAAAAAATTACCCGGATCTGCAACGGTGTCGATACGGAACTGTTTTATCCTAGGGAAGGCCAGAGGGAAATGCCTGAAAATTGCCCGTTGCAGTTGGAGAATAAACTGCTGATCGGCACTGTCGGCCGCATGCATGGGGTTAAGGATCAACTGACCTTGGTGAAAGCTTATATACTGGCATGCCAGGAGTCAGCGGTCTTTGCGGACAAAGCCCGATTAGCGCTTATCGGCGATGGGCCTTTGCGCGAGCTGGCTGTCAATCTGCTTGAGAAACACGGCTTAGCGGAAAATGTTTGGTTGCCGGGGGCGTGTCACAATATTCCGCAAATCATGCGGAGTTTTGACGTATTTGTATTGCCTTCCAAGGCGGAAGGTATATCCAATACGATTCTGGAAGCCATGGCAACCGGATTGTCCGTGATTGCGACCCGCGTGGGCGGTAACCCGGAGTTGGTTGTCGACGAAACAACCGGTCTTTTAGTGGAAAAGGAAAATGCGCCGGCAATGGCTATGGCTTTGCAAGCGCTTATCGACGACAACGCCAAGCGGCGGCAATTTGCTCAAGCAGCTTTACAGCGGGCCCGGCGGGAATTTTCAATCGATAGCATGGTGGCGCGCTATCAAGCAGTGTATGACAGACATTAATCAAGCCCTAGGGAGCTAATATGTGCGGCATAGTGGGTATTTTTGACATTCATGAAAAATCCGAAATCGATCGGGATTTGCTGTCGCGAATGAATGAATCGCAATTCCACAGGGGACCTGACGAGGGTGGTTTGCATACCGAGCCCGGTTTGGGATTCGGGCATCGCCGCCTGTCAATTATCGATTTGTCCAGCGGCCAGCAGCCCATGCATAGCCAGGATGGCAATGTGGTGCTGACCTACAACGGCGAGGTGTATAACTTTCCGGACTTGCGGCAAGAGTTGGAGGCCTTGGGCTATAGCTTTAGAACCCATTGCGATACCGAAGTCATTTTATATGCCTGGCAAGCCTGGGGGGAGGCGTGCGTCGAGCGTTTGCGCGGCATGTTCGCGTTTGCGATTTGGGATAGAGCGCAACAAGTTCTGTTTCTGGCGCGCGACCGTTTGGGCATCAAACCGCTATTTTATGCGCAGTTGCCGAATAACCAGTTTATTTTCAGTTCCGAACTCAAGGCATTAAGATTGCACCCGCTGTTGCCTAAAACAATCGATTCGACAGCGATTGAGGATTATTTCGGCTTCGGTTACATCCCCGACCCGAAAACCATTTATCAGGGGGTTTATAAGTTGGAGCCGGGTCACTGCTTAACCATTAAAAAAGGTCTGCAGCAATGGAAGCCCAGACAATATTGGGATGTAAAGTTTGAGCCGGGGCAAAACCGGGATGTGGCTGAAGCCGGCGAGGAATTGATCGAGCGCTTGCGGGAAGCGGTTAACATCCGCATGGTGGCCGATGTGCCGCTGGGTGCGTTTTTATCCGGCGGCGTGGATTCGAGTGCGGTGGTGGCGATGATGGCGGGTTTGTCGGCCGATCCGGTCAATACCTGTTCGATTTCCTTCGGCGACCCTAAATTCAACGAATCGCAATTTGCCGCCCAAGTGGCGGAACGTTATCGCACCGCGCATCGGGTGGAGCAGGTCGATCCAGCCGATTTTAGCTTGATCGATAAATTATCCGGTTTATACGATGAACCCTACGCGGACAGTTCCGCGCTGCCGACTTATCGGGTTTGCGAACTGGCCAAAAAACAAGTGACCGTGGCCTTATCCGGTGATGGCGGTGACGAAAACCTGGCCGGTTACCGCCGGCATCGTTGGCATACTTACGAAGACGGAATGCGTAGCTTGTTACCGGATGCATTGCGAGTGCCGTTATTCTCAACTTTAGGAGGCATTTACCCTAAGCTGGATTGGGCGCCCAAGTTTTTGCGCGCCAAATCGACATTGGAATCCATCGGGCGAGATTCCATGGCAGGCTATTTTCACAGCGTGTCGATTATGTCCGATGAGATGCGCGAGCAATTGTTTAGCGATCGGCTAAAAAGCCAGTTGCAAGGCTATCAGGCCATTGAGGTCTTTCGTCGCTACAAAGAACAAGCGCCGAGCGACGCGCTTTCGATGGTGCAGTATCTGGATTTAAAAACTTATCTGCCCGGCGATATTCTGACGAAAGTCGATAGAGCCAGTATGGCGCATGCTCTGGAAGTCAGAGTACCGTTGTTGGATCACAAATTAGTGGAATGGATGGCCACCTTACCGCCCGGGCTTAAATTGCATGGACGGGAGGGTAAATATGTATTTAAAAAATCGTTGGAGAACTATTTGCCCGACGATATTCTTTATCGCCCCAAAATGGGCTTTGCGGTACCTTTGGCAAGCTGGTTTAGAGGGCCGCTAAAACAACGGGTGCAAGACGCCTTGTTAGGTGATACGCTGATACAAACAGGCTGGTTTAACCCATCTTTTTTGCAATATATTGTTACTCAGCATCAGGCCGGATTACGCGATTACAGTGCGCCTATTTGGTCGCTGCTGATGTTTGAGGCGTTCCTGCGAAACAACCTGTAAGTTTTATTGACATTGGCCAACTGGGTAATGGACAGGCGATAACTGATTTGCTAGAGTGCAGCAAGTTCATATTTCTTTAAGGCGATTCGAGATGAAGATAGATAATAAACAAATCGTCCAATCGGACGAAAGTCAAACTAGCGAACAAATGGTTGATAAGTCAAGGCGTTCGTTTGCTAAAGCAGGTGCTGTCGCTCCTGTAATATTGACTTTAGCAAGTAGGCCGGCGCTTGGTGGCGGTGGGGGCGGCGGTGTTTGTTTTACACCGTCTCGCTCTTTGTCTAGGAACACTAGCCTCTCACAGAATGACAAAAATGGTCTTTGTAACGGCAAGTCTCCGGGCTATTGGAAGAACGCTACTGATTGGCCCGTTTCCAAATATACGCCATTTCATCCATTATTTGCAACGGGTTCATATGTAGGCAACACCTACAAAAACAGTAATGGTAGTAGTAAGACGCTGATACAAGTGCTTAATTTGGGTGGAACTGGTGACCCTCAGATGGTTGCCTTTCACATTGTTGGGGCCTATTTAAATGTGCTTGCAGGCTTGGTAAGTGACCAAGCATTAACTGAACAAGGAGTGAGGGATATATGGGCGGAATATGCTAGTGATGGTAGCTATGAAGTGGTAGCGGGGGAGTCATGGAATGGGGAAGATATTAAGAATTATTTGGTTGAAAATTTCATTTCGCCATAGTCGTCATTCTTATGATTCATTCTGCCGAGGGGCTCCGTAGCAGTTTTTTTGCTCATCGGTCATGGTTGGATGGCAGTGTTGTATTTGATAGACGCTCTGGATATACCCATTATTTGGACGCAGAAACGATGGCCGTATTTCTATGCATTCTAAACTTACCTGAATGTGAAGCGAATATAAACAGGGAGACACTTGATTTGCTAGCTAGGCGAATACCCGATATGGCAGAAGTTGACATTGAGCAGTCTTTGCAACAATTGACTAGACTTAATATATTCACAAATTAATTTCTCGTGACAGTTATTAGAGGGAGCGTTGCGCAACTTTCTTTTGTTGATTTTTCAAGATTTCTTAAGGAAGGCAAGTTGGCATTGGAAGTTGGCTCTTTGGTGATTCGATGCCGTTCTATAATGCCATCGGTGGCAAAATCTATCTATACACTTTATAAACATCATCCATTTCAAATATCACCTGACTTTGCCGACTTCTATGTTGAAGTTAAGGCGCCGGCAAATTTGCGGCGTTGGTATCGTCCACAAGCCGAATTCCTAGTTGATGGCGAAAGGCCGTTTGAGCCTTTACCTAAAGACCAAGCCCCAGCGTTATTTGAATGGGGTATTAACTGGATGGTCGCAGCATCCTGTCATTTCTGGTTTACCATTCACGCCGCTTCCTTAGAGCGAAATGGGCAAGTGCTTATTTTGCCCGCCCCGCCCGGCTCAGGTAAAAGTACTTTATGTGCAGCGCTTGCATTCAATGGTTGGCGATTGTTTTCTGATGAATTAACCCTACTTGATATAGAAAACATAGAAGCTCAGGCTTGTGCTCGTCCAATCAATCTCAAAAATGAGTCAATTGATATCATTCGTAGATTCGTAACTGATGCGGAATGGTCGCCTGAAGTTTTTGATACTCTGAAAGGGCGCGTTACTCATCTAGCACCACCCATCGATAGTGTGATGAAGATGCGGGAAAGAGCGTTTCCGCGTTGGGTGGTTTTTCCAAAATATGTTGCCGACGCGGAGCCTTCTCTAACCTTACGATCCAAGCCACAAAGCTGTATTGATTTGGCTGAAAACGCACTTAATTATAGTATCTTGGGTGAAACTGGTTTCAATCTTGTTACAAGATTGATTGATCATTGTGATTGTTATGATTTTATTTATAGTCGGCTTGAAGATGCATTATTAACCTTTGAGCAATTGGCGGAATCAGAGCAACTAACGAGAAATGGATTTTGAATGGCTTGCTCGCTTAATACTTCTTTGCTGCTTGACGTTATTCAGTTTCCAGGCAATCTTCGTAATTTACCGCTAGACAGCTGGGATAAACTCTTACGTTTGGCAAGAGCCAGTAATCTTATCGGTCGAATTGCAGAAAGTGTTCATGACCAGAATATGTTGGCTTTTTTGCCTAGTAAGGTTCGCCCCCATATAATTGCCGCACGTATTTTGAGCTTGCATCAACGTCAGGCTATTCAATGGGAGATTAGGCATTTGGACGATGCATTGCGTAAGCTCGATATTCCAAAAGTTTTGCTCAAAGGGGCCGCTTATACGATAAATGATCTCGATGCGGCTCGAGGCAGGCTTTACGGAGATGTTGATTTATTGGTGCCTCGTTCACACCTTGCGAAAGCCGAAGCCGCTTTGATGCTTAAAGGGTGGAGTGTGGGTAATATCGATGCTTATGATCAGCGCTATTATCGGCAATGGATGCATGAAATTCCACCTATGATTCATTGCCAACGGGGTAGTGCACTGGATCTTCACCACAACATACTTCCATTGACCGCTCTGAATAGTCCAAATATTGACCTGTTTTTTCAGAATGCTATTCCATCACGAGTTTCAGGTTTTGCTGTTTTGGCCCATGAGGATATGGTGCTTCACAGTGCTATACATTTTTTTTATGAAAGTGAATTACGAAATGGCCTTCGTGATTTGATTGATTTAAATTTCTTAATCAATCAATTTTTGAAGGAGGATCAAAATTTCTGGACACTGCTGGCAGAACGAGCTTATATCACTGGGCTAAGCTGGCCTCTTTTATTGGCTATGTCGATGTTGATCGATATGTTAGAAATGAAGATTCCAGAGAATGTGTATGATAATGTAAAAAAAGCTGCAAAATTGGATGTATTGTCCGGAGTGCTTTTGCCGAAAATTTATTTACAGGCTTTACAATCTTCACATCCTTTAGACAATAATTTTATTTCAGCAATGAGTCGCTTTGCGATCTATATTAGAGGACATTATTTAAGAATGCCGGTAAAGTTGTTATTTCCTCATTTAGCACGTAAGGCGGTTGGCCGATTAATTAAGGCTAACAATCGAAAAAAATAAAAATTTTATATTTTTTTCGTATAAAACATCGGTTTAATGAGCCAATAACTAATATTTTACATATTTGTAACCTTGATGTATTCGTTTGATTTTTATGATTAAACATTCAATTGTGTGGCTGTTGGTCATGGTTGGGTCTAAACCAAATCAAGCTTAAAAATATTTAAATATGAAAGTTTTGCATATCCTGGATCATTCCATTCCCTTGCACAGCGGTTATACCTTTCGTACCCGGGCTATACTTGAGGAGCAGCGAAAGCTGGGGTGGGAAACATACCATATTACTTCTTCAAAGCATGTTGGCGGGCGTTCGGCGTGTGAAACCGTTGATGGTTTAAACTTTTTTCGTTCCCCTGATCCCGAAGGCATTTTTACTAATTTTCCTGTTGTCAATCAATGGGCCATTGTTAAGAGTTTGGAAAGGCGTTTAGACGAAATAATTCCTGAAATCAAGCCGGATATATTGCATGCGCATTCTCCGGCATTGAATGGTTTGGCGGCATTGATGATGTCAAAAAAATATCGAATTCCCTTGGTCTACGAATGCAGGGCGTTTTGGGAGGATGCAGCAGTCAATCACGGTACCACGAAAGAAGACAGTCTGCGCTACCGTATCAGCAAGGCATTGGAAACCTATGTCTTCAAACGGGCCGATGCGGTAACCACCCTTTGCGAAGGCCTGAGAAACGATATTATTAGTAGAGGGGTAAAGGCCGATAAAGTTACTGTGATTCCGAATGCAGTCGATATAAATAAATTCGCCTGCAGTGAGATTCCTGATCCCGTGCTTACGCAAGAGTTAAATTTGGTCGATAAACAAGTGCTCGGTTTTATCGGTTCATTTTATGCTTACGAGGGTTTGGCGCTACTTTTGAATGCTTTGCCTGACATTATTCGGCATCAACCCAATGTTAGAGTGTTGCTTGTGGGTGGTGGGCCGCAGGTTAAACAACTTAAAGACAAAATCAAGGAGCTTGATTTACAGGACTTTGTCTTAATGACCGGGCGGGTTCCTCATGACCGGATTCAACGCTATTATAATTTAATTGATATTTTAATTTATCCAAGTTTTTCTACGCGCTCTACAGAATTATCGGCGCCGCTAAAACCATTGGAAGCAATGGCAATAGGTTGTGTTGTAGTGGCGTCGAATGTAGGAGGGCACCGCGAATATATTCGTGATCAAGAAACAGGGTATTTGTTTAAGGCTGGCGATAAGGAATCATTGGTTCGAACTGTATTAATGGCAATCAAAGAGAAAGGCCTTGGGGATAGGATGCGAAAGTCTGCAAGACTTTATGTGAAAAATGAGCGAAGTTGGTTAAAAGTCGTTAGTAAATATCAATCCGTATATGGCAAATTTTTTGGATTTTAAGGTTATAAATAGATAATGTTGTATGGCGCCTATTTTTAGCCTTAATCTGCAGTTTTTTATTTCGTTTAATTAAAATTTAGCTGACATTATTGCTCGTGTATATTAAAAAGTGGCTAATGCCGAGTCTAGTAATTTAAAATTTTTTGAGTGCCATAAAAACAGGGTAATTGCAAAATATGAAAATTCTTTACCATCACCGCATTGCTTCAAAAGATGGGCAGTATGTCCACATAGAAGAAATGATAAATTCATTGCGAAAAATCGGGCATGAGGTGGTGGTTGTCGAGCCTGCGCAGTTGACAAAAAAGGACTTTGGAAAAAGTTCCGGAGCGGTTCAGTCGCTACGCAGTTTTTTGCCGGGTTTTATGCATGAGCTTATTGAATTTAGCTATTGTTTTTTTGATTTGTTTAAGCTTGTTTTATCAATTATAAAGCACAAGCCGGATTGCATTTACGAACGCTACAATTTGTTTTTTATTTCTGGAATATTGGCAAAAAAAATATTTAAATTGCCTTTGATTTTAGAAATTAATGCGCCGCTTTTTTTTGAGCGACAAAAAAATCATGGCATTCAATTGAGATTGCTAGCAAAGTGGTCGGAAAGGTTTGTGTGGCGGCAGGCTGATTTTGTATTACCCGTTACGCAAGTGTTGGCACAAATGGTATTAGCGGAAAACGTTAATGATGAACAATGTTTGGTGGTTCCAAACGGAATTAATCAAACAAAATTCTCAACATACAACTCTGGAGTAAATGTCAGGGATGTTTTGGGTTTACGGGATAAGCTAATTCTTGGATTTGTTGGATTTGTTAGGACGTGGCATAGGCTTGACAGAGTCTTGCTGTCAATAAGCGAAAATCCGGATAAAAACTGGCATTTATTATTAATAGGCGATGGGCCTGCAATGCAGGAGCTGCAGCAGCAGAGTGAAAGATTGGGTATTAATGATAAGGTTAGTTTTATGGGGGTTGTAGACAGGCAGAAAGTTGCTGATTACGTAAATGCTTTTGATATTGCCTTGCAGCCTGATGTTGTCGAATATGCTTCCCCTCTTAAGCTTTTTGAATATATGGCCTTAGGCAAGGCAATCTTGGCGCCCGATAGAAAAAATATCTTGGAAATTCTAAAGGACAATGAAAACGCGCTTTTATTTAATCCAGAGGACGAAGCTTCATTTTCAATGCAGCTAGAGCGGTTATGTTCTTCCAAGGAATTAAGAGATGCTCTTGGTAATATGGCTAGAAAGACCATGGATGATAAAAAACTGTTTTGGGATGAAAATGCAAAAAAAGTAGAAAGTGTATTTTTGAAATTGTTATCGAAGCAATGAACCCTATAAACTGTCTTGTGGTAACTACGCTTTACCCAAACTCTATTCAATTTAGACACGGTGTGTTTGTAGAGACCCGAGTGCAGCATCTCAGCCGAAGCGGTAGGGTTAATATCGAGGTAATTGCCCCCGTACCTTGGGTGCCGTTTAAATCCATGTTTTTTCCAGAGTATTCCAAATTAGTTGACGTACCTCGATATGAGCTATGGCATGGACTCAATGTGTATCACCCACGGTATTTAGTTGTACCCAAAATTGGCATGCTGGCCACGCCAATATTTCTTGCGATTACCCTTTTTTGGGAGATTTTACACTTAAATAATAAAGGCCATAAGTTTGATATTATTGACGCTCATTATTATTATCCGGACGGGGTGGCCGTTGCGATAGTTGCAAAACTTTTAAAAATTCCCTTGCTGATTACGGCCAGAGGAACCGATATAAATCTGATATCCAACTTTACCATTCCTAGAAAAATGATAGTGTGGGCGAGCAAGATTGCACGCTTTAATCTTGCGGTTTGTGAAGCTTTACGTCGACGCATGGTGGATATTGGCTTTGATGAAACTGCCACTGGCGTATATAGAAATGGTGTGGATTTAAATTTGTTCCATCCTTTTTTTATGCGGGATGAAATGAGGCAAAAATGGAACGTGCGGCGTCATTTGCTGATTAGCGTTGGCTATTTAATAGAAAGAAAGGGCCATCATTTATTGATCGAAGCCATGTCGTCATTGCCGGATTATGAGCTATTCATCGTGGGCGACGGAGAATGGCGAGAAAAATTGGAGCTATTGGCCAAACAACATGCTGTGCAAGAGAGGGTGCGGTTTATTGGCGAGGTTCCGCAGCAACAATTACCCGAGTTATATAACATTGCCGATGCTTTAGTATTGGCTTCCAGCCGGGAAGGGTGGGCTAATGTGCTGCTTGAAGCGATGGCCTGCGGCACTCCGGTGGTCGCCACGCGTATTTGGGGCACGCCGGAAGTCGTTCAAGCCCCGGAAGCGGGGGTGTTATGCAAAGAGCGAAGCGTTCAAGGTATCATTGAAGCCGTCGAGTGCTTGTTTGATAATTATCCCGACCGGCAAAAAACCCGGCAATATGCGGAAAAATTTTCCTGGCAGGAAACTACAGAGGGGCTTTTAGCATTGATTTCCGAAGTTAATCGATCTAATTTACAGCAATGACAAAATATATAGGCTGGCTTGGAGCAAAGCTCCAAATAAACGAGTTGCGGACATTGTGCGACGGGATGGCAACGAATGAAAATTTGGCGTCTTGGGATGGCTTAGGCTATGGCATTGCCGCGGACACCGAAGCATTCGTGCAAGCAGACCAATGCCTTTTGATGGCCGTAAATCCGCTTGTAAAAATCGGCCAATTAGAACATTGTTTAAATGCCTATCGGCAGCAAGGGGGAGATTTTGTAACTAAGCAAGCCGATCCGCGGGCATGGGTTTTGATTGATGCTCGGCGGCAAAGTCTGATTTTGGCTAGCGATCCCATCGGGCTAAGCAACATTTATTATGCCCAGACTCATGACGGCATCGTGTTCGGATCCAATGCCGATTTTGTTATCCGCCATCCCGATGTCGGTACAGAGATTTCTGTACAAAGTATATACGATTACGTTTACTTCCATCATTGTCCCAGCCCAAATACGATTTACCGGCAGGTTAAAAAACTGGAAGGTGGGCAATACCTGATTTATAGGGATGGCGAGATAAGTCTGAAACGTTATTGGCAGCCGGTATTCCAGGAGCGGATGTCCGGTAATTTGCATCAGGCCGGCCAAGAACTGCGGCAATTGCTGGTGGATACGGTCGGATCCATGGCGGAAACCGAACAAAACACCGGCGCGTTTTTGAGCGGCGGCTTGGATAGCTCCAGTGTCGCGGGCGCATTGGCCCAAGTGTTTCCGGGCCAGGCGAAAACCTTTTCCATGGGTTTTCCCGTGGAAGGCTACAACGAAATCGAATATGCCAATATAGCCGTCAAACATTTCAATACCCGTCAGCACGAATATTATGTCACGCCGGAAGACACCGTTGCCGCCGTGCCATTAATAGCGAGTTATTACGACGAGCCGTTCGGCAACTCTTCCGCATTGGCCGCGTATTATTGTGCGAAATTAGCCAAAGATAATGGCGTGACTCGATTGCTGGCAGGCGATGGCGGCGACGAAATTTTTGCAGGGAACGAACGTTATGCCAAACAGATGTTGTTTGACCATTACCATCGCCTGCCGGGATTTGCAAAACTGGCTTTGGAAGCAGGTTTATACCGTTTGCCCCAAGCATTGGCCGAAAGCAAAATCCCTTTTAAAGCAAAACGCTATATCGAGCAGGCTAAAACGCCAATGCCGGACCGTTTACAGGATTACAATTATTTGCATCGGCATGATATTAACGATATTTTTCAGGCCGGATTTCTGGCTCAGATCGATGTTGCCGAACCTTTGCAGCTGCTCAGGGATTGCTATCAGCGCCCGGAAAATGCCAGCACACTGAACCGCATGCTTTACCTGGATTGGAAAACCACCTTGCACGACAACGACTTGGTCAAAGTCAACCGGATGTGCGAAATGGCCGGGGTCGAGGTGTATTATCCGTTGCTGGATCAGCGTATCGTGGAGTTATCCTGCCGGATTCCCTCAATGGACAAATTAAAAGGCCAAAAGCTGCGCTGGTTTTACAAGCAAGCCATGGCCGATTTCCTGCCCGATCGAATCATCAACAAACCCAAGCATGGCTTCGGCTTGCCGTTCGGTATCTGGCTAAAAGACCATCAGCCCTTAAAAGAGTTGGCTTACGATGCCATACAGGCACTGAAAAAACGCGATTATTTCCAGCCGCGGTTTCTCGACCACGCCATGGAAATGCATCAAAGCATTCATGCCGCTTATTATGGCGAATTGATCTGGATATTGATGATGTTGGAATTATGGTTTCAAGGCAAACGCCTTTAGCATTCAATCGCGGAACGGTGCTTAAAAGGGTTTAAGCACCGCCAGCCAAACGATGGCGATTAAAAAAATGACCGGTACTTCGTTCATCCAGCGAAAATAGACATGGCTGTGTTGATTGCTGTCATGTTTAAATGCCAGCAACCACTTGCCGCAGAATAGGTGGTAAATCACCATTAGCACCAGCAAGCTGAGTTTGGCATGCAGCCAGCCCGCCGCCGAATACAATGACCAAGCATAATCGGCCAACATCCATATCCCAAATAGCAGAGTTAAAATCATGCCCGGCGTCATAATGCCGTAATAAAGTTTGCGTTCCATGACTTTGAAACGCTCGTTGCTAATCTCGTCGTTGCTCATGGCGTGATATACGAACAGCCTGGGCAGATAAAATAAACCGGCAAACCAAGTCACCATGAAAATCAAATGTAATGCTTTTAACCAAAGCATGGCCGGCTTACTCCTGTTTGTTGGATCGGATATAAATAGCTACGAAGGACGCGAGAAAATCGAATTACCTCGCATATTAAGGGTTTATAAGGGCCGAATCGCCGTCTACGCCGTCAGGTAGCCTTTTTATTGCTATTCTTGCATAAAATATTTTTTCACGGAGGATTTGATGGCCCGGTTTTCTAAAAATTTATTGCTTGGCGTAGCGGTTGAAGCCATGGAGTTTATGATCGATCCGATGGATACCTTGAACACTTGAGCGGTATCGCCCGCATGTCGACGGTGAAATTACAGCAGACTATGATCGATTTGCTTAGGCACGGGGAGGTGAGGGGCGAGGCGTGTTTTCGCGGCAGAACGGACGATCCATTAACCGAATTGGGCTGGCGGCAAATGTTCCGGCAATGCCGGGGCCGGCAATGGCAAGTTGTGGTCAGTTCCCCGCTTAGCCGATGCGCTGCTTTCGCTTCGGCTTGGGCGCGGGAGCAGCAAACCGAAATTGCCATCGAGCCGGCTTGGGCGGAACTGGACTTCGGCGATTGGGAAGGCCTTAGCGCGGAACAGATCAATCGCATGAGTCCGCACGCCTTGCAGTCGTTTTACCGGCAACCGCTGGATTTTACCCCGCCGAACGCCGAAAGTTATTCGCACTTTTCCGCCCGGGTCCGGCATGCATGGGATGAACTTTTAAATAAGCATGCCGGCCAAACCGTGCTGGTGGTGACCCATGCCGGGGTCGTTAGAACCCTGTATTCGCAATTATTGAATTTCCCCCCGCAGCACGGTTTCCAAATCGACGTACCGCACGCTTGTTTGACCCGGTTCAGTTGTTTTGATGACGAACATGGCAGATTCGTACAGTTGAACTTCCATAAGCCTATTTGATTACCTATACTGGCGGCACCGTATTTTTCGCAGGATAAAGTTTGACTTCCCGCTTTCCCCCCATCCATTTAGGCGCGCCGGGCGAAGAGATCAGTAAAAAAGATCTGCATGCCGTCACCCAGCGTTTTAAGTATTTTAATCAAGGCCGCTTGCAGCGGATGCGGGAGTTTTTGCAGCCGCGCCAGTACGAATTTTTGCATCTGTTACCGCTGCTTTTTCATCAAAATCACCCATTGTTACCAGGCTTCGTTTCTCTGGAAACGCCAGCCGGGATTCCGGATTATTTGCCCGGCAAACAAACGGTCGATACCGCCAAACAGTTTTCCAAGGGGTTTACGTACAAGCGCAAGGCGCTCAGAAATTACCCGATACAGAGTATCTTTTTAATGGGTAGCGTCGGCAGCATGGCCTTTTCCAAGGATAGCGACATCGACATCTGGCTGTGTCATCAACCCAACTTGTCCATTACCGAATTGGAAGAGTTAAGGCAGAAAGCCCGGCTGATTGAAAAATGGGCGGAATCCCTAAAGTTGGAAGTCCACTTTTTCTTGGTGAATAGCGAGCAATTTAAAAAAGGCGAAAACACCCCGATTTCCAGCGAAAGCAGCGGCGAAACCCAGCATTATCTGTTGTTGGAAGAGTTTTATCGCACGTCTATTTATATAGCAGGGCGGGTGCCGGTGTGGTGGTTGGTGCCGCCGCACCAGGAAAAAATGTATGCAAGCTATGTCGCCCACTTACTGGAAAACCGCTTTATATCCGAAACGGATGTGTTGGATTTCGGCGGCTTGCAGGATATGCCGTTAGCCGAGTTCGTCAGCGCCACGCTTTGGCATATTTATAAGTCGCTCAACTCACCGCATAAGGCTTTACTGAAGTTGTTTCTAATGGAGAGCTATGCCGCCGAATTTCCCGATCCGCACTGGTTATGCGTGTCGATGAAGCAGGCGATTTACAGCGGCGATTTCAATGTCGATACTTTGGATCCTTATCTGCAAATTTATAATAAAGTCGATGGCTATTTACGGCAGGCGGGTTCCACGCAGCGGCTCAATCTGGCACGGGAATGTTTCCATATAAAGATCATGGGATCATCCGCTGCGGCTTTGGATACGAAAGCCCGCTATTTGCATGACGCCTTTATGGAAATGATTGCCCGCCGCTGGCATTGGCCCGAGGATTTGTTGGAAAATTTGGGTAACGGTAAATTCTGGGACATTAAGAAAGCCAACAGCGAACACAGCGTAATTCGCGACCAGTTGCAACAATGCCTGCGGATCATTCTAAAAATCACCGGCAACCCTATCGACCATCCCGATCAAAATGGCGATTTAAAATTATTGAGCCGTAAACTCAGGGCTTTTTTGGACCTTCGCCCCGGCAAGGTTGAAATATTGACCACCCGGGCCATGGTTTATAACAAACCGGAGGTGTGGGCGATAGCCGAAGTGCCCTTAACGGACACCGAAACTGTCTGGTGCCTGTTTGACGGTAGGTTGCCCTCTCAGCCGATCCGGCCCGAACAAGCCATCAAACAATGCGAAACGATGCTGGAATTGTTGTGCTGGGCGGTGATGAACGGCTTGTATAGGCGCGATATTAATCTGCATTTTCACGCTAAAACCCAAAAGATTCCCGATACCGATTTAAGCCGGCTATTAACGGAGTTGTTCGCCTTTCTGACGGCCCATTTAGCCCATAAGGAAACCGGCCTGGACGTCTATAAAACGCCCAACCGGCTGTTGTCGTCCTTATTGCTGATCAACCTGGGCGAGCTGTTGGCTATCGATGGCAACCAACAGCAGTTTATGATGAGCGAACGCTCGGATCCTTTAAGTTATGGCGAGAGCCGCTACTGTTTTGTGCAGGGCATGCATAAATTGTCGGTGTCCAGCTGGGGCGAAGTCACCCTACGGCAGTACACCGGATTGGAAGGCATCTTTGCCTGCTTGACCGAGGTTTTTAACGAAACCGCCAAGCCTTTAACGGCCGAAAGCTTGCGGGTGATTTGTTATACCCGCGGGCGCGGGCGCAGTATTGCCTTAAGGGTCGAGACCATTTTCCAGCGCTTGTTGGCCGGTTTTGCCGGCCACCCGCAACAAGACGCCAACCGGTATATTCTGCCGGCCGCGGCCGGTTTTTGCTGCTTTAAACTGCAAAATAATGTGCTCGGATTTTACTTTTTGGAAAATCACAATCAATTGATACACGAATTATCCAGTCCGCGGAATCAATTTTCGCCGGTGATTTTTGACGAGTTTGTCTTGGAGCAAACCTATATTCCCTTTTTATACCAACATAACCGGGCCGATCAGGTACAGATTTTCTATCACCCCACCAGCAAGCATGTAGCGGTGTATATCATCGACGAAAAAGGCGCTTTGTTTGTACGCCAACACAGCAACGCCAATCCTCAACATATTCTGGTCCACTATCGCGCCTTTATCAAAACCCTGCAATTACAGGCCAAGCTGCCGGAGGGTATCGGCATCGAGTGTTACGAAATTCAAAAAAACTCAACGGGGGTGGTGTCCTGCCATCCGACCCAAGTCAAGCAAGGCAGTACGGTATTGGACTTGCGGGTCAGAATTGTGGTCGATCGGTTAAAAGGGCAAGCCGTTTATTGCAACGAGCGTAAGTTCGACCTCACGGATGCCGCTTCCTATCAGAGTTTAAAAAATTATATTTTCGGTTTTAGAAAAAATCACGAAGACTATCCCTTTCATATCACCGAAATCGATGCGCCGGACGAAATATTGGGGATCGAGCCGTTCGACCGGCCCCAAAGCCTGCATTATTTAAACTACAAACAGAAAATCGAGGAAAAACTCAATATTTAAGCTTTTATACCTTTTGCATATGAAATTTCGCCACCTTAATAACCGGGCCCGGCCAACGCAACAGATAAAGTTTACCGCTTAAGGGATTGTGCCTATACTCTCCGCCATGCCTAACCAGGAGCCAGAAAGTGGAAGCCGACCAACGTATTCATAAACGCTTTAACCCCGAAGGACTCACCGCACACATCATCATCGATCCGCCGCCGCCCGACCAGGAAATCGTCATCGAAGGCGTGGTGGTGGATATGAGTTACAAAGGTATCAAAATCAAGCTTGAAGAGCCCTTGAGTCCTGAAGTCGACCGGGGCGAGCTCAGAATTTCCATCGTTTTGCCGGAGTCGGGCGTATCGGTATCCATTCACGGCATGATCAAACACGTGCAGGAAAAGCGGGAATGCGGGGTGCAATATGCCGATCGACATACCGAGGACGAGTTGGATAACCTGATGTTCGAGTGCGTGAAATATGCGGCGGGTTCCGAGTAGTCTGAAACAGGGCGTTAAATCGGCTGCGTCCTGTATCGCGACAGTGTGGCGCAGTTGTAATGGCGAGGCCGCTTATCAACGCTATCTGGCCCATTGGCGGCAACAACACGCATCGGAAGGGCAGCCCATGAGCCGCAAGGCGTTTTTCGCCGCCGAAACCCAACGTAAATGGAATGGCATCAAGCGTTGTTGCTGATTTTGCGTATTCCGATAAAATCCGCCACCGATTCCAATTTCAAAACCGCCGGACATTTAATCGAAACCCGCCAGTGGCGCCGACCGGCCAATGGACTAAATCGCTGCCGTCCGACTGTCAAACCTTATTTCAGCGGTTCCGGGAGCAAAATCGGCCGATTTTGTTTGTCGGCGCATGCCGAAAATAGGTTTTGGAGGTTGCATGGGTTCGCGGCGAAAGCGAGGCGGAACCGGTAACTTTTAGGGCGAGGTCCGGCCTTCCGGCAATTCGGGTGGCGTGGGTTTGATGGGGTAAGAACCGGCACAGACATCGCCTTCTTCCACGCCGTCCAGCCATTTTTGCAATTGCCGGGTGCGTTCGCGCGTCAGGGATGCCGCTTGCCGGTTCCAACAAGCGTTGAAACCGCTGCCGTAGTAGCCGGGTTCTCTTTCGGGGTAAATGGCGAGGAGTTCCGCGTCGCGCCATTTTAGCCAGGCGCGTTGGGCTTGCTTGAGATGGTCGATAAATGCCTTGTCGCCGCCGTGTTGCAGGAGTACCGCTTGATACACGTTGTTAAGTTCCCGGTCGGCCGCTTGATTTTCCATGCCGCTGCATTGATTGATCTCTTGCTGGTTGCCGGCATTGTCGAGACAGGTTTGTTGGGCGGCATTGGCCGTGGCCGGCGAAGCGGCAAGCATCAGGGCGAGAAAGAGCGGTTGTGGGGAAGTGCGCAAGTTATGGCGCGGGAGTCGAGAAGCGGGCCCGGCGGGATAGGACGCGCGGTCGGTGTCTATGGGTAATGGGCTCATGGGAATCGGCGGGGCGAGTGGCGTTTGCGGGACGTTTTAGGGTTGTTCGAGCGCAAACCTGAAACGGGCGAAAAAAGGATTGCTTTCCATGCAGGCGGTCAGGCGTAACGATACGCCAATCGTTAATGGAATCTTGCCGTTGAGAGTGTATTTGCCGCCGGCTAAAAAAACCTGCGCATGGTCGGTGCCTTCCGCAACGACGAGCGCGGAGGCTTCGTTCGCCGCATCCGAAATACTGTAAATGGTGCAATTGCCGGGGATTTGCTCCAGCAACAATTGAGTGGCATTGGACAGTTCGTTGAAGTTTTGCTGGCGGATGACGGCTATCGAAACCGGGTGTTGTTCCTTGTACAACAGCACGATGTCGCCGGTCGCGCAATCCGGCATGCGGCTTTCGGCAACCCAATAGGACTTGTTGGGGGTTTTATGCAGATTGACATACTTGCCCAGGGCGATGTCGCCGCCAAAAGGCCGCTCTGCATGGTCGAAAACATTACGTTGATACTCCAGAGGGACCAAGGCCAAGCCGCGACCGGTATTCTTGGGGTCGCGAAGTTGGGCGCTGAGTTGATTGATTTTCGATAGCTTGTTGAGCTCTTGCAAATAGTGGCAGGCGCCGATGAAACCGGGAACCATCTTGGTACGCGATGGCATGCCCGGAATGATAGCGTTGAATACCTGTTTGTAACCGCTGAACAGTAAGGCCAGTTTGTTTTGGTTGCTAGGGCTCAATTTGGTTGGCACGGTGCCCAATTGCAATTCATGGCCGATACGATGGCTTTTTATGGCTATAAAATGAGCGGGCAAGGGCCGGTTGTTTTTTCTGACCGGATAGGGTGGCGCGTCTTTTGCGGGATCCCAATAAAATAAGCTGTCCAAGGCGTCGGCCGAGGTTTCAATGTCCAGTAAATGGGCGCATTGATTGGCCAGCTGGAAGAGTTGGAATATTTCCTCGGCTTTGTACAGCCGTGGAGAGGTAAGGCTGAACAGCAGGTTGCGCTTGATGACGGACTCGATATCGGCTTGGTTCTTGAATTCGCTGAATTTTGTTGCCTGCGGCAGCTTCAAGGCCCCGGTTGCCGAGGCCAGCTTGTAGAGTTGGGCGGATTTTTGCCAAAGCGTGGCGGAGGGCATGTCGTAAAACAGACAGTAGCAGCGTATGGCATGGCCGATCAGCTGCAAGGCATAAAAGACGGCCGTATTCTGCTCGGCGGGCTCCAGCTGTTTACTGTCAATGGCTTGGCAAAAAATCAAGGCCAGTTGACGGGGCAATTGCATGCTCAACTTGCCGATTTTAACGGATTTGCCGGAAAAGTCCGTTTCGGTTGCCGCGCTTGCGGACAGGCTGTTGGAAAAATGCACGGTTAATGGCGTTAAATTGACCAGCAGGGGTAAAAGCTCCTTAGGCGGGCATTTTTCGTCTTTGAGCTGTTTTAGCGCCTGGTTTAGTTGATGGGCGGCCTGAGCGTGCGGCAAGAGGCTTAAGCCATCCAGCCACCCGGCCAGCGCATCGGGGTTCAATTCGAAGGGTAAGATATTGTCTGTTGCCATTGATTTTGTTCGGTATGACATTTAATAACCTTGCAAGTCTAGCCGAAATCGGCCGGGGTATGAAAACTTAGCGTTAGCCTGCCTTTAATCGCGGCATAATAGCCGGCAGGTTTTCACATCTCGATTAGTTAAAATGACTCGATTATTCCAATGGAAATGGCCATTGCTGGCGCCGGTATTCGGCGCGCTTTTGACGCTGGCGTTCGCGCCGTACGGTTACAGCTACATGGCGTTAATCTCGATGGCGTTTTTTTACCGGTTTTGCGTGGTACAACCGGCCGGCCGGGCGGCTTTATGCGGCTATTTATTCGGCTTGGGGCTGTTCGGTTTCGGTATCTGGTGGGTGTATATCAGTATTCACGATTTTGGCGGTGCCGACCCCATCAGTTCCGGTTTACTGGCTGTATTGCTGGTGGCTATATGGGCGTTATTTCCAGCCCTGACCGCTTATTTGTCGGCAAAACTGTTGGCCATGGCCGGCGTTTGGTTTCGGCTGCCGGCGGTTGCTTTGGTTTGGGTTGCCGTCGAGTATTTCCGCGGCTATTGGCTGCTGAACGGGTTTCCGTGGCTACAGGTTGCCTACGGCCAGTTGAATGCGCCGTTGGCCGGCTATGCGCCGTTAGCCGGCGTGTATGGCGTTGGGTTTTTATTGGCGCTTACCGCCGCCCTGTTGACGGAATGTTGGCGGGTCAAAACGCTGCGTTTGCCCGCCATCTCGATACTGTGCGCGATTTGGGGCGGCGGTTGGTTATTGCGGGGCGTGCAATGGACGCATGCCGTTGGCGAACCCATTCAAGTGACGTTGCTGCAGGGCAACATAGCCCAGGACCAAAAATGGCAAACCGATCAAAGGCTGAATACCTTAAGGCTGTATCTGCAACTGACCGAACAGCATTGGGATTCCGACGTGATCGTCTGGCCGGAGACGGCGATCCCGGCATTTTTATCCGAAGTTAAGGATTTTTACCTGGATCCCCTGTCCGCCAAGGCGAGGGAAAAAGGGGTGGATTTAGTGGTGGGTTTGCCCAGCTATGGCGCGGGTAAGGATTATTACAATAGCGTCATTACCTTGGGGGAAACCGAGGCGATATATCACAAACAGCATTTGCTGCCGTTTGGCGAATATCTGCCCTTGCAACCTTTGTCCGGCTGGGTGCTGGACCGATTGCAAATCCCGTTGGGCAACTTTGCTTCGGGCGGCGCGAGGCAGCCTTTATTAAAGGCCGGCGGTTATCCGTTCGTGACGACCATTTGCTATGAGGATGCCTTCGGCGAGTTGGTTAGCCGGCAAGTCGGACAGGCGGCCTATTTGGTCAACGTCACCAACGACGGCTGGTTCGGCAATACCCCGCAACCTTATCAGCATATGCAGATGGCGCAAATGCGTGCCCTGGAAACCGGGCGTTACCTGCTGCGCGCCACCAATACCGGCTTGACCGGGGTCGTCGGGCCGGACGGTAAAATCCTCGCGCAAGCTCCGCTGTTTACCGCCACAACATTGACCGGTACCATCATCCCCATGGCGGGGCTGACACCTTATGCCCGATGGGGCGATCGAGCGGTGTTCGGCGGCCTGGTTCTGTTGGTGGGCATGGTGTGGGGGCTGGTGAAGTTTGCCGGACGCTAAAATGCCAGTTGTTAGCTCGGGGGGAGGTAGAAGCTGGTTACTCATCAATAATTGGTGCCTGTTGTATTCGAGTATCCTGTTCTTGATGACACGGAACATGGCGAGCACCGAACAAATTGACTTCCTATTGGTCGGTTTGGAGAGGCGGAAGGCGAGTGCTTTGTAAGGTTAGTTATATTAATTTTCGTAACTATTCAGCGAATGCCAGCCGATGCGGATCAATTGCGTGATGGGGTTAGCTCGATAGAGCGTAACCCGACAATCGAAGCCATTGCACCGCCATAAGCCGATGCGTTGAGTTACGGCTGGCGCCTAATCCACCTACGCTGAATAGTTACAATTTTTCCGAATGATCAAGCCTAATAATATTGGCTTTATCGTCATGACTCACCATAATTCTTTGACGGCTTCTGATATCAAGCAGCAGATTGACGTTGACATTAAAGCGTTTTGCCTGCTCCTGATTCGTCACGGGTAAATGCGGTTCGGGCTTTATCGATGCATGTAGCCAGGATAAAAAAAATGTCCAGCTCAGCCAGCCAATTGCAATCAGTAA
>Ga0207952_1000203_pt1 | contig 61043 bp, 74 predicted proteins | sample SubbioR12Aug_8Ca_FD_184831 | JGI IMG/M metagenome (GOLD analysis project Ga0207952, IMG submission 184831) | Serpentinite rock and fluid subsurface biosphere microbial communities from McLaughlin Reserve, California, USA - CR12Aug_8Ca (SPAdes) | ecosystem: Environmental > Terrestrial > Deep...
ACCGATTTGTCAGGAAGCCCCACGATCGTGAAGGCATGCAGGCCTTTCGTCATGTCCGTTTCCACGGTGACGATGTGCGCGGCAGGAAGCGCCGGCTGCGCACCGAAGACGCGCGCAAAGTTCATCCCGTTAGAAATAGGACGCGGACGATGTCCATCCGAGCCCTATTTTGTTATCTCTCGTAATCGCACTCGTGAAGTCGGCAGAATATGCTGAACCGACTCCGTTATTTCTAACGGGATTCATGAAGAAAGTGTACCGCCTCCCTTCTTTAGCGACTAGCAGCGTGAGTGGACTACTCGATGTTGGTGAGCGCTGCGGGATTTGCGCGGAGGCGCTCGATGTCAATTGCTTCTCCGCTTGCGGTGAGGCCGTACGTCCCGTCGTCCATGCGCTTCAGTGCCGCTTTGATTTCCTTGTAGCGCCGTTCAAGTTCTTCGACGAGCGCGACGTTTACTCCCAATTCTTCCATCTTGTCAGCCTCGTCGGTCTCGTCTGCTTCATTTTCATTGAAACCAGCCGCTGTTCCCGTCCAATCGTCCCCGACCTTCTTGCCGTGTTCGGCGAGCTCTTCCTCAAGGAGGTCCTTTTCTGCATCCAGCGCGGCCTTCAATTCTTCGATCTCTGTTTCGGTGAGGTGCTTCATGCCCCTATTGTACCAAACCGCTTTCGACGGTGGCAAATTTACAATTTCCTGTCTGTGAGACGGGGGTGGGAACGCTAGGCCTAAGTGGAACGAGCGGAGGCGAGTGAGGCGGGGTCGCGCAATTCGCCAGCAGGCGAATATGCGTGACCGTAGCGGCTCACAATTTTCTGTCAGCGCGCAAGCGGGACAACACTTCACTAAATGAATACGGGCTCTCCCCGATGACGAGAACGTTGCGCGTCGGGAAGGAGTAGTAGAGCTGGACCGTGCCGCTGTCATCTTTGAGGGCGCGGACGTCATAGTTGCGCATCACGGTGTCCTCGAAACGGCGGATGCCCGGAAGGCCGTTCGCATCCACTGATTGCGGGGAGACGCTGGTAAAGATGGGAGCGAGGTCGGCGTTCATGTCCTTCTCCCATTCGAGCATCGCGGCGAAGGCGCGTTCGTACGAGACGACAGGAACGACAATGACTGGCGCATTCTCGTCCACCGTGTGGAGGCCGATGAAGAACTGGTCGGCGAGCGAGCGCGGGAGTTCGGCGGGCGCCCGGGTGCCGATCGCGGCGAGGAATTCGGCAAAGGTAAGCAGAACCATCCGTGCCCTGCCATCAACCGTCACCTGCTTCACGGGGATAATCTCGAGGATCGCGCCGAGAGTGAGGGCTGAGTTGCGCGCATTGCCGATCTCGCGGCGTACGTCCGCGGGAGCAAGGTTGTCGACGGGAAGCGGCGCGCTTTGCTCGGAAAAGAGGACTGCCGCGGTAATCGGCGCAGCTGCTTTTTGCGTACGTTCGGCCATCACGTAGAGGACCGCGCCGATCGCGACGGCCCCGAGGAAGAACAGGGTGGAAGCGAGGAAGAGCCCGTACCGCGTACGCTTTTGTTTGCGTGTGTGCGTCTCAAGGTGCTCTTCGATCGCGCTCCCGCGGTGCCGTTTCTCTTCTTCGAGCGCGACGGCGCGGACGAGCGAGATTTTTTTGTCGCGTACGACGTGCTGGAGGTCGTCCTTCAGCGTATGCAAGGCGCGGACATCGTCGACAGGCGTATCGGTTTTATTCGGCAGCGATTCCTGGATCGTCTGCGCCGCGGCAGCCGCCTTTCGGAGTGCCTCGGCACGCGCCGCCTCTGCCGCCGCCTGGCTTTTGGGATCGATGGAGAGAGAGGTGTCGTATGTCCGTTTCGGCTCTTCCTTCACTACCGCTTTCCGCTCCGGAAGTTTGATCATCTCGAGCATGCTCGCGATGTTGGAGGCAACGCCGCTTTTCGCTGCAGGCGCCGCAGCTGCCACGGGGGGTGCCGTTGGTTCCGCCTTGGGAATCAAGGGTACGGGGGGAACTGGGGATGGCACTGGTGCTGCGCTCGGCGGTTCGGGCGAAGGCGGTGCGGTGGGTACCGGAAAAGGCGGTGCAGGTCTTGGCGCGGGAGCCGGAGTTGCGGAAGTCACCGGCGCTGGAGCCGACGGGACGACGTGTTCTTCAAGGATGACAGGCTCGGGTACGCTTTCTGCTCCCGGCGTGAACGGTGTCTTAGATGCGCCGGCGCCGGTCGCCCCGATGTCCCCCGCGTTCGTTGGTTCCCCCATGGTATTCACGACCGCCTCCTTCGCTTGGTGCCAGCCCTTTACGCGCTGCCCATTCGGGATCTGCGGCCTTGATAGAGAGATTATACCTCCCCTTTTCGTCAATTTCCTTCAACATGACCGGCACAACATCGCCTTCCTTCACCGCTTCGGAAATGCTGCCGATACGGAATGGTGCGACCTCCGAGACGTGGACGAGGCCTTCGGCGTTCATGCCGATCTTCACGAAGGCGCCGAAATCCATGAGGCGCGTGACGGTTCCTTCGAATTTCTCGCCCGGCATGTATTCGCGGGTGAGTTGGTAGATCTCTTCGTGGGCGGCTTCTGCGGCGCCGTCGGTACCGGTGATGAAGACAGTGCCGTCTTCCTCGATCGTGATGTCGCTCGCCTTCGTGCGCTCGCGGATGCCGTTGATGGTTTTTCCCCCAGGGCCGATGACGAGGCCGATTTGGTCCTGCTTCACCTTGATCGTGAGGATCTTCGGTGCGCGCGGGGAGATGTCGGCGCGCGGCGCGGGAATCGCCTTCGTGATGGTTTCGAGGATCTGGAGGCGGGCTTTCCTCGCCTGTGCGAACGCTTCGGCAAGGACATTCAGCGGTACGCCTTCGACTTTCACGTCCATCTGGACGGCGGTCACGCCATCAGCAGTGCCTGCAACCTTGAAGTCCATATCGCCGTGATGGTCTTCGGGGCCCTGGATGTCGGTAAGCACCTTGTACACGCCTGCTTTTGCGTCAGACATCATGCCCATCGCGATACCGGCGACCGGCTTCGAGATGGGGACACCCGCGTCCATGAGGGCGAGGGTTCCTGCGCAGACCGTCGCCTGTGATGTCGAGCCATTGGACGCGAGACATTCGGAGACGATGCGGATCGTGTACGGAAAGACGTCCTTCGAGGGCAGGACAGCACGCAATGCCTTCTCTGCCAAGGCGCCGTGGCCGATAGCGCGACGGTTCATCCCGCCCACGCGGCCGGTCTCGCCCACTGAAAACGGCGGGAAGTTGTAGTGGAGCATGAAGGTGCGCTTCCCGTCGCGCGTTTCGATCGTATCCACGATCTGCGCGTCGCCGGGGCCGCCGAGCGTCAAGGCCGCGAGGACGTGCGTTTCGCCGCGGTAGAAGATGCCCGAGCCGTGGATGACGGGAGAGAGGCCGCCTGCCTGTGCGTAGAGCGGCCGGATCTCATCGAATGCGCGGCCGTCAACGCGCTTCCCTTCCTTCACGGCGAGGTCGTGCACGTACGCGTCCATCCGGTGTTCGTAGTAGGTATCCAATTTTCCGGGCTCGACGTCTTCAAATTCGGATTTCGCGTGCGACATCCATTCTGATTTGAGGTGGTTGATGTCGTGCTTCGTGAGGTTGCCTGCTTTTGCCGCAAGGTTGGTGCCGACGATCTGGTCGAACGCGGGCGCGAGGCGTGCGTCGTCTTCAAACGGCGCGACGAAATTCATTTTTTCCCGTCCTTCCGCCGCGATGATCTCCTTCTGCCACGCCTGGATCTTCTCGATCGCTTCCGATGCTTTCGCGAGTGCCTTGGTGAGAGTTTCTTCAGTCACTTCGGTGGCTCCCACTTCGATCATATTGATGAGGCCGTCCTTGCCGCACGCCGTCACATCGAGGACCGCTTTCGGGTCACCCGCCTCGTCGCGCTCCTTGTAGGTCGGATTAATGATGAAATCGGTTTTTCCTTCTTCGAGCCCGATGCGGACGGCCGATACGGGGCCGTTCCACGGGATGTTCGAGGTTGCGATTGCAAGCGAGGCCGCATTCACCGCAAGGATGTCAGTGTCGTATTCCTCGATCGAGAGGACGGTGATGATGACCTGCACGTCTTTTTTGAGGCCCTTCGGGAAAAGGGGGCGGATCGTGCGGTCCACGATGCGTCCGGAGAGGACCGCCTCGTCCGACGGGCGGCCTTCGCGGCGCATGAAGCGGCTGCCGAGGATGGCGCCGGCCGCGTAAAACTTCTCTTCGTATTCGACGGAGAGCGGGAAGTAATCCTTGTCGCTGTCGCGCTGTCCCATGACGACCGTGGCCAAGACAGCCGAATTGCCATAGCGCACGAGGACTGACCCGTTCGCCTGGTTTGCCCAGTCGTTGAATTCTGCCGATAACGTCTTCCCGCCGATTTCGACGGAATACACTTTTTGCTTTTGCATTTCCTTAGGTGATGTTCGGATTTCAGCGCGCGTTTACTCGCTGCCTATCCAAACACCACGGTTAATCATTAATGGCGCAACTATAGCAAATCGCAGCAATAAAGCTATTTCGCGCTGACCGCGGAGTTGTCCGTTTGTGCAAAAGAATGCAGGGGAATTGGTGCTATGCTTCGAGCATGACCCACGGCCAGCGGAAGCTTGTTTTTAACCTGTACCTCATCACTACAGTACTTTCGATCATCGCGCTTTTCGTGATAGTCGCCGGCGAAAGCTACGTGCGCTGGAAGATCAACCTGAATTTCGGGTTCCTCTCAGGAACGGGCCTCACCGGGCTCGCGACGCTCGTCTTGGGCGAGCTGCTGGGCCTTGCCTATTTGCTGCGCGCGGAGAAATAGCTATTCCAACTCCGCTTCACGCTGCGCTTCGTCCGGCATTTCGGTGGCGCCAGTGTCACGGCTGCGTGAGCCTCCGCGGCGTGCGCCCGCGCGGGAACCGAGGAGATAGCGACGCGGTTCGTCGTCAAGGTCGAGGAAGTCATCAGCGGCTTCTTTCAGCTTCGCCGAGGTTGAGCGGCCGAATGAGACGACTTCTACTTGGCAGCCGCTGTGCCGCTGCAAGTATTCGACGAGCGGCACGAAGTCGCCATCCCCGGTCACAAGGACGACTGTGTCGAGCTTTGGGGCTGCGGTGATGGCGTCAACGGCAAGGCCGACGTCCCAGTCAGCCTTTTTGGCGCCGCCAAAGAAGACCTGGAGGTCTTTGGTGCGCATCTCGATGCCGATCTTGCCCAGGGCTTCGAAGAAGCCTTTTTCTTCGCCGCTTTCCGTCGTGACGGAATAGGCGCGGGCGCGCACGAGGCGACGGCCGGCGACGGAATCCTTGAGGATGTTCCCGAAGTTGGCGCGCGCGTGGTAGATGTTTTTCGCGCTGTGGTAGACGTTCTGGGTGTCAATGAAGACGCCGACACGCTGTTCTGGATGTTTGATGATGGACATATGCAAAGAGGTACTAACCTTTTAAAAATCGGGGGCGACTCCCCCAACTATAGCAGACGGGCGATGTGGATTATTTCTTCAGTCCGAGCTTTTTCGTAAGCGCGTTGTACGAGCGCTTGTTGGTAGACTCCAAGTATTTCAAATGCGTGCGACGTGCGGCAACCAGGCCAAGGAGGCCGCGGCGCGAGCTTTTGTCCTTACGGTTCTTATCCAAATGTGCCGAGAGCTCTTCGATACGGCGAGTAAGCAAGGCGACCTGCACCTCCGGAGAGCCGGTATCGGTGTCGTGGCGCTTCACTTTCTTGATCTCGTTATCCTTTTTTCGCTTCGTCAGCATGAGGGAATGATATCACATTCCCTTCATGTTTGCAACCCCCTTTCCCTCTTGTTATTCGGTCGCGGATGTTGTCGTTCCTGCCGTCACCTTGACGAGTTTGATGTCGAAAACGAGGGTCGAATTGGCCGGGATGATGACTTTCCCCGTCGCGTCCTTAACGTCCTGGGCGCCGTATCCGAGTTCCGGTGGGATCGAGATGCGGCGCTCGCCCCCCTCTTTCATGCCGTTCACCCCGATTTGGAAGCCCGGGATGATGCCTGGCTCGCCCAAGGTGAAGGCCAGCGGCTTGTTGTCGTTATTGGCCGACGAGTCGAAGACGGTGCCGTCCTGGAGCATGCCGACATACAGGACCTCGACGCGCGAATTTGGCGCTGCGGTTTCTCCGGTGCCAACGACGGCGTCTTGGCCGGCGACTTGGGGGGCTGCTTTCGTTTCCTCGGTGGTTGGGGCCGGAGCCGGTTCGCGTTGCATGTACCAATACATCCCTCCTCCTAAAAGAATAACGACAAGTGCCACGATGGCGATGATTTTTCCTGACATGTGGCAAGGATACCGCGCATAGGTTTTTGCGCAACTCCAAATGGGTGCATACTGCCTCTATGGAACCGCTTGCATCGCGTATCAGGCCGCAGAAACTCAGCGAATTCGTCGGGCAAGAGCACCTTACGGGCCCAGGGAAGCCGCTTTGCGTCGCGATCGAGAAAAAAGAGCTCTTCTCCTTCATCTTGTGGGGACCGCCCGGCTCGGGAAAGACGACACTCGCGCGCATTTACGCTGCTTCGGTCGGCGCCGATTTCTTTGAGCTCTCCGCGGTCGAGGCCGGAAAAGACGATATCCGCAAAGTGGTTGACCGTGGTGGTGGCCTCTTGAGCGGCAAGCCCAAGGTGCTTTTTGTCGATGAGATCCACCGCTTCAACAAAGCGCAGCAGGACTACCTTCTTCCCTTCGTCGAGCGCGGCGACATCACACTCATCGGCGCGACGACGGAGAATCCGTCGTTTGAAGTCATCGCACCGCTACTTTCCCGCTGCCGAGTGTTCGTCTTGCAGGAACATTCGGAGAGTGAGATGAAAAAGATAATTGATCGAGCATACAGGGCACTTCAAACGAAAGACGCTCGCCCCGTTAGAAATAGCCCGCCCAAGCCCTTGGGGCGCGCAAGCGCGGGCGCGATTTCTAACGGGGCAAGTGAGTGGCTCATCCAAATGGCCGGAGGAGACGCGCGACAGGCGATTACCGTTCTTGAGACCGCGGAAAAGTTGTATGGGAAGATCACCGTGGAGACGCTCAAAGAAGCGATCCAGTCGCGGCATTTGAGATATGACAAGAAGGGCGAGGAACACTACAACACAATCTCGGCGTTCATTAAATCAATGCGCGCCGGAGAGGTGGATGCTGCGATCTACTATCTCGCGCGGATGGTTGACGCGGGCGAAGACCCGAAATTCATCGCGCGGCGCATGGTGGTTTTTGCTTCGGAAGACATCGGGCTCGCGCAGCCGACGGCACTTGTCGTGGCGAACGCCGTCTTCGAGGCCGTGCACAAGATCGGCTACCCTGAAGCGACGATAAATCTCGCGCATGGCGTCGCGTATTTGGCGACGTGCAAGAAAGATCGCCGCGCCTACGACGCCGTCTTCGAAGCTTTAGACGACGTCAAAAAGTTCGGCAACCTCCCCATCCCCCTCCACTTGCGCAACGCGCCGACGAAGCTGATGAAAGAATTAGGCTACGGCAAAGGCGCACAATGGGAGGCGGGATTCAAAAAGAATGAAGATTATTTGCCGGAGAAATTGAAGAAGCGGAGGTATTTGAAATGACGTTGCCACAGAGGACAAGTTGTGTTTAGAATGCGTTGCTGTTACTGAATAGGAGACAACGATGGCACAGCAAGAAGTCGCTACGACGAAGGTTACGTTCAGGACAGACGCGCACCCCACCTACCGGTACCGAGTCGTGAAGCCAATTCCCGACGCGACGCCTCACAAGGAGAAGTTGCCCGGGCAAGGGGGCGAGTTCAGTTTCTGGCATTGGGGTGACAATGTCATCGGGATGCTCCTTGAAAGTGGCCGGGTATACAACATACCGGACATCAAGGAGCTCGAGGACGACGGCATCATCGAGAAAGTGCCGAAGCCACGGCAGTAAAGCCGCAGGCGTGCATATGATGGAGTCGGCTTCGGCCGGCTCCTTTTTGTAGTGCTACAATATTGTGCGAAATGGCGCAGGACCTGAAATCGCTGAAGACGCAGTTCCTCGAGTACCTCGAGATTGAAAAAGGGCGGTCCGTAAAGACGATCGAGAACTATGACCGCTATTTGACGCGGTTCTTGCAGGAAACCAAGGTGACGACACCTGCAAAACTCGATGAGCGGACAGTGCGCGAGTTCCGCATATGGCTGAACCGCCAGGCGGGTGTGAGTGGCTCAATGAAGCGCAAAACCCAGAACTACTACATGATCGCGCTGCGGGCGTTCCTCAAATACCTCCGCAAGCACGAAATTGAGTCGCTCTCTCCCGAAAAAATCGAGCTGGCCAAGGTTGGCGGGCGCGACCTGGATCTTATTACTGCCGACGAGCTGAATCGTCTTATGAAAGCGCCGACGGGGGACGACCTGCAGTCGCTGCGCGACCGGGCGATCCTCGAGCTCCTTTTCTCGACGGGGCTTCGTGTCTCGGAACTTTGCTCGCTGAATTCCGACCTTGACCTTACGCGTGACGAATTCTCCGTGCGCGGGAAGGGCGACAAAGTACGCGTCGTCTTCCTCTCGCCAGGCGCGAAAAAAGCCGTCGGAGAGTACCTCAAAAAGCGCGGGGACATGGGGGATGCCCTTTTTGTCGGTTACGGTCGCGCCAGCACGAAAAAAGGCAAGGATGCGCCGCGTCTTACCACCCGCTCCGTCGAAATGATCGTGAAGCGGCACGCTATACAAGCCGGAATCACCCGCAAAGTGACGCCGCATACCTTGCGCCACAGCTTTGCGACGGACCTTCTTGGTAATGGCGCTGATTTACGCTCCGTGCAGGCCCTCCTTGGCCACGCGAACATTGCGACGACCCAGGTCTACACCCACGTGACCGACAAGCACTTACGAGAAGTGCATAAAGCGTTCCACGGTAAGCAGAGGTAACAGCTTTCACGCCTACCCCGTAGTCAGCTTTGCTGTACTACGGGGGGAAGACGCGCCGCTAGGCGTGCTTCATCACGAACATGCGGGAGGCGCCGAAGCGGATCGCACTTTCCTTGCGAGGTTTTGGCTTGTAGTCCACCCTTGCGTGGAAGATCGAAGTCTTGTCGTGGGTGACCGCGTTAAAGGTTTTCCATTCTCCTGCGCCCTGCTCGCGTGATGCGTCGAAGGTGTTGAAGATGTCGTTGTTCATAGATGTGCAGGCGTGTGCCTGTACCGCGAAGCCTACCGTGTACTGATGAGGGCGATGTGAAGCGCTTTGGTATGATGCGCCCATATGAAACTTGTCTCGTGGAATGTGAACGGGATCCGGGCCGTGTCGCGGAAGAACCTCTTTGCCCCTGCCGTGAAGGCGTTGAAACCGGGCATCCTCTGCCTCCAGGAGACAAAGGCAGAGCAGGGCCAGGCAGAGATTGACTTGCCTGAATACGAGGAATACTGGAATTCATCAACCCGCAAGAAGGGCTACAGCGGGACGGCAATTTTCAGTAAGGAAAAGCCCGAGAGCGTGATCCTTGGGCTGCCGCACGATATTGCACGTAAGTACAAGCTCGAGGGGGACGGCTATGGAGATCCGAATGCGGAAGGAAGGGTCATTACGGCAGAATTTAAGGATTTTTTCGTCGTCAACGCCTATACACCGAATGCCAAGCCTGATTTGAGCCGTCTTTCCTTGCGCCACAAACAGTGGGACCCAGCCTTTCTTGCCTTCGTGAAGCGCCTTGAGAAGGATAAGCCGGTTGCGTTCTGTGGGGATCTCAACGTGGCCCATACGTACGATGACCTCACCAATCCTAAGGCAAACGAAGGCGGACACGGCTTCACTAAAGAGGAGCGGGAAGGGATCGACAAGATCATCGAGGCGGGGTTTGTGGATACCTTTCGCCTCTTTACCAAGGGCAACGGGCATTACTCATGGTGGAGTGTCTTTTCGAACGCCCGGGCGCGGAATGTGGGTTGGCGGATCGACTACTGGTTCGTGAGCAAGGAATTAGTCCCGCGGGTGAAGGCGGCGAAGATCCACCCGGACATTTACGGTTCCGACCACTGCCCCGTCAGTTTAGAGCTTAAAGATTAGGTATTTCAGTTTGTCCGATATATCGGACAAATGCAGATGAAGTTATCCACACTATGTCCTTTACAATGTCCAATAAGGGTTTATTCTTTTGCGTAGGCGAGCTTGTCTCGCAAATGGGTCACTCTAGATCCTAGAGGAAGAAAGGGAAACCTTTCTCCCGGATTTACGAAACCACTGTCTGGATATTGCTTCTGGGCATCATCGTCTCTATCCGCGTTCTTTGAGAATAGTCGAGGTATACAGGTACAAACTTTATATAGGGACTTCGGTCCCAAAAATTAGAATAGTACCCTCTGTGTACCTTTTGACACATGTTCTCTTTCGTGAAGAGACAAACTTAGCCGCTCTGCGGCACTCGGTATAGAAAGACCCGGGTGCACCGGGGCGGCTTTCGCTTTGTGTCCCTCCCCTAGGAGACGTGGTGTTTGTCACGCAGCGCTTTGACCGCCGCCGTTTCTTCTTCTGTTTTTCGATCCTTTCCTTCCTCTCCCAGTTCTTTGAGCTCGTTTTCAGGAAGCTCGAGCAACTCTTTTGCGCGGTTTTCAAGGTAATCTTCGGTATTTTTTGCAGGATCGTCGAGTACTTCTTCAAGCAGCGCGTGGAGTACCCAACCGAACTTTGGCGACGGTTTCTCCCCCATTGCAATGAGGCGTGCCCCGTTGATTTTCAGCATCCCGACCGTGATCGGGTCGCGCATCGCCTCATCAATCATGGACATGTACTTGCGGAGGCGGAATGGGTGCGCCTTGGGGCGTCCTGTCCCGATGCGGTCGCAGACGCGGAGATTGACCAGATCCTCGATATTCTCCTTCCCTACCCGGGCAATAAGGCGACGGACGGCTGCAAGCGTTACGGTATCCGGATCGGAGAAGAACATGTGCGAGCGGATGAGTGATTCGACCTTGTCTATGGTTTCCTTCGAAAACCGGAGGTCTTTGAGGATCTTTTTTGTCATCTTCGCGCCGACGACTTCGTGGCCGTGGAATGTCCAGTCGTTCTTTTCGTCGGAATGGCGGCGCGTCGCCGGTTTTCCTATGTCATGGAAAAGTGCGGCGAGGCGGACTTCGAGTGACCATTTCTGGTCGGCTGCATGCTGAAGGCTTCGTAGGAGGTGTTCAAAAACGTCGAACGAGTGTGCCTGGTTTTGGTCGCAGCCAATGCCCTCTTCAAGTTCCGGGACGATATACTTCAAAATACCAAGCTTTTGAGCCATATAAATAGCCTGCATTGGTCGGTCGCTGAGCAATATCTTCGAGAATTCATCACGGATTCGCTCTTTAGAAATAGTGGCCAACATGTCCGCATGTGCTGCTATCCCGGCTGCAGTCGCGCTCTCGAGGGCAAAATCAAGCTCTGCCGCGATCCTGATGGCACGAAGCATGCGGAGCGCGTCCTCGGCAAAACGTTCGTCCGGGTTCCCAACACACGCGAGGATCTTCTTTTTGAGGTCTTCCCGTCCCCCGTGCTCGTCGATGAAGGTGTCGGATTCCGGGTCATACGCAATCGCGTTGATCGTGAAATCCCGCCGCTTCAAATCATCCGAAAGAGTGTCCGCCCAGGAGACGTCATCAGGATGCCGTGCGTTCGAGTACTTCCCTTCGATGCGATACGGGGTGACTTCGATCACTTTGAGGCGCGGATTTTCTGATTGCGTGACGACGCCGACCGTGCCGTAGTCGTTTTCATAAAAGGTTTCCTCGTAGAGCGGCTGGATCTCTTCGGGCTTGGCGTTGGTAGTGATGTCCCAGTCTTTCGGTTCCCTTTTGAGAAGGAGGTCGCGTACGCATCCTCCCACCAAATACGCCTCAAAACCCGCCGCGCGGAGCTTTTGGTGTACCTCAAGCACTTCCTGCGGGATGGAAGCTTTCATGCGGGCATTCTAGCATCGCAAATGAATCCCGCGTATGATGTGCGCACGCTCTCGTGGTGAAATGGATATCACGCGACGCTTCGGACGTCGTATTCTAGGTTCGAGTCCTGGCGAGAGCAAAACGATGTTTTGGCCGAGCCAGGACTCGAACGAGAAAGGGGTCGGGAAAACATCTTGTTTTCCCGCAGAGGAAGGAATGGGAAAACCGTGGGTTTCCCAGGTTTCGCGTCCTGGCGATAGTCGTTACGCAAAAACACCACACAGCCGGAATAGTCAATTGCCTCCCCCAAAATCTCCTGTATAATCACGATGTTTTAGGGATTGAGCGGATATAGTTTAGTGGTAAAACGCCTCGTTGCCAACGAGAAAATAGGAGTTCGATTCTCCTTATCCGCACAAGGAGCGAGTAAAGAAAAAGAGCCTGAAAGGCTCTTTTTCTTTCGAGCGACGCCGTGCGGCGACATAAAGCTTTAGCTTTATGTCTTTACGCACCAGGCGACGTGCAAAAGCGAGCGTAGCGAGTATCGCACTAGGAGGTGCGGCACCATACCGCCTTAGCGGTATGGTCAGACACATCGTAATTACCGCATTTCGGACAGCTTACCCTCGATTCTCTCACTGTAATCAGCTTGCTCACTAAGTGACTCACAAAAACCAAGCTATATCCCCCTACAGTAGGCGCATATTCGCCCAATATGTGGACAACTCTGGGGATATGTGGATATAGGACGTACAATTAAGTCCTTCATTAAGAGACGATATGACGGAAAATGCATATTTTAAGCCATATCTTATAAGACGACGACCATTTCACGTGAAAGTGAGTAGAAGGTCACGTAGGAACATCCAATAGTGCTTTCACGTGAAATATGCTCAAGAGCCAAACTAGCCAAACCGGTGCCATGGGAGAAGAAGTGGCGTGTACGTTCCTGCGAAGAAAAGGGTTCACCGTGATCGCGAAAAACTATCGCACGCCCTGGGGTGAAATCGATATTATCGCCGAAAAGGGAGGTATTGTGCGTTTTGTGGAAGTTAAAGCTTTTTCCGGGGATCTGCAGAAACTTTCACGTGAAAGCAATGGGTACCGCCCGGAGGAGCAGATACATCCGGCAAAGTTGAAGAAAATTGTACGCACAGCGCAGCTGTATATGGCATATAAGGAAGATGATAGGGAATACCAAATTGATGCGGTAGCGGTCATTTTAGAGCCCATTACGAGGCGGGCACTATGCAGGCACTACGAGCAAATTCTATAGGACACGTTAAAGGACATCATTTGTCCTATAGAGATGAAATATCCAGTAAATCCATGCTAGGATAGCTGCGAACGGGGAGTCGTATAGTGGTAGTACGCATGGTTTGGGACCATGTAGTCCGAGTTCGATTCTCGGCTCCCCGAATGATTACGGAAGATACGAGATGATTTTTGCTGCGAGGGCAGGGGCCTGTGTTCGCATGAAATTGTCGGCTTGGGACTGCAGGTTTCCGGCGAGTATCGAATCCAAGCTGACGCCTGTTTCGGCTTGGAGATCGCGATAGATGTAGGCGAGGGTTATCGCCCGGAGTTCACGCTCTGCGGTCGTCTCTCCGTCACTTGTCGTGGAGATGATCCCGACAAGGTATCCCCAGAGGTTGATGACCGCGCCGCCGGAGGAGCCACTTTGCGCGAGGACGGCTCCGCCAAGGGAAATGAGGTCCACGCTGCGTTCGCCGAAGGTAAGGAGTTCACCGATTTTTGTGAAGACGGAGGCGGGGTAGAGGATTGAGGATCCGCTTGTATTTTTGACCGAAAACTCGGCAGGGTAGCCTGCAAGGAGGACACGGTCACTGGAAAAGGCAATTGCTTCGCGGGTATCAATCGGAAGATGAGGGAAGTTCGTCGGAAGCGGCGTATCATCGACGGTTTTCGTGATAAGGAGGAGCGCGTAATCGTGCTCACCCGTCCCTTTGGGACGCTTGGCGGCGATATCATCGGCGTGTTCGTCGATCCACGCCGTGGGGAGGTACAGGATGTCGGCCTTATAGCGGTTCTTTGAGGGTGAACCGGTACGGATGAAGCATTCGATGTTCATCCGGCTGTCCGTCGCAAGGAGCATATACTGGGCGACATGGGCGTTGGTGAGGATGACGCCGCGGGAGTCTATGACGACTCCGGAGCCTGCCGCCGAGCTTAGGGAGCCGCGTGACTGGCAGTAGATATTTACGATTGCCGCGCGTCCCAGTGCATAGAGGTCAGCATCGGCCTTTGCACTCGTCGAGTAGGGGTTAGCAACGCGGTACACTTCGGTGCCGGTTTCCGTTTCTTGGCTCTGTGCAGCGGCGGCTGGCTGGCTTTCAGCTGGTTTTGTCTCGGCTTTTACCGCCGTCTCAACCTCTGCGGCTTCCACGACTTCCGTCGGTGTAGAGGTAGCCTCGAGAATCTCCTGCGGTTCTGGGCCCACATGGGTGACAGTATCGAGGTGCGGCAGCTTCGTCGCAATGGAAAAAGCGAGGAGCACAAGGAACGCAGCGCCCCCTATTGCGACTGCCTGTAAGAATGCGCGAAGCATGTGCGGGATAGGAGAATCGAACTCCTGCCAACAGTTTGGAAAACTGCTGTTCTGCCATTAAACTAATCCCGCGTCCGATTACTCTACATCATCGCGCTGTATATACAAAAACCCGCCGTACGGCGGGTTTTTGCGGGTATCGTGCGGGAAATTACTTCACCGCATCCTTCAGCGTCTTCGACGCGCGGAATTTCGGGACCTTCATTGCCTTGATCTGGATCGTCTGGCCGGTACGCGGATTGCGCCCGGTGCGGCCGGCGCGGGTCTTCGCTTCGAAGATGCCGAGGCCCGCAATCGAGACTTCCTCGCCGCGCTTCAGGCAGTCCGTGACCATGCTGATGAGCGCCTCGACGGCGCGTTCAGCGTCTGCCTTCGTGCATCCGATCGTCGAGTGCACCTTGTCAACCAAATCCATTTTGTTTGCCATAGATTTTGTGGGGTTTATGAAAAACGTGTAATGGCACCAGTTTGAGCCATATTTTGGCGCTGTCAACCATTGCCATTTCTTGGAAATAAGGTATATTCTGCCGTATGAAAACCACAAAGATCGGCGTCATGGGTGCGAAGGGTTCTTTTTCGGAAGAAGCCGGGCGCACCTATGCCAAAAAGTACCGAAAAATGAGGAAATTCGAGATCGTCTACTCCATCACGGCCGAGAACGTGCTCTCGCAGCTCGAAAATGGGGCTATAGACATAGGTATTTTCCCGATCGAGAACTCGAACGGCGGGATTGTCCTCGAAGCGGTCCATGCGATGTCGAAGCATAATTTCCATATCCTGAAAATGTTTGAGATTGACGTGCACCACAACCTCCTGGTCAGAAACGGCACGAAAGCGGATTCGGTGAAGCAGATCGTCTCGCACGACCAGGCCATCAAGCAGTGCCGCATGTATTTGAAGCGGATCTGGCCAAAAGTAAAGGTGAAGGAGTATCTGGACACGGCAAAGGCAGCAGAAGACCTTGCAAAAGGGAAGTTGCCAAAGACCACAGCTGTCATCGCATCGCGTAATGCCGCCCAGACATACAAACTGAAGATCCTTGATGAAAGCATCCAAGACCTCAAATTCAACTACACAGTTTTTATTGCGGCGGAGCGGTTGGAATAGATTACACACCGTTCTCCCATACGATTTCAAAGATTTGGCGCATGGCGTCGGCGGTTGCTTTGTTATCAATAATCGTGACCTGCGCCTCTTTTTCGTCTGTAATGCGGACGAATGAGTCAGCTATTTCGATTGAGGCGGTGGGCGATTCAAAGTTTTCAACTGCCTGAATATGGACATTTGACGACTTCTTAGCAGACTTAAAAATTTCATAGACGTCATCTCCTTCTTTTTTCGTCGTAATAATGCGGAAGCTGATACCTGCAGCGAGGGCTTTTTTATCCCATGCCGCGTAGATATCCTTGATTTCCTTGTTTTCAACGGCGAATTTACTGTAGTACGAGCAGAAAGTTTTCCCTCGCATTGATTCAAATTTATAATCCATCGCTTGTTTCATTCCATCGAGGCCGTTAAACACATACACACCGGAAGGGGAACCTTGGCCGAGAGCGCGCAGTTTTGGCAGCGCCGCATAGGTTGCCTTCACTCGTCGCTCTTGCTCCTGCACATATTCGAGCGGATCAATAGCTGCGAATAGTGTTTTCTTTGCGTTGGGTGTCTTAAGCGCGAGCCCCTTTTTGCGCAGTTCCTCAAGGATTACGTAGACCGTAGGCTTTTTTACGTCGCAATGTTGTGCGATTTCGTATGCGGTTGCCGTTTGTAGGGAAAGAAGTGCCAAATACACCGAAGCCTCTTTTTCCTCGAGTCCTACCTCCTTCAGTGTTGTCAGCAAACCTGCAGATGTAGCCATATGCACAGCATATATATAATCCAGAAATAGTCAAAGAATTTGACTAATAAGGAATACAGATCACAAAGGGGCTCAACAGAGCCGTAGTATATTGGTAAAAGGCGGCGCAATCGATAACAAAATTGATTACAATTGATTATCATGTTTTAATGTTGCCGGCCCTAGAGGAGGTTCTGTCGTGAAAAGAATTAGCAGATATAGGAAAATCGGGTGTATGGAATCAGCTATGGTCGAGAAACAAAAAACAGGAGGGGCTTTCGATTGGTGGCAGCGCAATGTCACGAATGAGATCTACCTCAATACCCACCGCGCGGATTGGTGGAAAGCGTGCATGATCGTTGGCGATCTCATCAAGAGCGCGAAAACGCTCATTGACGTCGGCGGCGGGGATGGTCATACGCTTTGGCAAATCCTTTCTGTGGCAATGGGGAAGGGTGCGCAGTTTAGCGAAGTTACGTTTGTAGAACCACACAAAGCGGGTCTTGAGCAGGCACAGAGACGCCTTAGGCAGCTCAACATTGGCGCTGTAGTGCTTCACCGAGGGACGCTCGAATCAAAAGGGAAGGAGATTCTCGATACTCGAATAGAACCGTTCGACGTTCTTTACGCCGGACATGTGAACTACTACTTCGGCAAAGATACCCGTGGGCGAGTCGACCACGAAAGGTATGAAGCGATGCTTGAGATGCTGCCCAAACTGGGGAAGACGGCGATCATCATGACTGCTCCCAAGGAGAGTGATTACTACAAACTTGTCGAGAAAAATCCATTCAGCGAACGTGCGTACTCTGAATTCGTCGTCGACTTCTTCAAGAAGAAGGGCTTCGACGTGAAAAATATCGACACTCCCATCCGATTCTATGTTGCCCATGCACTTCTCAGTGAACATGAGGCGGTTATGCTCTGGCGGTTCTTTAACGACAGTCAAAGGATGCCGACAGGCGCAGAACTGCAGGCGTTTCGAAGCAAGTTGCGACTCATTATGGACGAGAGTGGTCACGTGAACATCCAGGACCAGCTTGTAGTTGTTACAAATAGATAACGACGCGATTTTGGAATAGGGGGACCGGGCGACAAGCGTGCGGTCCTCTTTTGCTTTATCGCGCGTATTCGATGACGCGGTTTTCGCGGATGACGTTGATCTTGATTTCTCCAGGGTACTGCAGGTCGCGTTCGATCTGGTCGGCGATGTCGCGGGCAAGTTTGCGGGCATCCAAATCCGATACGTCTTCGGGCTTCACGAATACGCGGACTTCGCGGCCGGCGGAAATGGCAAACGCCTTGTCCACGCCTCGATGCTGTTTCGCGATGCCTTCTAAGTCCTCGAGGCGCTTCACGTACTGTTCGATCGAATCGCGGCGCGCGCCCGGGCGGCCGCCGGAGACGGCATCAGCAACTTGCACGATCATGCTCTCGGGAGTTTCGTACGGATATTCCTCGTGGTGCGCCTGCATTGCTTGGACGACTTTGTGGTCCACGCCGAATTTCTGGAGGATGCGACGGCCGATTTCGACGTGCGTCCCCGGCACTTCATGGTCAACGGCCTTGCCGATGTCGTGCAGGAGGGCGCCCGCGCGAGCAACGGCAGGGTCGGCGCCAAGCTCTTCTGCGAGCATGCCCGCGAAGTGCGCCATCTCGACCGAGTGGTCGAGGACGTTCTGGCCGTATGAGGTGCGGAAGTAGAGGCGGCCGAGGATCATGAAGAGCTTCGGGTCGAGGTTGGTGACGCGCGCGTTGTATGCGGCTTCAGAGCCTTTCTTCTTGATGATGTTGTTGATTTCCTGTTCGGCCTTCTGCACGGCTTCTTCGATCTTCGCCGGCTGGATGCGACCGTCGAGGATGAGGTTCTCAAGCGCGATGCGCGCGATCTGGCGGCGCACCGGGTCGTAGCAAGAGAGGGTGATCGTGCCGGGCGTATCGTCGACGATGACATCGACGCCCGTCATCTTCTCGAAGGTGCGGATGTTGCGGCCTTCCTTGCCGATGATCTTCCCTTTGATGTCGTCGTTCGGGAGGGAGACGGTTGTCGCGAGGACGTCGGAGACGACGGCGTTCCCCAGGCGGTGGATCGTCGTCGTCAAGATGTCCTTTGCGCGCTGTTCCAGCTTTTCGTTCCCGGAAATCTCGAGCTTGCGCATGCGGCTTTCGAGGTCGTTCTCGTACTGCTTCTCGATCGACTGCAGGAGTTCGTTCTTCGCCTCGTCTTTCGAGAGGCCGGCGACTTTCTCCAATTTTGCCTGCTGCTCATCGATGAGTGACGTCGCTTTTTCCTTCAGATGTGCGACTTCCTCGGCCTTTTCTTTCAGCGATTCGCTTTCGCTGTCAATATTTTGCTGGCGCTGGTCGAGGAGGTCCTCCTTTTTGACGAGGCGGTCTTCAAGCTGCTTCAGGTCGCGTTCTTTTTCCTTGAGTTCGCTCGAGGTCGCTTCTTCTTTTTCCCGCGCGCGGGCTTCGGCTTCCTCCACGATCTTTTTGCCTTTCTCCTGCGCGTCGAGCATCATCTGCTTGATCTCGAGTTCCATCGAGCCGCGTTTGCCGAGGGAAATGATCCAACGCAGGAAGTACCCGAACGCGGTGCCGAAAAGCCCCGAGAGGGCAAGGAGGGCGAAGATTAGTTTTAATGACATAGGCGGTTACGACCCGCCCGCGCACGCTGTTTCTGACTATTCGCTTACGAAAATTCTAGAAAAAACAAAGGAATCAAGCGATTTCGGGACCAGAGTGTTCGGGAAGGAAAGTGACATATTGTTTGTAAGGTGTGCAGCCACTATAGCACCTTCATATCAAAAGTGAAGGCCTCCAAAAGCAAGCGACAAGCAACTATTCGAGCACTTTGTCAATGATGCCGTAGTCCTTGGCCTCCTCCGCGGTCATGAAGAAGTCGCGGTCTACGTCGCGCTCGATCTTGTCCATCTTCTGCCCCGTATTCTTGGCGAGGATTTTGTTGAGGCGCTCTCTTGTCGCGATGATGTGCTTGGCCGTGATTTCGATGTCGGAGGCCATGCCTTCTGCGCCGCCCGAGGGCTGGTGGATCATGACTTCGGCGTTCGGGAGGGCGAACCGCTTGCCTTTTTCACCTGCGGAAAGCAAGACGGCACCCATCGAGGCCGCAAGGCCGACGCAGACGGTCGAAACATCGGGCTGGATGTGGTTCATGGTGTCGAGGATGGCGAGGCCGGCCGAGACGTGGCCGCCCGGGCTATTTATATAGAAGGAGATGTCCTTTTTCGGGTCTTCCGAGGCGAGGAAGAGCATTTGGGCGACGACAAGGTTTGCGACGTCGCCGTCAATCGGCCCGCCGAGGAAGATGATGCGCTCTTTGAGGAGGCGCGAGTAGATGTCATAGGCCCTCTCTCCCATCGAGGACTTTTCGATCACCATTGGAACCAACATGGATGCTTTTGTCATATGGAGAGATGGTATCAAATCGTCGTGCGTAATGCCAATAGAAAAGGCGGAATCTCGATACATTAAGATTCCGCCCCTCAACGAACTATATGCGGAGACCAATGAGCGTCATTGAACCCCAATCGTAGCGGGGAAATTGCTCGACCACGCTGAAGCCCGCCCGCGTCATTTCCTCCGCAAGTTCATCAAGTTCCCAGTAGGAGAAGTATGATGGCAGGCCGGTTGTGAATGTCTCACCGATGTGTTCGTACGAAGTTTGTTGGTCCGGCAGGACAACAACCAACGCTCCGGCTGGTACGAGTACTCGCCGCCACTCGCGAAGGACAGCTTGCACGTTCCGTTTCGGCTCGTGATACAAGACGCAACACGACCATAAGCCGTCGAAGCTTTCATCGACAAAATTCAGTTCTCGGTAGCTCATCACGTGGAAGTTGAGTCGCGGATGCCGCGCCCGTGCGAGGCCGACGATCGGCTCCGAGAAATCGATACCGGTGTACTCGAAACCTCGGGACATGAACTCTTCGACGTAGCGTGCCGGGCCGCACCCGACATCAAGCATGCGTTTCCCTGGTGTGTGCCTGACGAACAATTCCAGGTCGTCCATCGGCACAGTCATGCGACCCTCGGCTGCTTCCATGACTGTCGCCATGGCGTCGGAGGCGACGCGGTTCATTGCTTCAATTTCTTTGAGGGAGAGAGAACCTAAACGTCTCATAACGTCCTCCGTATGTGCTGGTTTCCTACGACTGGCAAAGATAGTATCACGACGGGTTTTTGCGTGCCATCAAAGAGGGTATATAGGATGCATGTTATAAATATTGAATATGACCGAAGGAAAACTTGGCGAAAATCCAGATGCAGTTCCTCGGGTTGAAGCCGCGCTCGTATCCGAGGATAATATTGAACAACACAAGCAAGCGATCATTGATTTGCTTATCGAGTGTTTCCCGCAATATGATTTTGATCCTGATTACGCAGAAAGCATTGTCACGAAAACGATGATAGGACCGTCAGAGGTGACAGTCCTCCTTAAAGACCTCACTTCCGATACGGTTGTTGGATTTACGACAGCACACATTTTCTCGAACCAACCAGATACTGCGCGAATTAACATCACCGCGATTACTCCCCGGTTGCGCGGCATGAAGCTTGTAGGGACTTTGGTTTCTCGGCTCGAAGATGAGCTGCGGAAGCGAAAGGTTACTACGGTGACCAGATCTTCCCGAATAAAGGATGGATATGCTGACGCAATACAGCGACACTATGGCGACAAAATTATCGAGGTAAAAGAACCGACAGGAGGAGACAATGATCCGAAGCGGGGCTTCAAAATAAAGCTCTAGACAATGGCCTTTGCAATTGTGTAACAATAATAATATATTGACAAACGATAAATGACCCGGTAACCTGGAGGAATGAACATCGGCTCAACGTGGTTCTTGCGGGGAATTATTTATTTGTTAGGGCTCGGAGTGCTTGGGGTCTGTGTCCTTCTTTTGGGCAATGCGTATGGCAATCACGAGGCGAGGATGTATGCGCCACTCCTCATCGGTATGGCTATCGCGGCCGTTCCTTTTCTATACGCCCTCTATCAGGGCCTCTTGCTTCTGCGCTACATCGACGCCAACGTTCCTTTCTCTGAACCGTCGGTCAAAGCATTGCGTACCGCAGCATATTGCCATTTTGCGGTTGCGTGCATGTATGCACTTGCGATGCCGTACATTATCTACGTGGCAGACAACGACGATGCTCCCGGAGTTGTTGTAGTTGCACTTGCAATCATTTCTGCGTTCGTGGTGATCGGCGTCTTCACCGCGGTTTGTGAGCGACTCGTGCAAAAAGCACTCGATATTAAGCACGAAAACGACCTCACGGTGTAATATGGCTATCATCATTAATCTCGACGTCATGCTCGCAAAGCGGAAGATGAGCGTCACGGAACTTACGGAAAAAGTCGGCATCACGATGGCAAATATCTCGATCCTGAAAAACGGGAAGGCGCGCGCGATCCGCTTCTCGACCTTGGAGGCGATCTGCAATGCGCTCGATTGCCAGCCGGGGGATTTACTCGAGTTTAGAAAATAATATGGAGCGATTCATCAAAGTTGTCGGGATCATCGTCATCGTTGTAGGCATCTACACGGGCGTCCGGTACGTCTCGACAATGATCCACCACGCCTGCGCGAATCCGCTTGAGGATTGCCCGCCACCTTTCCATGGCCTCGCCGAGATCGGCTACTACGGGACGGGAGGGAAGTTCATCCCGGTCTTCGATTCCCGGTTCAAGCATTTAGAAAGCGCACCCTTGCGAGAACAGCGAAAATAATATGACGAGAAACAAAAAGATCTGGATCGGTGTTGGAGTGATTCTCCTCCTCGGCATCATCTACGTGCACTTGGCAGTTGGGATCGTAGATTGGCTCCCGTTTGCGGGATCGTGACTTACTTCTGTCCTTCGAGAAACGCAATCACCGCTTCGTTGCGCAGGGCGTGGTGGATGTGGGCTCGTAGGTTTGCGTCGTCGGCTTGGGGGTAGTGCTTCTTGGCGTGTGCCATTTCTTTTTCCAACCGCTCAGGGGTCGCATCGATTTTCTCCGCGATCGCGATGTGCGCAAGGACGAGGCGCATCTTCGCGCGCTTGTCGGCCGTCGGCTCGGATTCTTTGCGGATGTCCTCTTCGGTCTTTTTCACTTCGGTGAGGTAGCGGTCGAAGGGGATCTGCATATTCGCGAGGTCCTGCTTCAAGCGCGCCATCATGTCGTCCACTTCGTAGTCCAGAAGGAGGCGCGGGTAGTTCACGGTTGATTTTTCAATCAATTCGTCGAGCATTGCTGCGCGGCGCTTTTCCGTCGCCTGAAGTTCTTTTTCCGTCTTGATGTTCGCGCGGACTGCACCAGCGAACTTTTCGAGTGATTCGTAGCCGAGGGATTTTAAGAATTCGTCGTCGAGCTGTGGGAGATCCTTTTCTTCCATCGCTTGCGCGTCTTTTGCGGCGTCGGCCGCACTCTGGCCGAGCTCGACTTTCGTGATGCGGGCGCGTTCGCGGCGCAGGTGCGTCATCGTCTGTGTATGCTCTTCGTCGGTAACCACGACTTCCTCTTTCTTCTCGGTGTGCTTTTTTGCGATCGCCTTGTAGTCGGGGAGTTTGACTTCGGGTGCCAAGGGCGCGCGGGCGGTGAAGATGATCGGCTCTGTCGCGGGAAGCTCCTTTGGCGCGCTCTCGACGACCACTTTCGGGCTCGACACGATGTTCACGCTCTCGCCCGCGAGGATTTCCGGGAGGTCGTGTTGGACCGCGTGTTCGATAGTCTCGCGGAGGATGTATGCGTCGCCGACAGCCTTTACGACCGCAGCTTCAGGCGCTTTCCCGGGGCGGAAGCCGTCGAGCTTGGCGTCTTTTACGAGGTGCGCGATCACGTGCGTGCGGTGCTCCGCGATCTTCTCGGGGGAGACTTCGGCTTTCACGACGAGTTCCCAGGCTTTCTCGTCGCGGGTGACTGTTGGTTTTGACATCGCGTCAATCTAACGCAAAAAACGGCAGGGCGCTACTGCGCCCTGCCGTTTTGAGTTGCTATTAGATGTTGTTCATTTCGGCGGAGTTCTGGCTTTCAAACTGCGTCATGTCCATCGCATTCATGTCGGCTTCGATAGCGGAGACGTCGTCGGACGAGCTCTGCGGCGGGAGGCCGGCGCCGGTGTCACCGGTCATGTTCGTGTTTTGCTCTTGGACCGTGTCATCCGACGGGATATACGGGAGGGGTTCTTGCTGCTTGTTGAGCTGCGCGCCCCAGAAGTAGAGGCCGCCGGCGATAAGGAGGAGGATGACGATGACCGCGCCAGCGATCGGGCCGATTGATGACTTGTGCGGCTCGGGCATGGGAGGCGGCATCTGGTTGCCGGAGAGGATCGGGCTGGGGGTTGGGTTTGAAGGAGGCATAGTTGATGTAAGTATCAAGTAAGAAGATACGAGTATTATTGCACGTTTGTTTCTGCTTCCACAGAGGTCTCGACCGACGCATTTGCGTCCACCTTCGGTTTCTGGGCTTTAGCAAGGTCTACGAGCGACTTCACGGCCTTGCGGACGGCCTCGTGTGCCGCCTTCATCGACTGGTGCGCTGCACGGATCTTCGCAGCGAGTTCCGTTTTCACCGTCGCGCGGTCGTCGGTTTCATCAACTCCCGCGACATAGTCGGCGACGGCTTTCGCGTCGGCTTCGGCCTTGTCCACCGCGACTTCCGCTTCGACTTTCAGTTTTGCCGATGCGGAGGTGTCAACTCCTTCGTCCGCCATCTTGCCGAGGCGTGAATCCATGCGTTGGAGGATGTTGTTCATGTGTTCGATCGCGAGGCGGAAGCGGTTCTTGATGACGCCGCCATGCGTGAGGAGGAGCGCCTTGAGGCCGCGGCGGGGCTCAGTCGATGACGCGTTCCGCTCTTTGAGGACGTCCATGCGGGCGCCGCCTTCCATGCCGGCCTTCACTTTCACATCCATGCCGGGTCGGGGGCCGTCCTTGATCTGTTGCGCCCGCGCCTTGATGGCATCAAGCGGCTTCATAAAGGGTTGCGGCGTTACGTTCGCGTCTACCGCGGCCGCCGCTTCGATTTCGATAGCGGTCTGCGCGAGGACCGGCGTCGCGAAGAACGCCATCAAGATGCACGCCAGTAATGGAGAGAGGTGCTTAAGGTGTGTCATATAGGGGAAGCATACAGCCGCTCGGGCAGTCTGTGCCGAGAGGGTTGTGTATAACCACTTCATCTTGAATATGGCCAAAATACGGCTATACTCCGTCCATGGCTGACTACAACAAACTCTATTCGCCCGGCGACCTCGACGCCTTTGAAATCAATACCGTGATCGAGATTCCGGAGAAGTCCATCCTGAAGATCGAGTACAACCGCGAGAAGGCGACCTTCGAGCTCGACCGCGTGGAACCCGCGATCTTCGCGAAGCCGTCGAACTACGGCTTCATCCCGCAGACGCTTGATGACGATGGTGACGAATTGGACACGCTCGTCATCTCGCCGGAGCCCCTCCCGATGGGCGTCGTCGTGAAGGCGAAGATACTGGGAGTTTTGAATTTCGAAGATGATGGCGAGAAAGACCACAAAGTGATCTGCGTCCCAGCGGACGAGCGCGACAGCGGCAACCGCATTAAATCGCTCGAAGATTTGGGCGAGCAGTGGAAGAACAAGATCGAATATCACTTCAATACGTACAAGGACTTGAAGAAAAAGGGGACGACGAAAGTCTTGGGTTACGGCGGACCGGACGAAGCGGTCGCCGTCATCAAGGAGTGCATCGAGCGGTTCTCGGAGCAGTCCTAACTATTTAAAAAGCGCAGGAGCATGAGGGCGCTCCTGTCTTCCTGGATGCGGCCATCGAGGCACATTTGTTTTGCTTCTTCTATCGGAACCCACATTGTCGTGATGTCTTCTCCTTCGCCTGAATCACGGCGCGCTGTTTCTGAAAATTCTTTTGCGACGAAGTAGTAGAGGTTCCATTCCACGGTCGCGCCGCATTTGGAGAGAGCAAACAATTCCACGTCAGCGACGTCAATGCCAACTTCTTCCAACGCTTCCTTTATGATCGCCAGACGAGCTTTTTCTGCGATATCGCCACCAGTTGTGAGAAATGAATTGTACTCTTCGAGCGTGTCGAACACTTTTCCGCCCGGGAGGCGATAGTCGTAGCCATGTATCTCCGTGCGATATTCCTTTGAGAGCAGAACCTTTTCGTCTTTTGCAATGATGATGCGCGTTCCCGGCGAGCGTCGCGCGAATTCAAACGTGATATTTTTTTCACCAACGTTCATCGGCTGCTCGACGACTTCGATTATTTTTCCTTGGTAGGTGATTTTCTCGGGACCGTTCGGGGTGGGGTTCGTTGCCATGCGTGCAATCTAGCACGAGTCGGAATACAGAATCAATGGAGCCGCGCGATCGCGCGGCTCCATTTCTATTCCAGCCCTTCGGATTCCCGTTCTCTTTTGCGGCGGAGTGCTGCTTCGTCGCGAAGCCGCTGCGCTTTCGCGCGTTCTTCTTCCTCGGCGCGCCGGTCGGCTTCAATCAGTTCCGGCAGTTTATCCAGCCGCGCTAATGCTTCCTCATGCTGTGCATGCGCTTCGCGGAGCCGTGCTTGTGATAGCGCGAGATCTTGTTGCGCAAGGCGTTCCTTCCGCGTCTTTTCCTCCATCCTCCTTTTGAAGTTTTCAAGCATGCGGACAGTATACAAGGGATGCGCGCCGCCTTGCTGCGGGGAAGTGGATATGGTTGAGTGGGCGGAGGCAGTAACCCCTAGCTGGGAGCTAACCAATGGAAATTTTTCCGGTTCTCCTCGTCGCGTTTTTCGTCGGCAGCCGGATCGAGAAAACCAAGCGGCCGATCAAAGACGGTTGGGGCGACTTTCTTGGCGGATTGTTCGCCAGCGTCGCATGGATGTATCAGGTTGTCCTCAGTATGAGCGGATTAGAATTCAGCTGGAAACCGGAGGCGGCATGGATTGCAGTGTGCATGACGATGCCGATCTATTCGATCATCGTATTCTTCTCGGTACGCATTTTTCGGGCACGACGCCGATGGTAAATGGCAGGGCCGCGCGATAGTGCGGCCCTGCCAAAACTTTTATATACCGGGAATTACTCTTCCTTCTTTTCTTCAACTTCGGCGGGAGCTTCTGGCGCAGGTTCTTCCGCTACTTCGTCTTTCGTTTCTTCAACCGGCGTTTCGTCGGCAACCTTTTCTTCTGGCTTGTCGCCACCAGCGGAGCGGATATCAATCTTCCACCCGGTGAGGCGCGCGGCCAATCGGACGTTCTGTCCGCCGCGGCCGATCGCGAGCGACTGCTGGTCTTCAGCGACTATCACGCTTGCGCGGTTCTCGTCTTCGACGAGTTCGATGTCCATGACCTGCGCGGGCTTAAGCGCCTCCTTCACGAATTCAGCCGGATTCTCGCTCCATTCGACGACGTCGATCTTTTCACCTCCGAGCTCCGACGTGACGACCGCGACGCGGACGCCGCGCTGGCCGACGAGCGCGCCCACCGGATCGACATGCGAATCATTCGAATGCACCGCGATCTTCGCGCGGCTTCCCGGCTCGCGGACGACGCCTTTCACTTCGACGACGCCTTGCGCCATCTCCGGCACTTCGGCTTCAAAAAGTTTCGTGAGGAATTTCGGATGGGAACGCGAGAGGCGGATGAACGTGCCGCGGATGCCTTCGTCAACACGAAGGAGGAGTGCACGCACGCGCTCGCCCTGGCGGTACCGCTCGCCCGGGATCTGTTCGTCGTATGGCAAGACGGCGGTCGCGCGGCCGAGGTCGATGTAGAGGTTGCCGCGTTCGAAGCGCTGCACGTGACCGGTCACGATCTCGCCTTCGCGCTCGCCGTACTCGCTGATGATCGAAGACCGCTCCGCTTCGCGGATCTTCTGCATGACGACCTGCTTCGCGGCTTGGGCGGCGATGCGGCCGAATTCTTCCTTGGTTTCAAGCGGGAAGGAGATCTCCTCGTCGAGCTGCGCGTCTTTCTTGATGCGCTGCGCGTCCGCGATCATGATGTGCTGCTCCGGGTTGAAGCGCGAACGGTGGTCCTCATCGCTCGTCGGCTCCTCGTCTTCCTGGCGCACCAGCGTGCTGTCGACGACGATCTTCGCCTGGCGGAATTCCAAATCGCCCGTTTCAGGGTTGAAGGTCGCGCGGATGATCTGCCCGCGCTTGCCGTATTCGCGACGGTACGCGGCCGCGAGCGCGGTCGCGATCGCTTCAACCACGCTCTCGCGCGAGATGCCTTTTTCCGCCTGCAACTCGTCGAGCGCGGCGTTCAGGGTCTTAAGGTCAAACAGTGCCATACATCTAATGTGCTAATTATTTGATAGTCATGTAAGCGCAGCCTTTTAATGAAAAGTCCCGGGTTTCCCCGGGCCAAATACATTCGCTGTATTCAGCTACCCAGGTAGTATACACCCGCCACGCCTATTGTCAAATGCCTTCGAAATCTTCGGCTACAATAGCGTGATGAAGAAGTGGATTGATGGGCTCTGCGTGTTTGCGCTTTCGTTTGGCATTGTGTTTAGCGCGGCATGCTATGCGAATGCTGAAGTAGGGTTCGTGTCGAACCCGCTCTGGCTCTCGTCGTCGCATGTAACGGAGGGCGTGACCGTGCAAGCATCGACGGTGATCACGAAGCAAGATGTGGAAAAAGTTGACGGCACGGTCACGTTCTATGCCGACGGCAAAGCGATCGGGACATCTGATTTCTCGCTTCCCTCGAATGTGGGCGGTGTCGTTGTCGCGGTTTCCTGGGTGCCCGGTGTGGGGACGCACGCTGTTTCCGCGAAGGTGACGCGTGCGGTCGCGGGAGAAAAAGATGTCCGCATCGCGGAAGAAGTGAAAGCGGACGAGAAACTCACGGTGGATCCAGACAACGACCGCGATGGGATCGCCGACGCGAAGGATGAGGATGACGATAATGATGGTGTCACCGATGCGGATGAAAAAGCGAAGGGGAGTGATCCGTTGAAAAAAGAAGTTTCGCAATCCGTGGCACCGTCAGTCGCCGGCGCGTCAACGACCGCGAGCGGCCTTGTGGAGCAAGCGAAAAACCTCGCCGGCCCCGTCGGGGAAACGGTATTTGAAACGACGGAGTCCTGGCGAGAAAAAGGCAAAGACTACTTTGAAGGCAAAGTCGCGGGCACGGGGAACGTGAAAGGATTCGCCTCGACGACGAACAAGGACCTTGTCAGCAACCCGAAAGAAGGCGTGATGGGGATTTGGGAGATGGTCCAGGCGTACAGCTACAAAGCCGGTGCGTTTATTTTTGGCAACGTATATGCGTTCTACATTTTCTTCATCCTTCTCATCTTGTGGCTTTTGCGGAAACTCTGGCGGCGGTATTCGTTGGATTAAAAGAAGTGCCGGCGCGTCGCGAGGACGGCCGGCCAAGGCGAGGTCTACTGGTTTCGCGTTCCTGCGAGGCAGCCATACGAGACGATCAGGCCTCCGAGAGCGCCGCCTGCGGAAAGTCCGCGAACCATGTCAGCAAGATATTTCTCCATCAGGGTCGCTGGTTGGTATTGGACGAGCAGGAGTGCAACCAGCACGCCGATGCATATGCCGAGTACCGCCCACGCGCGCCTGCGGAATGAGCGCTCGATATCTGCGACGTACGTAACCATCTTCCACCTCTCAATGAACTGGACGCCGGAACGATACATCCAAATCTTGCTATAATCAATCCACGCGTAGGGAGCTATGTACATAAGCGACACACATTTGAAATCGTTCCTTGCCGACGCGGGGCTTGTGTCGAACAAGGATTTCGACGCGGCGGAGCGCGAGGCGAAAGAGAGCGGGAAAACGATCAGTGACATCTTGCTCGCAAAGAACATGATCGGCGAGGATGAGCTGCGCCGCACGTATGCGTACATCCTCGGTATCCCGTTCGTCTCCTTGGCCGGGCAGCAGATCGAGTTTGAAACGCTCGCCCTCATCCCGGAGCCGGTCGCACGGCACAACTCGATCATCGCGTATGCGCACAAGGGCGAGGAACTGGAAGTCGCGATGCTCGACACCGACGACCTGGCCGCGATCGACTTCATCAAGAAGAAGACGCACCTGAAAATTTTGCCGCGCCTCACTGACGTGGCTTCCATAAAAGGCGCGCTCAAGCAGTACCAGCGGGGCCTCAAGGACAACCTCGGTGACGTGATCAAACGCGAGACGGATGCGCTGCAGGCGGCGGGTGGTGAAGGGAAGGAAGCCGACCTACGGCAGATGGCGGAGGGGGTATCGGCTGTGCGCATCGTGGATACGCTCCTTCGCCACGCGAATGCGCAGAATGCGTCCGACATCCATATCGAGCCCTTGGAGGAAGCGCTCCTCATCCGCTACCGCATTGACGGGATCCTGCATGACGCGATGGAGTTGCCGAAACATGCCGCGCCCGCGATCACGGCGCGCATCAAGGTCCTCGGCAACATGCGGCTCGATGAAAAAAGGTTGCCGCAGGACGGACGTTTCGGCGTGGAGAGCGGTGGCGAGAAAATTTCCTTCCGCGTTTCGATCCTGCCGACCTACTACGGCGAGAAGATTGTGATGCGACTTCTGCGCGATAACGTCGCTGGGTTTTCTTTGGAGGCGCTGGGTTTCCACGGCCGCGCGCTCGAGGATATGCACGAAGCGATGAAACAGACGACCGGTTTGATTTTGACGACGGGACCAACGGGGAGCGGCAAATCCACGTCGCTTTACACATTCTTGGATTTATTGAACACGCCGGACGTGAACATCTCGACCGTCGAGGACCCGATCGAGTACCAGATGAAGCGCGTGAACCAGACGCAGGTGCGCCCCGACATCGGCTTTACGTTTGCAAATGGCCTCCGCGCCTTGGTGCGCCAGGATCCGGACATCATCATGGTCGGCGAGATCCGCGACAAGGAAACCGCCTCGCTTGCGATCAATGCCGCGCTTACCGGCCACCTCGTCCTCTCGACCTTGCACACGAATTCCGCCGCGGGGGCGATCCCGCGCCTCCTGGATATGGGCGTCGAGCCGTTCCTTTTGGTCTCGACGATCCGCGTCGTCATCGGCCAGCGACTCACGCGAAAACTCTGCAAGGACAAGGAGAAGTACGAACTTTCGCGCGACGAACAGGCACAGCTTGAAAAGGCGCTCGATGCAGGGGCCGTTTTGAAAGCGCTGAAGGAAGAGAAGATCGTCCCGAATACGGCGACGTGGAAGAACGTGCCGTTTTATAAACCAGTCGAGAGCGCGGAATGCCCGGAAGGGTATTCGGGGCGCATGGGCATCTACGAAGTCTTGAACGTGAATTCGACGATGAAAGAGCTGGTCATGAAAAACGCGACGGCGGACGAGATTGAAAAACAGGCAAAGGCGGAAGGCATGCTTTCGATGATCGAAGATGGGATTTTCAAAGCTGCACAAGGTGTCACGACAATCGAAGAGGTGATGCGAGTAATAACGGAGTAATCACCATTGATCAGCTGGTGCGGCGCAGGGTGAGACTGGAGTGGGACCCAGTCGCAAGGCCGGAGCAGCTTGGCTGCGAGGCGGGGTCGCGCAAATTTTCAGCAGAAAATTATGCGTGACTGACGACAATCGAAGAGGTGATGCGAGTGATCACCGAGTAGCAAAGTTTAAGCCGCCTCCGTGGGGGAGGCGGCTCGTCAGTTGTACTTCACGGCTGAAAAACGAGGAAGGCTCCTCGGTTGCCCTTTTCGTCCACTTCCTCGTACGAGACCTTCGATCCGAATGGCAGGACAAGGCTCTGGCCAAGCTCGACCTGTAAGAGCGACAAGGTGTTGCCGAACAGGCCTTGCTTGCTGGTGCGAAGGTCGAAGGTGACATAGTCGCCCTTAATCGCCCTCACGTGGATGCCATCAACGGTCCGTCCTACTACGGCATCTATATCGAATGCCGTCTCTGTCACGTCGTCAAACGTGATGAAGCCGATATGGATTGGCACCTCGACTCGCTTCGGCTTGCGCCACATTGGCGGCGGAGGCGGACTCGCCGGTTCGGTCATCGTCCGTTTAGCAGTTTCGCGACCACGCCTCGGGACTAGGTTGCTGGCCGCCCTACGTTTCGGTTGTGGACTTTCGTCAACTGAACGCTGCATCAGTCACTCCTGTGTTTGTGCTACGGGAAGAAAAGCTTTCTGCCCCATTGTTGCATTTTTCATTCTCGTGCGCAATTCGTCAGTTATACTAGATGTGTGGCACGTTTTTCGTATACCGCCGAGAAAGGCGACGGGGAAGTATACAAAGGAGTCGCGCAGGCGCGTGACCGTTTCGAATTGTACGAAGTCGTCCGCCGCGAAGGCGGGCGCATCCTCGCGGTTTCTGAAGACCACTCCGACAAATTCTGGACCCTCACGTTTTGGAATTCGAAGTTCTCGAGCGTCCCCGAATACGAAAAGATCCTCTTCTCGCGCAACTTAGGCGCAATGCTCTCCGCGGGCCTCTCGCTCGCGCGGGCGCTTGCGGTCATCGAGCGCGAGACGAAAAATGTGAAGTTGCGCGGTGTCGTCTCCGAACTCTCCGGCGCGGTGCGTCGTGGCGAGACGCTGCATAGCGCTCTGGAGAAATTTCCGCGCATCTTCCCGAAGCTGTTTTCCGCGATGGTGCGCGCGGGCGAAGAAGGCGGGGAGCTCCCGCAATCCCTTACCTTGGTGTCGGAGCAGATGGAGCGCATGTACGTCTTGAAGAAGAAGATCCGGGGAGCCATGCTCTATCCCATCATCATCGTCCTTGCCATCCTCGGGATCGGCGCATTCATGATGATCAACGTCGTCCCGACCTTGGCGCAGACCTTTGCGGAAATGGACGCGGAACTGCCGGCCTCGACGCGCGCGATCATCGCGGTGTCGGATTTCCTTGTCGAGTACACGTTGGCCGCGGGCGTGCTGGTCGTCGTCTTCTTTGGCGCGATCTACGGCGGTGCGAAGACGGAGGTTGGCGGGCGCATCAAGGATTTCGTCTTCATCCACATGCCGATCATCGGAAAGATCGTGAAGGAGGTGAATGCGGCGCGTACGGCGCGGACGCTCGCGACGCTGCTCTCGAGCGGCGTCGACATGCTGACCTCGCTCGAAATCGTGCACGATGTCGTCCAGAACCGGTATTTCAAGGCAGTGATCGCGCAGGCGAAGGAAGGGGTTTCGAAAGGTGAGCCGCTCTCGGGCGCGTTCGTCCGTGCGGAGCACCTCTACCCGGCGTTCGTCGGCGAGATGATTTCCGTCGGCGAGGAGACGGGGCAGCTCACCGAGATGATGAAAAAGCTTGCGATCTTCTACGAGGACGAGGTGGACCGGAAGACGAAAGACATGTCCACGATCATCGAGCCCTTCCTCATGCTCGCGATCGGCGGCGCGGTCGGCTTCTTTGCCGTCGCTATGATCAGCCCGATCTACCAGCTATCGGAGAATATATAGTCCGCTCGTGGTGTTGAGTTTTGTTGGTCGTTCGGGTAGGGTTCATGCGGGACACGTCAACCGACGTGCCGGAACCGAAGGAGTACGACAATGTCGAGAGAGTTGCATCAGATCGTCATCAGCGAGGCGGTAAAGATCCTCGAACAAGACGGAGTGTGGGCGGAAGACCATACATGGGGCAAGATCGGCCAGCATGTCTGCGGCGATTTCAACGAGGCCATCGCGCGGATCGACCGGCTCACCACCATGTGCTCCCATATCGCAATCCATGCGGCAGCGAAGAAGGTGGTAAGCGATCAGGCACAAGCGTTCAATCTAGGCGATTCGACCGTCGTCTACTTGACGAGGCGACTCGAGATCCCGTCTAACACGCTCTTCGTCTGGCACGACAACGTCGGCAAAGAGAAAGGCCTCGCGACGCTCCGTGCAATCGCGAGCTGATCCATCTCCAAGGAATTATTGAAGCGCCGGGGCAATCTGCCTCGGCGCGAACTTTTTCACGATACAATAGATAGATGCGAAACCGCGCTGGGGAACGTGGGGCAACTCTTTTGGATGTCATCGTCGGGAGCGCGCTCATGATGATTGTGTTCACTGGCATCGTCGGCGCGTTCCAGCTTACGGTGGACGCGGTCTCGAACAACAAGGCGCGCGCGGGCGCGATCGCGCTCGCGAACGAACGCTTGGAGTACATCCGCAGCCTCTCCTATGACGCGATCGGGACCTCGGGCGGGATCCCCGCGGGCGCTTTGGCGCAGACGGCGACGAGCTCGCTCAACAGCGTCCTCTATACGCGCCGCACGTTTATCTCGTGGGAAGATGACCCGCAGGACGGTGTTGGCGCGGGGGATACCAATGGTGTCGTCACCGACTACAAGGCGGCAAAGGTCTCCGTCTCGTGGGAATCGAGGCAGGGGACGCGCACGATCACGATGGCGACGCGCATCTCCCCGCCGAATGGCGTGGAGCAGGCGGTCCCCGGCGGCACGCTCTCTTTTCTCGTGACCAATGATGCCGACCAGCCGCTCTCCAACGCAAGCGTGCGGGTCTTCAATGCGGGCGTCTCACCTGCGGTGGACTTGACGACGCTCACCGATGCGAATGGCGCCGCGAGCGTCCTCGGTGCGCCTGCGGGTGCGGGATACCAGATCTCCGTTACCAAGGCGGGATATTCGACCTCACAGACGTATAGCGCGTCCTCAACGAACACGAACCCGATCCCGGGGCACCTCGGCGTCGCCCTCAACCAGACGACGGCGCAGAATTTTGAAATTGATGTCCTCTCGACGCTCGCGGTAGAAACGTTCGAAGCGATCCGGCAGGAAGAATGGAACGACACGTTTACCGATAGTACGAAGGTGGCGACCTCGACAAACATCATCGTGATTGGCGGGGGCGCGGAATTGGTTGACATTGACGGTGCGCATCCCGCAAGCGGACAGCTCATCGCGGTTACGGCGAGCCCATCCTTCCTCTACCGGTGGAAAGAGATCGCATGGACCGATACGAAACCGTTCGGGACCGAAGTCCGCTACCGCGTCTATGATGCGTCGTACAACCAGATTCCCGATTCCGTGCTCGGCGGCAACAGCGCAGGGTTTACCGTCTCCCCGGTCAACATTTCAGCTATCGCGACCTCCACCTACGGCTCGCTCCGCGTGGGCGCCGTTCTCTCCGGGGACACAAGCGCAACCCCGTCAATCCAAAACTGGAACATGAGTTATGAAGTGGGGCCGATCCCACTCCCCGACATTTCCTTCACGATGCAGGGCGCAAAGACGATCGGCTCGGGCCCCGGCGGACCCGTCTACAAGTATGATGGGACGCATTCAAGCGGGGCAAGCGCGCGCATCGAGCTCGCGAATATCGAGTACGACTCATACACGCTCGCGATCCCAGCCTCCTCGGGCTACGACATCGCTTCGTCGTGCGGCCCGCAGCCAAGCGTGATCACACCGGCCTCGAGCGCTGTCTCGCGCCTCTACCTCACACCGCACACGACGCACTCCCTCTTGGTGGACGTCAAAAATGCCGGCGGGACGCTGCTGCCGGGCGCGACGGTACGCCTTTCGCGTGGGGCGTATGACACGACGGTGGTTGCCGACCAGTGCGGGCAGGCGTTCTTCAGCAACCTCTCTTCGGGAACTGTCGGCGGCGGGAATGCGTACACGATCGATGTCTCGGCGAGCGGGCAGACGCCGTATTCGTCGGCGGAAGTGAATGTCTCGGGGACGACGCGGCTCTCCGTCATTTTAAATTGATATGAAGCATTCACGCGGTATGACAGCGATGGAGGCCTTAGTGTGGGTATCGGTCACCTCGATGCTCCTCCTTGCGATCGTGCAGAGCGTACAGTATTTCTACCGCACCAACACGTACGCGGTGGAGCAAGGCGCGGCGATTACGTCCGCGCAGCGGGGCATCGAAGGGATGATCAAGATAATGCGCGAAGCGGCGTATTCTTCAAATGGCGCGTGGCCGGTCATTTCAGTCGCCTCGACCAGTTTTGCGTTCTACGCCGACGTCGACGACGATCCCTTCATCGAGCAAATCCGCTTTTTCCTCCAGGGGGATTCACTAATGCGCGGCATCATCGACCCTTCGGGCGACCCGCCGGTTTACACGGCGGCGGAGCAGCTCTCGAGCGTCTCGGACTACGTGCGCAATACCGACCAAAACGTCACACTCTTCAAGTACTATGGTGTTGATGGGACCCTTATGACCGACATGACTCGCATCGCGGAAGTCCGCTTCGTCGAGGCGACGGTCGTCGTGAATATCAACCCCGACCGCTTGCCGAACCAATTTACCTTGCGGTCGACTGCGGCGCTACGCAACCTCAAATGATATGAAAACTCCTCATCATGGTTCACGCGGCGTCACGGTCATGCTCGTCCTCGCGTTCATGGGCATTTTCCTCTTTCTCCTCGGCACCATTACGAGCTATGTCCTCACGCAAGGGAAGTATGGCCGCGCGCTCTATGCGCGTGAGCAGGCGCTCAATATCGCGGAGAGCGGCCTTGAGTACTACCGCTGGTTCCTCGCGCATAATCCTTCGATCATGGACGCGGGCGTGGGACTCGTTTCGCCGTACACACACATCGTCAACGATCCGGAGAGCGGAAGGATCGGCGAGGCGGAAATCACGGCGACAGCGAACCTTGCGTGCGGGAAGGTGCAGTGGGTGGATCTTGCGTCAGAAGGGCATTCCGACCTGACGACCTTGTTCCCGCGCACGCTGGAGGCGCGGTACATGCGGCCGTCCGTCGCGGAATACTCGGCACTCCTCAATGCGAACGTCTGGGCCGGCTCGGACCGCATCATCTCGGGGCCGTATTTTTCAAACGGCGGCATCCGCATGGACGGCCAGCATAACTCGCTCGTCTCGAGCGCGGTTGCGACATGGAGCTGCGATTCCAGCTTCGGCTGCTCGCCGACGCAGACGAAAAACGGCGTCTGGGGCGCGGGCTCGTCACCGGCCTTGTGGCAGTTCCCGTCGGCGTCTTTCAATTTCGCAGGGATCGCGACGGACTTCTCGGCGATCCGCTCGTATGCGCAAAATTCGGGCATCCTCCTCACGAGCACGCGCGCATATGTTGACGGGGTGCAGCAGGGGAACAATTTCGGTGCAGTCGGCGGCACCGACCAGCGCGGGTTCCATATCATTTTGCGCTCGGACAACACGATCGACGTGTACCGCATCACCACGACCGGGTCTGCGCAGGCGCGGCGCATCAACAACCTTGGGGCGTGGGTGAGCGACTACCACACGGTGAACAACGAGCAGTACCTCGGGCGCTACACGATCCAGCCCGACTGCCCGGTCATCTATTCCGACGCGAAAGTGTGGCTCGAGGGCGTCGTCGGCGGGAAAGTGACGCTCGTTTCCGCAGATACCGGAAGCTTCGTCCCTGACATCATCTTGCAGAACAACATCACCTACGCATCTGCCTCGGGCTCGTCCGGCCTCACGGCGATTGCCGAGGGGTCGGTCATCATCCCGCTTGTCGCGCCGGATGAAATGACCGTGCGCGGCATCTTCGTCGCGCAGACCGGGTATTTCGGCAGGAATTATTACCAGGCGGGCGGGTCGCACGGCGTCCCGGCGCAATACAACGCGTACATCACCCGCACGCGCCTCACGACGATCGGCACCGTCGTCTCGAACGGCCGCATCGGCACGCAGTGGTCGTGCGGCGGGACGTACTGTTCCGGTTACGCCCAGCGCGAGGATACGTATGACCGCCTCCTCGCATTCTCGCCGCCGCCGTTTACGCCGGCGTCGTCGGTGGATTACAAATTAGTCCTTTGGAGGGAGCAATGACCGTTGTGATACAATCGCACGCATGAAGGCGCTGATTGTCGCGAATTGGAAGATGAATCCGGATACGCTGAAGGCCGCAAAGAAGCTCCTCGAGGCGACGAAGAAGGCGGCCGCGGGTGCGAAGGGGGTATCGGTCATCGTATGCCCGCCGGCTGTGTTCCTGCGGGAACTGACGAGCGCGAGAGGGAAAGTCGCCTTTGGCGCGCAGAATGTGCATTTCGAGGACCGTGGGTCGTATACCGGCGAGGTCTCTCCCGTACAGGCGAAAGATGCGAAGGCGCAGTACGCGATCGTGGGACACGCGGAGCGGCGCGCGATGGGGGAAACGAACGACGATGTGCGGAAGAAAGTGGATGCCGCGCTTCGCGCAAACCTCACGCCCATCCTCTGCATCGGTGAGCGGGAGCGTGGACAGGGCGCCGAGCATTTCGAGTTTGTCCGCGACCAGATCCGCAACTGCCTCTCGGAAGAAGCGGGGAAGAAGCTGTCGAAGATGGTTATCGCATACGAGCCGGTCTGGGCGATCGGTGCACCGAAGCCGATGATCGCAGGACAAATGCACGAGATGAGCATTTTCATACGGAAGACGCTGGTTGAGCGGTTTGGAAGCGCTGGACATAGTATCACCATCCTCTACGGCGGCGCGATAGATGCAGGAAATGCTGCGGATATGCTCCAGAATGGCGACGTTGCAGGACTTCTTGTGGGACGGGCGAGTGTGGACGCGGCGGTATTCTCGGCACTTTTAAAAGCGTGTGCGGAGGCATAGCATATGAAATGCATTGATGTGCTTGCTGCCAGTGAGCTGCGCGGGAAGAAGGTGCTTGTGCGGGCGGGGTTGGATTTACCGGTTGACGACAAGGGCGAGGTGACGGACCTCTTCCGCTTGAAGAAAGCGATCCCCACGCTCCGCTTTCTCTCTGAGGCCGGCGCGAAAGTCATCATCCTCACGAAGATCGGGCGCGACGAAACAGACACGAACGAGCCGGTATACAAAGCGCTAAAGCGTCAGATGCCGGTCGCGTATGTGCCGGAGATCTTCGGCCATATGGCGGAGGCAGCGGTCGGCGCGATGAAAGACGGCGAGTTCCTGCTTTTGGAGAACTTGCAACAACATCCGGGCGAGAAGGCGAACGACCCGGAATACTGTGCGCAGCTTGCACAGTATGGCGACCTCTACGTCAACGACTGTTTCCCGAGCGCGCACCGCGAGAGCGCCGGCATGGTGGGGATAACAAAGATGCTCCCGTCGTTCGCGGGGCTGCAGTTCCGTGACGAGGTCGTGGAGCTTGGTAAGGCGCTCGAACCGGCGCGGCCGGCGTTTGCGATCATCGGCGGGGCCAAATTCGAGACGAAGATACCGGTCATTGATCTCTTTTTGAAAAAGTACGACCACACGTTCGTCGTTGGTGCCTTGGTGAACGACGTCTTGAAGGCGCAGGGGCACGAAGTCGGGCGGTCGAAAGTGTCATCCGAACTCCCGCCGCCTTCGGTCGTGGGACATCCGCGTTTCATCGTGCCGAATGACGTGACGGCGCAGCGGAGTGACGGCCACGCGTACGTGAAAAAACCGAACGACGTGACCTCGGACGACAAGATCGTGGACATTGGACCTGACTCGGTCGCCTTGATTGCGCCGCATCTCGAGCGTGCACAATTCATCCTCTGGAACGGGCCGACGGGTATCTATGAGGAAGGCTTTGTTTCGTACACGCATGCAATTGCGGAAATCATCTCGCGCCGCGTCGCGGAGGGCGCGCATGCCGTTATTGGTGGTGGCGACACGATTGCCGCACTTGAGGGAAGTGGGATCCCAGAAGAAAAGCTAGGCTTCCTCTCGACGGGCGGCGGTGCGATGCTGGAGTTCTTGGTGAAAGGGACGTTGCCCGCAGTTGCGGCATTGGATACGTAAAGCGCCTATGAAATCTTTCATCGTTGCCATCGTCCTTGTCTCCGCAGGCGCAGGGTATGCGATGTACCGTATCGGTTCGGATCTCCAACACAATACTCCGGTGAAAGATGTTGTTGCCGCACCAGCGCCGGTCGATGCCGCGCCTCCTGTGAAGGAGGTACCCCGGGCGGACAGCGGCCCGCGCACCATGACAGATTCCATTGCGGGCATGCGTGCACGCGATGAAAAACCACTGCAATGCACGGGGGTGTCCCAGGCGTCCGACACGTACACGAACGCGAAAGTGTATGTCGCCAACGGTTCGCTCCGAGGTGATTTCGTCTCGCGTACTGCGCAGATGGGGAACATCACGACACACATGCTGGTATCGAGCACTAGCGTGACGACGTGGACCGATTTAGGGAGGGGCGCGCAATTCGCCTTGCAAGATGGCGTTATGGACGCCCCGTCGGGCGAGATAGCGGCAGAGATTTTTGCAGAGATGTACGACTTTTCCTGCACGCCGTGGAGGACCGACATGGGGAAGTTCGTCGTCCCGTCGAACGTGAAGTTTTAACGGTGCGCATGCGCCATCCCGCAGTCGCTCGTTCCCATACGTGATGAGCCGGTCTATACTACGCGCATGCAAGCGGTCATTTTGGCGGCGGGGCGCGGGAGCCGGATGGGCGACCTCGTGAAAAGCGTGCCGAAGCCGATGTTGAAGGTTGCAGGAAAGACCCTCCTCGAGTACAAATTCGACGTGCTTCCCGAGACTGTAAGCGAGGTTATCCTCGTCGTCGGGTATTTGGAAGACGTAATCAGGGGGTATTTCGCCGATTCGTTCGGCGGAAAAAAGGTGACGTATGTGATGCAGGAAAATATCGTCGGCGGGACGGCAGATGCGCTGTGGCAGGCGAAGGGCGTCCTCACCGGGAAATTCATCGTGATGATGGGCGACGATTTCTATGCGAAAGAAGACATCAAGGCATGCCTTGCCCACGAGTGGGCGCTCCTTGTCAAGAAATTGCCTGACCTCGGGACACGCGGGAAGGTGCTTACAGATGCCGAAGGGCGTATCACGGGGATCCTTGAGCATGAGGAACACTCCGGTGGGGAGGGGCTCGCGAGCACGAATATGTTCGTCCTCGATACCCGCGTCTTTGAATACCCGCTCGTCACCCGGTCAAAGTCTCAAGCAGAATATGGCTTACCGCAGACGGTCGCCGCGGCAGCGAAAGCGGGGAATATCCCGTTCCATGCGGTTCCTGCCACGAAATGGATGCAGATCACGACACCGGAGGACTTGGAAAAGGCGGAAGCCGCGTTCGGGAAGCGTGTACAATAGGTGCATGCAAAAAGCGCTCATCGCACTCCTCATCCTCCCCGTTTTCGCGTTCGCGCAGGAAGACGCGCAGGCGAAGATTGATGCGCTCTTGAAGCAGATTGCGGCACTGAAGGCGCAGCTTGACGCGCAGAACTCCGGCGGCACGGCGACCCTTGCCGAGAACGTGATGGACGCGCCGCCCGGAGGATACGTGTGCCCGTCGTTTCTGCGGACGCTTCAGAAGGGTTCAGAAGGCAGTGACGTCCTCGAGTTGCAGAAGATCCTGAAGAGCGGGAATTTCCTCACGGCGGAGCCGACGGGATATTTCGGCGCCCTCACCGAAAAGGGACTTGGTGACTTCCAGATAAAGTCGAAATTGCTGCCTGCGGGGGCGAAGGCGGCAGACGGCCTCGGCATCTTCGGCCCGAAGACGAGGATGTTTTTCGCGAAGTTGTGCGCCGACGAGATCGCACGACGCACGACGCCCGTTACCGAGAGCGTGCCCGCATGCGTCCCCGCGTCAGCGACGACGCCGAACGAAAGCTGTGGCGGCTATTGGCAGAAGATGTACGACTCGAAGAAGTGCCACGTGGGGTGGCAGTGCTTCGTCGCCTCGACACCAAATATCGGGACGAACCGCCCTCCGGTTCTCACCAGTATTGATGGCCCGACCACGCTTACCGTAGGGTCGTTTGGCGCGTGGACGGTACATGCGTCGGATCCCGAAGGCGGAACCCTCAAGTACAGCGTGATCTGGGGCGACGAGGGCTCGGGCGCGGCGCTCTCGGTCCTCGCCGGCGTGCAGAAGCCGTCGCTTTCATCGTCGTCGAAACTGTCGCACGCGTATGCGTCGCCGGGGACGTTCTCCTTCGGCGTTACCGTGCACGACCCGACGGGGAACACGGCGAGTGGCCGCTTCACCGTTGCCATTACGGCGCGTGGGAGCGGGGAAGCTCCTGTCTCACCGCCGACGCAAACAGCGACGGCCGGTTCGTGTTTCTTCGCGAACGATACGTACCCGGAGGGGACCGAAACCGAAGGGTACAACATCAACGACCTCTGTCTTGCGACGGGGAAGGCCTGCCTCAACCGCGCTGCGTACATCCCAAAATACCGCTGCACCGCCGGCGCTTGGAAGGAGATCCAGACAAACCCGTATCCGAACCTGCCGAATTACGCGAACATGGTCGGATCGCAGTGTGCGCCCATCGGCTCGCTGCAGCGCGGACGGACGACGCAGGCGGTGGTGCACCCGGCGACGCTCCTCTGCCGCGATTCCTTGTGCGCGACGACGCAGAATTTTGCGCCTGTTTCCCTTACTTGTGAGTACGAGATCTGGGTTGATTGGGGGATTTTCAGCGCGGGCGCAACTTCGACGGGCGCGTGCGCGGAGCCGACGCCATGCGAATACCAGTTTGGGAGCGGGGGGAAGGCGTGTGCCAGCAAGCAAAATGGGGCGTGTCCTGTACCGAAAGGAGGGCATCCGTTGGGGACGTAGGCTGACAGAAGTTGTGCACCGTGCCGTCTTTGAGGGTATCGGGCACTTGTTGGTAGGATACAAGTACCTATTAATCACCTCTATTTACTATGTACAAGAATTTCATTATTGCGCTTGCGATCGTGGTCGTGACCGGGACGGGGCTCTACGCCACGAATGCGTCGGCGCTCACGGCCGGAGACGTCTCATCGCAGATCGCGAAGTTGATGCAACAAATACAAGACCTCACGGCGCAGATAGCGCGCCTCAAGGCGCAGGTCGGCACTACCGACCCGACGCAGCCGGACGTCATTGGCAGTGCGATGCCAGGAAAGCACCGCATCTGCTACCTTCTCACACGCGACTTGCGGACAGGTGCACAGGGGGACGATGTGCGCGGCCTCCAGGAGTTCTTGCGTGAGAATAAGTTCCTCACCGTCGAGCCGACCGGGTTCTTTGGCCAGATGACAGCTGAAGCCGTCCGAAAATGGCAGGCGAATGAGGGTGTTTCCGCGGTTGGTGCCTTTGGCCCCCTCTCGCGCGAGCGCTTGAAGATCTGGTGTGGCGGGAACCAGAACCAGGAACGTTTCTCGGCTTCGCCCGCACGCGGGGAAGCGCCACTCACGGTCACCTTTAATACGTGGCTCTCCGGCTTTCGCGTACCAAGCGTGTACTACACGATTGATTTCGGCGACGGAACGTCGGAACGCGCGGCAGATTGCCCGGCACCGGCGGACGCGTGCACGGGCCCTGGGCAGAACAAGCACACTTACACCTCGAATGGCTCGTACACGGCGACCCTGAATAAGATTACGGATCCGTGCCCGCCGGTTGGCGATGGCCCGCGGTGCCTCGCAGCTATCCAGAGCGAAGTCGTCGCGAAACAGCTCATTGTCGTCGGTTCGCAGGCATGCACCAAGGAATACAAGCCGGTCTGCGGGGCAAAACCGATCGTGTGCATTACGACGCCGTGCAACCCGATCCCGACGACCTACGGCAACCGCTGCGAAATGAACTCTGACGGCGCGTCGTTCCTCTACGAAGGCCAGTGCCGCTCGGAAAATCCGGCCGACGACCCGCAGTGCAAGACGTGGTTCGATGGATGCAACTCGTGTTCGCGCCAGGAACCTGGCGGCTCCCCGATGTGCACGATGATGGCGTGCCAAGGGATTCCGCAGAAAGCATACTGCACCGCGCGCTTCAACGAGTCGAAGAACAAGGCGCCCGTCATCTCCGGATTCAGCGGTCCGACGACGCTGCAGGAAGACGTGAGCGGCACGTGGACGATCAACGCATCTGACCCGGAAGGCGGCTCGCTCTCGTACCAGGTGTGGTGGGGCGATGAGAATGTGTACTCACCAAATTACACGACCGCCGCTGAAGCGCGCAGCTTTACCCAATCGACGACATTCAGCCACGCCTACAGGGACACAGGCGTCTTTACCGTAAAGATTGTCGTGACGGATACCGCCGGCAACCAGGCGCGGACCACGGCGACCGTCAAGGTGACTGGCGCTGACCAGTCCGGCACTATCTGCACCGCCGACGCGTACCAATGCCCGAATGGGAATTGGGTGGGGCGCACCGGGCCGAACTGTCAGTTTGTCTGTAACTAAAACGCCGCGCGGATTTTTTCCGCGATGGGTTCTCCTTCTTCTTCGGTGCGCTTGTGGTGCGGCATCAGCTGGACGCCATCTCCCTTAAAACGGGGGATGATATGAACGTGGATGTGGTCCACGGTCTGCCCGGCATGTTCGCGGTTGTTTTGGGTGATGTTCACGCCGTCGGCGCTCATTCCTTTCTCGACGGCATGCGCCACTTTGCGGACGGCTTCCTGGACGGTGCCCCATAGTTCGGGTGATGCGTCGAAGACATTCGCGGCATGTTCCTTCGGGATGACGAGCGTATGGCCGGCGTTCACCGGCTCGAGCGTGAGGATCGCGAGCGTTCCTTCGTCTTCGTACACTTTGATCGACGGCAGCTCCCCGCGGACGATTTTGCAGAAGATACAGTCTGGCATGGGGGGATTATAGCAAAAAGGATGCGGCGGACCGTGGGTCCGCCGCTACAGATCTTTACTTCGACTTCTTGTTCTTTGCCAAAGTCCGCCTCGTGTGCAAAGCATCAGCCTTAAAGATCTGACGCAGGCCAGCGATGAGATCCACCGCATACATGTCTTCGGTCCCCTTCTCCTCAGAAACGAGTTCATGCGAAGCATTGATGACGAGCTTTTGGAGGTCCTCCATATCCCAGCCCTCCGAAGGATCGATTCCGTTGAGTGCGATGAGATAGAGCATCGTACGAAGATCGCGCCCATCCCACTCAAGACATTCCATGATGCTAGAGCGTGAAATAGCCATTCCATCCTCCTTACAGGGTTAAATCACGGCGGGCACGTCGTGTGCCCGCCGAAGGTTCATGACGGATGCTCAAGATCCCGAATCACCCTCCCTAGAATGGCGATGCACCTAAGTACCGCCTTTGGGAGATCGCCGCCAAGAGTTTCGTCGTTACGGACGCACTCATGATCGGCAAGCTCTATCAGGAACTTGAGCACTGCCTCTGCCTCAGCTCTGTCCTTCCAAATGGCGTTGGTGACGCACATCTGGAGGAAATGAAGCTCAGACATATCAAACTCAATGATTCCGCCATGTGTGTAGCGAGAATCATTGAGCAGGGCAGGTAGATTAATTTCCGCCATTGTGGCCTCCTTTCGAGAGGTTGAAACCGTCGTAAATTTACCAATAAATCTAGTATTTAAGCAATAAAATGCGTATTTTGCATACAAAACACTTGCAAATATGGTTATTTGTGCGTATAATACGTATATGGTAACCAAAGGGCCGCTTGGCAGCGTAAAAGTGAACCTCGACGAGAAGGACCGGGCGATTTTACGCCTTATCGTACGTGATCCGCGCATGCAGGTCGCGGATATTGCGCGCGAGGTGGGGGTGCAGCGGGATACGGTCGTCTATCGAGTGAAGCGGATGGAAAAGAGGGGGCTTATCACTAAATATCACACTATTTTGGAGCCTCTCGCTCTGGGGCTCAATGTCTTCATGATGGTCCTCGTTAAGCTCAATCCTGCAACAAAAAGCGAACTCGAAGCCTTCCTTGCGAAGTTGCAGGCGCACAAAAACGTGACGCACGTCTCGCGGCTTGTGGGGAAATACGACTACCTCCTCCAGATAGCGGCCGAGGATATTGTGGCGTTCGACAGTGTTCTGGACGACGTGAAGGCGGTCCAAGTCGGACTCATTAACGATATCGAAATTGCAAATGTGATCGATGGCTTGAAAACCGACGATTTCTCAGGCCTCATATAGCGAATGATACAATCGCCAGATGCTTTCTGATCTGGTGACCACGCTCCTCCACAAACGGGGAATTACAGAGGCGGATGAGATCGAGAAATTTCTCAAGCCAGATTTTGTGCGGGATACGCATGACCCTTTTTTATTGAATGACATGGAGCGGGCGGTGGTGCGCATCCTCGCAGCGATGGCGGAAGGGGAGAGAATTGCGGTCTATGCCGATTTTGATTGCGACGGCATCCCAGGCGCGTCCCTCATGAGCGACTTTTTTGCGAAGGTGGGGTATGGAAATGTCGAGACGTATATTCCGCACCGTGACCGTGAAGGATATGGGTTCCACACGGAGGCGATTGATGCCCTGAAGGCGCGCGGTGTCTCTTTGATTATCACGATTGACGTGGGGACGGTCGCGCACGAAGGGATCGCGCACGCAAAAGAGAGGGGCATTGATGTCATTGTCACCGACCATCACGAAATTCCGGGGGAACGGCCCGCCGCGTACGCGCTCGTGAATCCGAAGATCGCGCCGTATCCATTTCCCGATTTGTGCGGCGCAGCGACGGCGTGGAAATTGGCGTGCGCGCTCCTTATCGAAGGGAAAAAGCGGGGATTGGAGAATTTTACGACGATTCCTGACGGCTGGGAGAAGTGGCTTTTGGATTTGGTCGCGATAGCGACGGTGGCGGATTTGGTGCCGCTCGTGGGAGAGAACCGTGCGCTCGCGCATTTTGGGCTCACTGTCTTGCGCAAGACGCCGCGTGCCGGGATCCGTGCCTTATGTAGCTCTGCGCGTGTGAAGCAGCCGACCCTCACCGAGGATGACATCGGCTTTTCGTTTGCGCCGCGGATCAATGCTGCGTCGCGTATGGACGAGCCGGAGCTTGCGTTTAAGCTCCTCACGACGACGAATGCTGACGAGGCCGCGGAAGTCGCGACGCAGCTCGAGAGTTTGAACAGGAAGCGGAAGGGGGTTGTCGCGGCGATCGTGCGCGATGCGAAGGCACGCGTGCGCTTGCGGTACAGCGCTGCGCAGAAAGTCGTCGTCTTGGGCGACGTGGAATGGAAGCCTGCCTTGATGGGACTTGCGGCGAACTCGATCATGGAAGACCGCGGTGGTGTGGTTGTGATGTGGGGGAAGGATGCGAATGGGAAACTGAAAGGCTCTGCGCGCTCGGATGGGACGATTTCGGTCGTCGAATTGTTTGCAAAAGCGGGGGACGCTCTCATTGAATTCGGCGGGCACCATGCGTCGGGCGGGTTTTCCGTCTCGCGCGAAGCGGTGCATACGCTTCCGGAGAGATTGGCGCTGGCGGCAGAGGAACTTGAAGTACGAGAGCGCTCCGGGAACGGAGGCAACGCGGATGCGGACCTCTTCTTGCGCGAAGTCTCGACGACACTTCTCAATGAGATCGCACGCCTGGCCCCCTTTGGCATGGGGAATCCGAAACCGCTCTTCCGCGTGCGCAGCGCGCGCATCACCTTCGCACGGCAGTTCGGGAAGGAGATGAACCACACGGAAGTAACCGTGGTGTGCAGCGAGAGCGGCGTCTCGCACCGCGCGTTCCAGTTTTTTAAGACGCCGATGGACTTTTCCCTCGCACCGTCCCCCGGGACGGTCGCCGACCTCCTTGCGACGCTTGAGCGTGACTCCTTTAAGGGGCCGGACCGGCTGGCTTTGAGGATTGCGGATATCGTCTCACCCCGTTCTTGACTGGTGGTATACTAGCGGCATGGAAAAACTAAGCGTAGGGGAGAGCATTAGGTTCGGGTGGACGACATTCAAAAAGCGTCCATGGATATTGATCGGCGGATTTTTGATCGCGATGGTGGTGAGCGGCGTCTCGAGCGCCCTTCTGGATCCGGGAGAGGATGCACCCGTTACGTTCGTAACGGTCATGATGGGTCTCGTGAGCGGCGTGATTGGACTCATGGTCGAGATCGGGCTCGTGACCTTTTCGTTGCGCGCGCATGACAATGTCGAGAGCGTCGGCGTGAAAGACCTCTGGAATCCGAAGCCATTCATCTGGTACTTGCTCGGGCAGATCGTGGTCGGCGTCATCGTCCTTCTTGGCCTTGTCCTCCTCATCGTGCCGGGCATAATCGCCGCGGTCGGCCTCATGTTCTCGTCGTACCTCATCGTGGATAAGGGCCGTGGACCTGTGGAAGCAGTGAAGGAAAGCTGGCATATGACCAAGGGCCACAAGTGGGAGCTCGCCCTCCTCGCACTCGCGCTCCTCGGCCTCAATATCCTCGGCCTCCTCGTGCTTGTCGTCGGGCTCCTCGTCACCGTGCCGGTCTCGATGCTCGCCGTTGTGCATGCGTATCGGAAATTAAGCGGTGCCGCTCCGGTCACTCCTGTCCCGACCGCCTAATGTCTCCCGTAACTATCTACACCGACGGCGGTGCCCGTGGAAACCCAGGACCAGCGGGAGCCGGGGTCGTCATCATTGATGGGGACAAAAAGACGGAGGTGAAAGCGTATTTAGGGAATCCTGTCACCAACAATTGGGCGGAGTATGAAGCGGTTGTGATCGCGCTCGGGAAGGCGCACGAGCTGCTGTTGCGTGACCGCGACCTCGACTTCAAGCTCGATTCGCAGCTCGTCGTCGAGCAGCTGAAAGGGAATTGGAAGATAAAAGAGCCGGAACTGAAAAAACAGGCGCAGAAGGTGCGCGACCTCCTGGAGGGCTTTGGCACCGTCACCTTTACCTACATCCCGCGTGAGGAGAATAAAGAAGCGGACCGGCTGGTGAATGAGGCGTTAGATGAAAGGGTATAGGGTGAGCCGCGAGGTAGGGAGTGGCGCAAGACCTTGAGAGATATTTTGGAGCTAGCGAACAAAATATCCTCAAGGTGTACAGGTCCTGTAAGGACTAGGGAAAATGGAATCCAAGCTGGTATACTTTCCTTGTATTTCCCTAATGGCTATACACTAACGGCTAACTACTATTCCTATGGCAGACGACATCGAGATCATTCCTGACGCGATCGAAAGGCCTGGCCGAGTGATTTTTGCCGCGCCGCAGCGGGCGTTTGGCGGGTTTTTGGACTTCGTACGCGAGCGCGGCGTCATGGGACTTGCGATCGGCTTTGTCCTCGGTACTGCGGTGCAGAAAGTCGTGACCGCGTTCGTAAACGACCTCCTGAACCCCATCATTTCGATCCTCCTTGGCCGCGCGGAAAATTTCAAAGACTTCAAAGTGGGGGATTTCCTCATTGGCGATTTCATCATGGTCACGCTCGATTTCGTCATCCTCTGCCTCGTCATCTATACGGTGTTCAAAGTGTTGGGGTTGGAAAAATTGGACAAGCCGAAAGTGTAGGTTAGTTGCGAAAAAAGAAGCTTGCGCCTATAGTTTGCAATGGAGCTTCCGGAGCAGACCACCGGAGGTGATCCATAGTGAAGTTGAACGACATGGAGATAGAAAGCCATGTGCAAGTATTCTGCACTGACGAAAAAGACGGTAGATGCTCGGCCTGGCCAAACGCTCGAGATCGGCACGGTGGACTCGTCAGACGTCGGCGGCCAGCGCAAGTTCGGCATGTTCCACGAGAAGGGCACGCCGGCCACTGCTTGTGCGGTCTGCGTCAAGGACAAGACCATCATCACGCTGACGAACATTCCGGCTGACGTCCAGGCGGAGCATCGCATCGGCAGCCAGGAAGTCGCGACGCTGATCGACCGCAACGACCGCGTCCAGGACATGATGTTCTTCCACAGCACGCAGATCGAAGAGCCGCTCCTCGCCTTCGCTGACCGCGGGATCCAGGCGTACGTCGGTGAGCTTCGGCAACGGGAGGCCAGGGTGAGCCGCACGCAGCTGCGTGAGGCCGAGCGCGCCTAGCACCGCGCCTCCCAGAATCTTCGTACCAACAGCAAAGGGCAGCCTCTTCGGAGGCTGCTTGCTTTTGTTGGTATCCTTCTCATATGCGGGTTGTGGCCTTCTGGGCTGTCGCTCTTGGATTTTTGGTGGGGGTATTTCTGCGGTCGTTTGTCGCGTTTGGATGGTGGACGGTCTTATTTTTGATATTTTCTGCTGCGGCAGCTTTGGTGACAGGATATTTAGCGCGAGCGAGCATGGTGAGGGCGGTGTTTGCGGCAATCGCACTCAGTGCGATTGCCGCTGGTGGCGCGCGCATGCATGCGGTTGCTTTTAGCGGGGACATCGCACTCGACGTGTGGGTCGGTGAGAAGGTCGTGATCGAGGGGGTCGTGAGCGATGAGCCGGATGCGCGCGAGAATAACGTGCGGCTGCCAGTGCGTGTCTCCACAGTTAGAGAGCCTAAGGCCTCAAACGTGGCAGGCTTCGTTGTCGAGAGCGATGTCAAAGTATTGGTGGTCGCGCCGCCGCATATGCAAGCGGAATATGGCGACATCGTGCGTGCGGAGGGCGAGTTGCGATTGCCGGAAGCGTTTGATGCGGGTGCGGGACGGGAATTCAACTATCCAGCGTTCCTTGCGAAGGATGGCATCGGATACGAGCTTTCATTTGCACAGGTCGAGGTCGTGGGCGAGTCGCGGCGGAATCCACTCAAAGCTGCCGCGATATGGATAAAGCAGATGTATCTTGCGGGGCTTGCCATGGCGCTTCCCGAGCCGCAGGCGGGACTTGCGGGCGGGATCACTGCGGGCGACAAACGCGGGCTTGGGAGCGAGCTTTCGGAAACGTTCCGTATCGTGGGACTCATCCACATCGTCGTCCTCTCGGGGTACAACATCACGGTCGTCATCCAATTTCTGGAATGGCTCTTTGGGAGTACACGCCTCTGGATCCGGTCGAGTGTAGCCGTCATGGTCGCGGTCTTCTTCGCACTCATCACGGGACTTGCGTCGTCGTCGGTGCGCGCGGCGTCGATGGCGGTCATCGCCACGGTGGGAAAAGCGACAGGGAGGACGTACCTCGCGTCGCGTGCGCTCGCGCTCGTTGCTGCGGGCATGGTGCTCTGGAATCCGTTTGTGCTTGCCTTCGATCCTGGCTTCCAGCTCTCGATCATCGCAACGCTTGGCCTCATTTTCATCTCGCCGCTTTTCGAAGCGCGGCTACAGTGGGTGACGGCGCGGCTGGGACTACGCGAGATCGCATCGGCGACGCTTGGCACGCAGGCGGCGGTCCTACCGCTCATCCTTTTCCAGAGCGGCGCGCTTTCCATCTACAGCCTGCCGGCGAACTTACTCGCGCTCATCGTCGTCCCGTGGGCGATGCTACTTTCATTCATCGCGGGCGTCGCGGGGACCGTGCTCGGTCCTGTCGCACCGGTTGTCGGTTTTCCCGCGTACATCCTGCTGTGGTATGTCACAAAAGTCGCAGACTTTTTTGCCTGGCTGCCGTTTTCAGCGGTTACTATTCCGGCGTTTTCGGCGGCGTGGTTGTTCGTCGCATATGTCGCGCTCATTGCTGTGGTCGTCGCTATGCAAAAAAGAACAACGCAGCCTTCCTGAGGCTGCGTTGCATCGAACAATCGTTTGGCACTCAGTGCCGTTTTGGTCGGCGTGCGCGTTGTTCAGGTGTGAGCGGGGGCAAGCGAGTGCTGCCCTTGTTCAGGTTTTCGTCAATCGGAAGGATGATCCCCCAGGTTTCGTAGTACCTGTCTTCCTGATACGTTCGCTCCTCCGCGATCGAGAGCGGGATTCTTGGATCGATCCGGTGCGCTTTCCGAAGATTGAATTCCTGCACGTCGGTTCTCCTTCGTGATTGTTACGCGAATGCACCTAAACCGAATTTACCAAACAAACCATAAAATTGTCAAGAATTTCCGCATAAAAAAGGCCGCGGATCGCTCCGCGGCGGGAAGGGAACCGGGTAGCCAACTACATGTTGCTGCGACCCCGGCGACGTCTGTTCTTCGGCGTATGGACCTCGTGGGGCCGTAAGGCACCTCGCTCCACCAGTTCGTCGAGCGATGGGCGGTCTCGGTGGAGGCGCTCAAGCTCCGTCTCTTCTTTTTGCGGTTTCGACGCTTCCTGCATGGTCTTCTCCCTTACTGATCCCGCCACCAAAAAATACCATTACCTCTGAGCCGTCGCAAACCTTTCTTCCACCACCTTCCAATTCAAATTTTTGAAGAAGGCATCAATGTACTTGGCTTTGCCGGTTGCGCCGTAGTCGAGGAGGAACGTGTGTTCCCAGACATCGAGCGCGAGGACGATAGGGAGCGTCGCGAAATGTCCCTGGTGCTGCTCGCCGGCGAAGCCCGCTTGGAATTGTTTGCCAACGGGATCGTAGTAGAGCATTGCCCAGCCGGGGCCGCGCATGTTGCCGATCGCCTTGAAATACTCTTCAAAGTACGTGCTGTATTCTGCCGCAAAGGCCTTGCCGAGCTCACTCTCTGGATTGAGCGCCTGCGCGCCGCCTTCGAATTGCGCGAAGTAGATCTCGTGGAGGCGCATGCCGTCAAATTCAAATGACTTGCGGCGGATTAATTCCGAGAGCGCATGCGCATGCTTTTCCGTGTCTTCTTTCGCGTATTCGGCGATTTTTTTCGAAATAGTGTTGAAGTTCTTGACGTAGCCTTCGTAGAGGCTGATATGTTGTTTTACCGATTCGTCTGAGATTCCGTTGAGAGAAGGGAGGGTAAAGGTTTTGGGTGTGTAATCCATATGGTGGCAGTATAGCAAATGTGTGGTATAGGTAGAGTGTTTGTAACACTTTCCGGAGGGAAGCAATGCAGGCAACTGTTCTTTCGCAAAGCGTGACGACTGCTTCGGTCCGTCCCTTTCAGAATGGTGACATCAGTCTCTTGGGAATAGAGATGCTCTACCACGTTTGGAAACTTGGTACGAAAGCGACCGACGGAGCGGTCATGGACGCTATTGTGGCCGTCACAGGACAGACATTCCATCGGCAGAATTTCCGTCGAGGGTTGGAGATTTTGGAGAGGCGAGGATACCTCGCACGGTTTTCATGCCACATCCAGACCCTTGGTAGGCCGGCGTACCGCCGCTTTGTGCTGACGCCGGAAGGTATCGGGATTCTCAAGCGGTATCGTCTGGTGTTGCTGAATCTCGTCGAGAGGATCGGACAGATATCGTAAGGTCCAGCTAGAAAATGAGGGTTCGCGCTTGCCGCGGGCCCTTTGACTATAAAAGAAAAGCCCCGGGCGCCGCACTGGCGCTCCGGGAACACTGATCTGCGCAGACTAACCGCTTGCGAGGCTTAAGTGGAAGCCGTAGACGTACTTGTACCCGCGCGCAATGCTTGCCCGAGCAGGCTGGAACTCATCATGGCCTTCCATGTCGAGCTCGCGGGCCGCCCTCCGGACAGCCTGGTCGAGGACGTCGTGGTCGCGAGTGATCGTGGCTCGCTTAATGATGGTCAAGTAGTTGGCGAACGCTTCATGGTCAGAACGTTTCAGCTTGGTCATCGTGTCCAGCCGCTCTGCGATGGACTTCTCAAGTGTTTTCTCAAGCATGTCTTTCTCCGTAGAACTATCCCAAAAGTGGGAAGTTGGCATAGTACTCCTTTCGAGATCGAGTCGCAACAGGGCTATATACTTTATGGATGCAACGCAGCGCGCAGGTCTTGGGGTGGACTTTGTTGGTTCTGCTTGCGCTTACGGTGGTGGTGTGGGTTGCGGTTGTAGAGGCTCGGACGGGCGGGAAATTGCGGGTGACGTTTTTAGACATGGGGCAGGGAGATGCGATATTTATTGAGTCGCCCTCTGGTGCGCAGATGTTGATTGACGGCGGGAAAAACCGCGCGGTCGTACGCGAGCTCGGGCGCGTGATGCCGCTTTTCGACCGCTCGATTGATGTCGTGCTTGCGACGCATCCCGACGCCGACCATATCGGCGGGTTGCCGGACGTGCTTGAGAGGTATCGCGTGGGGATGATCGTGCAATCGAACGTGCTCGACCCGGAAGGGGTGGATGCGGCGGCGTTTGATGCGGCTGTTGCTCGCGAAGAAGAGGAGGGTGGTGTGCAATTGGTGGCGGAGCGAGGGCAGGTGATTGACCTTGGCGGGGGAGTCGAGTTCGAGATCCTCTTTCCCGACCGTTTTTTGCCGCAGGTGGAAACCAACCTCGGCTCGATCGTGGGCCGCGTAACCTTCGACGATACGAGTTTCTTACTCACGGGAGACTCGCCGGATGAAATTGAGAAATATTTGGTGCTTTTGGATGCGGATGGGTTGCGCTCGAATGTATTGAAAGCGGGGCATCACGGGTCGCGGACATCGTCGTCGCTCTCGTTCGTCGGGTTCGTCTCGCCGGAATACGGCGTCTTTTCGCGCGGCTGTGATAATTCGTATGGGCATCCGCACGAGGAGCCGGTTGCCGTCTTTCTGCGACTTGGTGTCGAGACCTTCGACACATGCGAAGATGGCGCGGTCACCTTTGTGAGCGACGGCATCACTGTCAGAAAGGACTGATTGCGCGTTTTTGTACGAAGGCTATTGTTGGTACAGGTACGAGCGCGAGGAGCGTGTGATGATGCGACACATCAGGCAGCCGGTGTACTTCATAAAGCAGATTGCAATCGGGGTATTTATTATCCTCCTCATTCTGGTTGTCTTTTACCCGCAATTTTTGACGCTGATCCCGCCGCGGTGGAGGCCCCTTGGGTAAAGGGAGGTCGTGTAGAACGGCCTCCCTTTCGTCATTGCGCAGTTTCTAGGAAGGCGATAGGGTGGTGGCAGCCTACCGACTGAAGTAACGCATAACGTTCTGGGAGGAGCGCATGAACATCAAGCTGTCGGACTACCTCGCACTGATCGCAGTCGGCCTCATGCTGTGGGGCGTGATCATCGCGACAGTGTTCGTGGCAAGCAAGTTCTTGTCACCCGTCTTCGCTATGGTCTTCTAAGGAGGAGACAATGACCAAAATTACCAGCCCGCAGTCATCGAAGCATCCGATCGCAGACACCGTTACCGCAAGCTATGCACGGGAGCATACCAAGGTCCCGTGCAAAGAGGCGTCGCCCTGGCAGTGGGTAAATGAGCTCTGCGTGGCAGTTGCTCTCGCAATCGTGCTCGTAAGCACGACACTGGCGAGCATGAACGCCTACCGCTCGTTGATCGGGGCGCACCTTCCGTCGCACGTAGGTGCGGCAATTGAGAAGAAATCGTGATGCACGAGAAAGGCCGACGGGATCACTCCCGCCGGCCTCTCACTTTTATAGGAAGTTATCGGTTATGCGACCATATGGTCGCACTAAAAGACTGTGCGAGCGGCGGCGAGCTCGTATCCGAAAAGACGCGCCTGGTTCGCTCCTTTGGAGCGACGCGGCTTACTTAACGAGACCTGCCGTGCGGAGGGTCTGGTAGACACCGCGCTTTTGCATCGTCTTCAAGCCCTTGGCGGAGACGGTGACGGTGACCTTGCGGTTCAATTCCGGGACGAAGACGGTCTTCTTCTGGAGGTTCACCTGGCGGCGGCGCTTGCCGGTCGTGTTGAACTTGGTCGCACGCGTGCGGTTAGAATACCCGCCCATGACGCGGGATCGCTTGCCGGTTATGACGCATTCGCGTGCCATATGTCGGGGAACTATACGATATATAGCAGGGAAATGCAAAGGGCGTGGTTTTAAGCCACGTATGATACACTTTCCGCACCTATGGAAGGTGCACTTCTCATCATCGCAATCATAATGTTCTCCGCTATTGTGCATGAAGTAATGCATGGAGTGGCGGCAGACAAGCTGGGAGATTCGACTGCACGTTACGCGGGACGTCTAACTCTTAACCCGCTTCCACACATTGATCCGTTCGGCTCCATCGTACTTCCATTCATTACAGTCTTTTCAACGGGATTTTTTTTCGGGTGGGCAAAGCCAGTACCATACAATCCGGACAACCTGATACGTGCGCCATATTGGGGGGAGGCAATTATTGCGGCAGCTGGGCCCGCATCGAATCTTTTTCTCGCAATAGTTTTCTCAATATTTGTGAATCTACTCCCGCTTTCTGAAATTGCCCAACAGCAAATGTTTTTGGCGTCTTGGACGAGAGAAGGTTTTGCAGTTGCATCGTCCACTGTAGAAATCATGGCTATCATATTTTATATGGTGATCAATATAAATATTTCTCTCATGATTCTTAACTTGATACCAATTCCGCCACTCGACGGTTCGAAGATCCTCTCGGCCATCTTGCCGCTTAGCCTCCGCATGCAGTACGACCGCATCCGCGCGCAGCTTGAGTACAATCCGTTCCTCGGATTTGGCATCGTCATCGTCTTTATCCTTGTTTTTGGTGGAGCGTTTGGGTCTCTGGTGTATTCGATAGCAAGGTTTATTGCCGGCGCATAGGTGTTTGGTATAGTCGTTTCGGACAGCACGACGCTGCCGCACCAACTGTGGAGCGAGACGATGAGTGAGAAGAAAGACCTGTTTCCATTTATCCACGTCTACTGCGGACCGCATATCAATCAGAGGGTCTACTTCCTCGCGACCGACGCTGGCGACAAGATGCAGGCATCGAAATTCATCACGGCCAACGCCGACAGTGAGTGGGGAGTGATGGTGCCGGTCAAATTCCAAGGCACTGTCGACCAGCGGACGTTGGATCACCTCCTCAACCAGCGGAAGAAGATTAAGGGGTGGCTGCAAGAGGGGTGTGGATCTATCTGGATCACGCCTGATGGCCCGGCGCTGAGGACCGCCTCATCAGCCTGAATCGCGTGCTTTCGACACGAGGGGTCGCCTACGGGCGGCCCTTTTTCTTGCAATGCCGGGCGCTCTGTAGTACTATGCCGGAGCGCTGAAAAGCGCGGTTTTTTCTAGAAAGCATGGCAACAATCAACCAACTCATTCGAAAGGGACGCGGTCAGCGAATCCGCAAGTCCAAGACCGGAGCACTCGGCCGTGGCTTCAACACGCTTGAGAACCGCCCGACCTTTTTCAACTCGCCCTTCAAGCGAGGCGTCTGCACGCGCGTGACGACGAAAACCCCCCGCAAGCCGAACTCGGCTATCCGCAAAATCGCCCGTGTCCGCCTCTCTAACGGTATGGAAATCACCGCCTACATCCCGGGCGAAGGGCACAACCTCCAGGAGCACTCGGTCGTCCTCGTGCGCGGTGGTCGCGTGAAGGACATTGGGCTGCGCTACACCATCGTGCGCGGCAAGCTCGACACGGCAGGCATCGACAAGCGCCGCCGCGGCCGCTCGCTCTACGGAGCCAAAAAGCCTAAGGCGGCAAAGTAATCCCGATACCCTAAACCCTATTGGCTATACCCTAATCTGATATGCGACGCCCTGTAAAAAACCGCAACATGCCGACTCCGGACGAAGTGTACGGCTCGGTCAAAGTGCACAAGCTCATCAACTACGTCATGGAACGTGGCAAGAAAGACACTGCCCGCAAGATCGTGTACAAGGTGTTTGAAGAATTGAAGAAGGATGGCGACCCGGTCGCGCTTTTCGAGCAGGCGCTCGAGAATGCGTCTCCCACCGTCGAAGTCCGCTCCCGCCGCGTGGGAGGGGCTAACTACCAAGTTCCGCGCGAAGTCCGCCCGGAACGCCGCCTCGCACTCGGCCTCCGCTGGATGGTGGAAGCTGCCGAAGGTACGAAAGGAAAGCCGATGCACGAATCACTCCTCAATGAAATCAAAGCTGCCATCAAGGGCGAAGGCAGCGCAGTCACGAAGAAGGAAACGACGCACCGCATGGCGGAAGCCAACAAGGCGTTTGCGCACTTTGCGTGGTAATAGCTATCAACATTTGATATCGAACACGGCCCCGCGTATGCGGGGCTGTGCTACATTTTCCTTATGAATAAACAAGTTCGGAATATCGCGAATGGGATGCTTCTGGGATTCGGTCTCTATCCAGCGCTATATGCAATGTTGGACAAGTGGGGCTATTGCAGTGGTACTGGTCCTATGGGGGGATTTACATCGTGCTCGACTCCAGGTCTCGCGGCCTTCATGCAACCAGCGGGGTATCTCATCATCTTTTACCTCTTGGGATTGATATTTGTCGCAGTAGTAGTCCTCTTTGTCTGCTTTGTTGTCTCTATGGTGTATGAAATCAAGCAAATCAGCGTGACCGGTAATTACGTGCGCCCCGCGATCCTGATCCCACTTATTTCATTTCCGGCTTTTCTTTTTGCGTTCGTGGGATTCATGATTTAGTACCGCATGGCAGAAGCCAACAAGGCGTTTGCGCACTTTGCGTGGTAACCCAACGTCAATAGGAATCAGGCGCGGCTCCCTTTCGGGGGCCGCACCGTTTCCGCTTGTGCTAGTATTTTTCATATGTGGACGAAGGTGGCGGTAGCGGTCGTGTGCGTCATCGTCGCGTTTTATTTTCTTTTGCGGCCGACGTTCGTGAACGGGACAACGAACGCGGCGGGGGAGGCAATCCAGGCGCATTTCGGTTTTTGCTACCACCCCTTGGGGCAGCCGATGAACTTCCGCTCGACATTGGTGCGGATCCCGCGGGACGTCGAGCCGATACGGGGCGCGAACGGCCGCGCCACTGACTATGGCTCGTGCAAGGCACGCTACGGCATCCTCTTTGGCCTCATCCTCCCCCTGCGGGAGACGATGGTGGTGGAGGTGCGATAACAATGGGGGCGCGGTACGATGACCGCGCCCATGCTGCTTTCGTCACTCCCGCACGAATGGATAGCTCTCCTCATACCGCTCGATGCGGACCGTGAGCCTGAGGATCTTCGCGGTGAGCCGCTTCACTTCGGGCGAGATGTGCCCGTTGCAGAGCGCGTCGAGCTCGTCGAGCTTCTCGTCACGCTCCTTGCACATCGCCTGGTACTGGACACGCGCTTCATCGTCTCGTCGGTATGCCACGTCCGTCCCTTTCTGTCGGTTGTGCACTCAAAGATCCCTCCCGCGTCTCGGCGGGAGGATTTTGGAGCCTGGAGTTTAGTTGCACGAAGCGCCAAATGCCTCTCGCCGAGAGGTTGGATGCATACGCTTCGTGACGAACCACTGCATATATCCTGAAAGTACCAAATGGGGTTTGTGTGTCAAGGGGAACATGCTGGACGCGTTGTGATACGATTTGCACATGAGCGAAGGAGAGAAATTTCCGCCACCGGCGAACAAGGGGGAGTATGAGAAACTGCCGCCGGGATGGCGGGAGCCGATCAAGATGGATCCCGCGCAGATTCGTGCGGCTTTCGAGCGTATAGCGAAGGACTACGGGCCGGTAGAGGAGGCGTTGAAACCGCTCCAGCAAGCTGCTGCTCCGGCGCCGCAAGTACCCAAAGAGCCTTCAAAGCTCGCACGCCGGGCGTTCTTTACGGGCGCAGGTGCGCTCGGTCTTGCAGCCGGGCTTGGGCTGTTTGAAGTCCCGAAGTTTGGCGAAAAAGACAAACCAAAGCCAGGTGTGCGTCGGGCACCCGAATCGCCATCCGAGCCAGCGTATACGGAGTCTTTGGCGTATGCGGGGCTTGTCCAGGTCGCTGCAGGGGTCGCGAACGTCGCTTTGAAAAGGCTGGGCGCCCTTCCCGATTTCGAAAGCAAGAACCAAGAACAGGTCATACGGAAACTAATGGAGAGTCCCGTAAAAATGACTGCTTACGTGACGGTGCTCGGGCCATTTTTTGAGGAGCTGGCGTTTCGCCTCGGTCCATCGTTAGCTATTGACCTGGTTGCCGGCAAGGGAGCGGGTTCGGTATGGGAGGTAGGGATCCCGGTCACGCTCTTTTTTGCCGATTTGCACGCCTGGCGCAAACCGGATGGAACGCATACAGATGATGAAGTGCCGCTTCCGCAGTTCCTGATGGGACTTTTTTTCTGGCACCTGATGCGGCAGAAAGGTTTCTCCCATGCAGTTTCAGCGCATATGTTTGTAAACGCACTCGCCGTCGCTGCGACGGTCATGGCGGAATATTTGAAGAAAAAGAACAAGGTTCTTCCGCAAGGTATGCGATAGTTTTCTCCTTGCAATTCCTAGGCTTTTTAGTACAGTGTGCTGGCGCCCATGAGGCGTTTTCATTTTAAATAATTCATTCTATGTCCAGGGATTACCCACTCGAAAAGGTTCGCAACTTCGGCATCGTAGCGCATGTGGACGCGGGTAAGACCACCACGTCGGAGCGCATCCTTTTCTATACGGGCATGTCCCACAAGATCGGCGAGGTGCACGAGGGGGATACGGTGACCGACTGGATGGAACAGGAGCGCGAGCGCGGCATCACGATTACGGCCGCCGCGATCACCTGCTTCTGGAACCCGTCGTACATGGGCAGCGACACTTCGTACAAGCACCGCTTCAACGTCATTGATACCCCGGGCCACATTGACTTCACCTCGGAGGTGAAGAGAAGCATGCGTGTCCTCGACGGCGCGGTCGTCGTCTTTGACGGCGTCGCGGGCGTCGAGCCGCAATCCGAAACCAACTGGCGGTACGCCGAAGAAGCGGAAGTGCCGCGCATCTGCTACATCAACAAGCTCGACCGCACGGGCGCGTCGTTTGAAAAGTCATACGCGTCGATCCTCGACCGCCTTTCATCCAAAGCTGTCCGCTTGCAGATCCCGATCGGCGCCGAAGGCGACTTCAACGGCGTCGTGGACCTCCTCTCCATGAAGGCGTACAAATTTGAAGGCGATATGGGGAAGGAAGTCATCGCGTACGACATCCCGGCGGAGCTCGTGGAAGACGCGAAGAAGTACCGCGCGGAACTCGTGGAGCGTATCGTCGAGAATGACGAGAAGCTGATGAACGACTACCTTGAAGGAAAAGAAATCGCGCTCGATGTCTTGAAAGCGAACCTGCGCAAGGCGGTCATCAAGAACGAAATTTTCCCCGTCCTCACGGGCTCGTCGCTTAAGAACAAGGGCGTGCAGCTCGTCCTCGACGCGGTCGTTGATTACCTCCCGTCGCCACTCGACCTTCCGCCGGCATCCGGCATCAATACTGATACCGGTGCAGAAGAAACGCGTCCGGCAACCGACGATGGCCCGTTTGCGGCGCTCGTCTTTAAATTGCAGGTTGACCCGTTCGTGGGCGCCCTCACGTTCTTCCGCGTCTACTCCGGCAGCGTGAAGGCGGGCGACACGGTCTACAACTCGGCCAACAACAAGAAAGAGCGCATCGGACGCATCGTGCGCCTCCAGGCAGACAAGCGCGAGGAAGTCACGGAAGTCTACGCGGGGGAGATCGCCGCGTTCGTCGGCATGAAGGAAGTGAAGATCGGCAACACGGTCTGCGACCCGGCGCACCCCATCGCGCTCGAGAGCATCGTCTTCCCGCAACCGGTCATCTCGATGCGCATCGAGCCAAAGACGAAGGCCGACCAAGAGAAGCTTGGTATCGCGCTCTCGCGCCTTTCTGACGAAGACCCGACGTTCCGCATCAAGTCCGATGAGGAAACAGGGGAGACCATCATCTCGGGTATGGGCGAGCTTCACCTCGAAATCCTCGTTGACCGCATGAAGCGCGAATTCGGCGTAGAGGCGACGACCGGGAAGCCGCAGGTTGCCTTCCGCGAGACGATCCAGGGAAATGCGGACGTCGAATACAAGCACATTAAGCAAACCGGCGGTCGCGGCCAATACGGCCACGTGAAGATCCGCGTTGCGCCGCTTCAGCCCGTTGATCCGGAGAAGAAAGTGAAGGCCAATGTGGAGCGCGAAGACCATTTCGAATTCATCAACAACATCAAGGGAGGCGTCATCCCGGCCGAGTACATCACACCGGTCAAGAAGGGCCTCAAGGAAGCGATGGACCGCGGTGTTCTCGCAGGCTTCCCGGTTGTGGACATTTCTGTGGACCTCTACGACGGCTCCTTCCACGAAGTCGACTCCTCGGAAATCGCCTTCAAGCTCGCAGCCATCAACGCGATGCAGGACGCGATGCGCGCTGCAAAGCCTGTGCTTCTCGAACCAGTCATGAAGCTTGAAGTTGTCACTCCTGAAAAGTTCCTCGGCGATGTCACGGGTTCGATCAACTCGAAGCGCGGCCTCATCGAATCGATGGGTGATCGCGGTCAGGCAAAGGTGGTGACCGCCAAGGTTCCGCTCTCGGAACTCTTCGGCTATACGACGCAGCTCCGCTCTCTTACTGAAGGCCGTGCAGTCCCGAACCTCGAGTTCAGTCATTATGCCGTGGTGCCTCGAAACGTAGCAGACGAAGTCATCGCCTCGCGCAAATAATTTCGAAATCATATCCCCACAGCGGCCGGCCCGAAGG
>Ga0207952_1000204_pt1 | contig 61000 bp, 49 predicted proteins | sample SubbioR12Aug_8Ca_FD_184831 | JGI IMG/M metagenome (GOLD analysis project Ga0207952, IMG submission 184831) | Serpentinite rock and fluid subsurface biosphere microbial communities from McLaughlin Reserve, California, USA - CR12Aug_8Ca (SPAdes) | ecosystem: Environmental > Terrestrial > Deep...
AGATGTGGTAACCCATGTCTTGCGCAATGCTGAGCGTTACCGCAAGCCTGGTACGGCTATCAGTATCCAGTTGCAGAATACTGAGACGGCGGCGACCATCACTATCCACAATGATGGGCCGCATATTGCAGACGACCTGATCGACAAGATATTTGAATACGGTGTGTCAGACCAGCATGACTCTGGTGCAAACGGTAACCGCGGCCAGGGGCTGTTTGTGGCCAAGACTTATATGGCGAAGATGGGCGGGACTATCAGTGTGCAGAATGTGGAACAGGGCGTGAGTTTTGTGCTGAGCTTGCAGCGGGGGAATGCCTGAGCCTGCAAAAAAACAAAGCTTGCACCAGTCTATATCGCTTTCAATAAATTATTAAAAATACACCAATCGAGCGACTTCAGCAGTTTTTGCCGAAAAAGCAAAACTTAGTTTTGCTTCCTGCCGCAAATGACGTCGCACTATCGGAAAACATGGCTTTAGAATCCTTGACGGGCGCGCTGAACTAAATGCCTGCTCACGGGGTCCATTATCAGGCCAGCCAGATAGCCAGGCCTTATTCACCTATTTCCCCCTCCGTGAGAAAAATACCAGGCTGAGACAGCCTGTCCAACAATAAGGAAAGCAATGAAACCACAATTAAAACTGATCGCGGCGCTGTGCATGGTAGGTGCAAGCGGCCTGGCACTCGCCCAGGCAGAAGACAAACACCAGTGGCTGGAAGACGTCACCGGTGAAAAGGCCCTGAACTGGGTCAAGGACCAGAACAAGGTCACTCGCAGCAAGCTCGACAATGATGCAGGTTTTGCCAAGCTGAAAACGGACTTGCAAGTCGTGCTGGATTCCAAGGACCGTATCCCTGGCATACGCAAAATGGGCAACGCTGTCTACAACTTCTGGATGGATGCAGAACACCCTCGCGGTGTCTGGCGTAAAACCACGCTGGAAGAATACAAGAAAGCCCAGCCTAAATGGGAAGTGGTGCTGGATGTCGATGCACTGGCCAAAGCAGAAAATGAAAACTGGGTCTATAAGGCCAGCGTATGCCGCGAACCTGCATATGACCGTTGCCTGATCGAGTTGTCACGCGGTGGTGCCGATGCCGTGGTCACCCGCGAATTTGACCTGGGCAGCAAGTCCTTCGTCAAAGATGGCTTCAGCCTGCCAGAAGCAAAAATGAACCTGGACTGGGTCAATAAAGACACCCTGTTTGTGGCAACTGATTTTGGTGCCGGCACACTGACAGATTCTGGCTATGCACGCGTAGTCAAAGAATGGAAACGCGGCACGGAATTGTCTGCTGCCAAGACCCTGTTCGAAGGCCAGAAAACCGATATGGCGGTAGGTGCTTATTCCAGTGACCATAAAGGCATACACAGGGAGTTGGTCAATCGTCAGATCACTTTCTACACCTCAGAACAATACCTGAAAGAAGGCGACAAGCTGACCAAGCTTGATGTTCCCACCAAGAGCAATGTGAGTTTCTTTGACAAGCAAGCAATCATCACCCCACGTGAAGCATGGACTGTGGGCGGCAAGACTTATGCATCCGGCAGTGTGCTGGCCATCGACTTTGATGCCTTCATGAAGGGTAACCGTGAATTCACGGTCTTGTTCGAGCCTAGCGACACGACCTCGTTTACGGGTGCCACTGTCACGAAAAATTACCTGTTGCTGCAAACCCTGGATAACGTCAAGAGCAGCCTGAAAGAATGGAAATTCAACGGTGGCAAATGGTCTTCCCGTCAGGTCAGCCTGCCTACCCTGGGTGCAGTTGGTGTAAGTGGTATAGATGCAGAAAATTCTGATGATTACCTGATCAGCTATTCTGATTACCTGACACCCAGCGTCTATATGATGGCCCATGCGGGCAATGACAAACGTGAACTGTTGAAATCAGCACCTAGCTTCTTTGATGCCAGCGCCTATGAAACAGTACAGAAGTTCACGACTTCCAAGGATGGTACCAAAGTGCCTTACTTTGTCGTGCGTCGCAAGGATATGAAATTCGACGGCAACAATCCTACCCTGCTGTACGGCTACGGTGGTTTCCAGATTTCCCTGACACCTTCTTATTCTGGTGGCCTGGGCAAGAGCTGGCTGGATAAGGGTGGCGTGTATGTCGTCGCCAATATCCGCGGTGGTGGTGAGTTTGGCCCGCGCTGGCATCAACTGGCATTGAAAGAAAACCGTCAACGCGCCTATGATGACTTTGCCGCCGTGGCAGAAGACCTGATCGCCAGCAAGATCACCAGCCCTAAACATCTGGGTGCCATGGGTGGCAGTAACGGCGGCTTGCTGGCAGGTGTTGCCTTGACTCAGCGCCCTGACTTGTTCAATGCCGTGGTCAGCCAGGTGCCTTTGCTGGATATGCGTCGCTTCAACCAGTTGCTGGCCGGTGCTTCATGGATGGGTGAATATGGTAATCCTGATGTGCCTGCAGAATGGGATTACATCTCCAAATATTCTCCTTACCAGAACGTCAAGGCAGGTGTGACTTATCCTAATGTACTGTTCATCACCTCTACCCGTGACGACCGTGTACATCCTGGCCATGCGCGCAAGATGGCTGCCAAGATGATGGACCAGGGTCACAAGAATGTCTGGTACTACGAAAACATAGAAGGCGGCCACGGTGGTGCAGCCAACAATGCACAACGTGCCGACATGAGTGCGATCACTTATACCTTCTTGTGGAATATGCTCAAGCGTGACAATGATGCTGTGCAAGTGCACTAAGTAAATATCAAGTAAGTATCAAGTAAATACAGGAGGCTGGCTGGGCCTGTCTGCACCAGCCTCTTGCAAAAAAAAGCCCGTGGTTCAGTTTGAACCACGGGCTTTTTTTTCAAGCTGCAGCGTATTAATTTACCTTGTCGGAAGGGAAGCGTATGGTTTCCTTCAACAAAGAACCCATGGGCCAGGCCAGGTTCATATTCTTGGGTTGTATGGGTTTGGTAAACCATTTTTCATACAGCCTGGTGATTTCACCATCTGCCATCATGCGGCCCATCTCGGCATCAATGGCTTTCTTGAATGCGGCATCACCTTTGGGCAGCATGATGGCATATGCCTCTGAAGCCAGCGGGTCGCCAACGATAGTCAGTTTGGCCGGGTCTTTGGCCTTGGCTTTCAAGCCAAACAGGATAGCTTCGTCCTGGGCAAATGCATCGACCTGATTGGTTTCCAGCATGTTAAAGGAATCGCTGTGATCCTTGCCTTCAACCAGTTTCATGTGCAGGGCACGCACCTTGTCACGCTCCAGCACGAATTTATCCGTCGAGGTGCCTTTGGTGAAGACGACTTTCTTGTCTTTCAGGTCTGGCCAGTTCTTGATACCTGAGCTGGTATTGACCATCATGCGCAGAGTGGAAAAGAAATGCGGTATGGTGAAATCGACTTCCTTGCGGCGTTCTGCGGTATTACTGGTAGAACCGCATTCCATATCAGTTTTACCTGAAGTCATGGCCTGGATGCGGTTATCTGCTGTCACGGGAATAAAGTTGATTTTCAATTGTGGCAGCTTCAATTCCTTCTTGAGCGCATCGACCATTTTTGTGCAGATATCTATCGTATAACCGATAGGGGCTTTATTTTCTGACAAATAAGAAAACGGTAATGCAGCTTCGCGATAAGCGATATTGATGGTCTGGCTTTTTTTGATACGATCAAAAGTGTCAGCCACTGACACCTGTGCAATAACAGCAGCCGACGCAAAAACGCCAGCCTGGAGAATACAGCGCAATTTCATATGATTTCCTTATGCTTTTTCAGCATGTAAGAAGCATTTGTTTGGAGGCTGTTGCAAAAGATGGGCTAGTGTCGCGCTGATGAAGCGCGCAGACATTGCCTGAGTATAGGTAATACCAGGGGCCGACGCAATCAGGCCGGATTATTTTGCAACAAGCATGGAGACTACAATAATGAGGGTGCGAATTATATAGTGCTCTGAGGCAATTGCGGGAGAAGTAAACCTCTAGGTTTCCAGATCTGCTGTGAATTCAATTCTAAAATTACAAAAAATTTCTGTTTTTGCTTTTCATAAAAACAAAACACTGATGCCAGCATCAGCGTTTTTTATGTTTTGTTTAAATTAGGGCTTACGCAAAATTGTCCCAGCAAGGCTAGCGCTTTGGGTAACATCCCTTGCAAGGGATGTTCGTTTCGCCGGCAGACAATATATTGTCTGAAACCCCGACTACACCGTAGCGACGAAGACAGTACTTTAGTACGGAATCTTGCCAAATGCGGGAGCTGCAACGCAGCTGGGGCGGTTTTGCGTAAGCCCTATTAATCTTCGACAGCCTTGCGCTGCATCTCTGCCAGATAAGCATCCAGCTCTGCGGTGCTGGTAAATATCTCATTCAAAGGCGCTGCCCGCACAATTTCAAATACCTTTTGCACCTGGCGGCTGAGATTGACGAAGTAAGTCGTGCCGCCGTGATTGCGCATGGTCTTGCGTATTTTGGCAAGCACCCGCAAACCCTCGCTGGAAATGAAGGTCAAGGCTTCCATGCTCAAGACCAGAACCTTGACATCCTCGCTGACACTGCGGGTAAAAAATTGCTCAAGATCGGCAGCTGTACTGGTATCAAGGCTACCGGATAAATCTATTCTTGCGGTTGGTAGTTGCGTTTCGTCTATGGAAATTTCTAACACTATCTGTCCTCTATCGTTTGGCTTGCAGGTGTTCAGGGTTTGACGAGAAATTTACGTATATGCAAATTATTCTGGCCGTGCGCATAGTTGTAATCAATATGATCCGCCAGGGCATTCACCAGGTACAGGCCCAGACCACCTTCAGGACGGTCAGTTGGGTCCACATCCAGGTCAGGCTGACGAACGCCATGCAGGGGGTTATAGGCATGCGAATTATCTACTACGTCCAACACCACTTCTGACTCCTGCAAATGCACGTCCAGCTGTATGGATGCCGGGTCCTGGTCTGTTGCACCATGCTTGATTACATTCACGAGTACTTCTTCAGTAATCAACTGCAGGTCATCCACCACTTCTTCGCTGACCTGCTGTGCCTGCAGCAAACCAGCCAGATGAGGCCTGACCTGTTCATAGGCCAGTGGCTGACCATTGAGGCTGATCTGCCAGTCGGCAAAAGCCGGCTTGCGTCGTTTGGCTTCAGGATGAAATTGCATACTTAATAATGTTAAGTCGTCAAACTGCGGGGCTTGCGCAATAAACTGCTGATGCGCCAGTGTCACACTACGAATAATGTCTGCTGCAAATGCTGGTGCCTCCCGGGTAATTGTAGTCTGTAATCTCGCTTCTGAGAATTCTTCATTGTCCTGATTTCTGGCTTCGGTGATGCCATCGGTATACATGACGACAATGTCATGCGCAAGCAGGTGAATTTCAAATTGTGGAAAGCTGGCCTCTTCTTCCAGCCCCAGTGCAGGACCAGTTTCCAACGCCAGCTTGCTGACCTGGCCATCACGTAGCAACAATGGCGCATCATGACCTGCGCTGGCATATTGCAGCCTACCGCTTTTCAAATCCAGCATGGCAAAGAACATGGTGACAAAACGGCACTCTGGATTGTTGTGCGCCAGTTCGTGGTTAACAGCAAACAGCAGGGCCGCCGGTGAACTGCTCTGGTGCGCCAATGTGCGCATCAGGCTCAGGGTACGCGCCATGAACAGAGCCGCTGGCACCCCCTTGTTGGCGACATCACCTATGACCATGCATATACGCTCATCGGCCACATGGAAGAAGTCGTACATGTCACCGCCAACTACCCTGGCAGGTTGCAGTAAAGTGCTCACGCTGTAGCGCGGGTCAACAGCCGCATCTGCGCTGGGCAGCATGGCTTGCTGTATCTGGGCGGCGATGGCGAGTTCACTTTCCATGCGCTGTCTGGCGGCTGTTGCTTCCTGCAATTCCAGTATGTGCAGCTTCAATGAATCACGCATGCGCCTGAATGAACGTGAGAGACGCCCGACTTCATCGCTCCTGGGGATTTTTGTCAGTTCGGTATCCAGATTACCCTGGGCAATTTCTTCCGTACTTTTGCTGAGGCTGCGTAGTGACTTGGTCGTCTGCCTTGATACCAGGGCAATGGCAACGCACATCAATAGCATGTCTTTGCCCATGGAAAAGATGACTATCATGAAATATTTGCCAAGATAAGCCTGGAATTCTGCTTCAGGGAAATAGAAACCATACACCAGAGGCGTGTCCTGTAGCTGCTGCTTGTGATGTAGACCACTGCCCTTGCCAGTACCCTCAGTTGGCCGTGTAGATATATCTTTTGGAATAAATTCGGACCCAAGCATAAAATTGCCAGTAAGCTGGTTTTTTACATAAGGGTGCCCTTGCAAACTGTGATCGACCTCATCAACCAGGTTTAAGTTATTTTGCAGGTCTTGCAATAAGGGTTGCATATTGATCTGTATAGCAATGCTTTGTATTGCTTGCCCCTGCATAAACCGTCCAGTGCAAAAAACCAGCCCCTCAGTGCGGATATGCCTGGCCCAGTAATGCTGCCCATCAACAACATTGCAGGACTTCAACAATTCTTCATCACTCGCTGCACTTTGCCAGGAATGTCTTACGGTATCTGCTTGCCAGCCAAAGCCTTGATCCTTAGTTTTAGTGGCGGACGAGATAGCCATTTTGCTGACATAGGGAGAGACTGGAAAAATTACTTTTAGAGCATTCTGATCAACAAAATAGAGATGCTCATCCGTTTGAACCAGGCGACTGGCTTGCTCCGCTATCAGGTGCAGGCTGAATTGATGTTTTGCAGCCAAGGCGTCGAGTTTGGACTTTGCTATCTGATTCACCCAGCCCGTCATCACTTGCTGCAACAAGGAACGCATTTGGTAATAAGAACCACCATAAATCACCACCGCCGCCATCAGGCAGGCAAAAACCAGGCGGTAGGTAATACTGGTGAACTGGAATGCTCTAAATTTAATCACGCTGTATTTAATCACACTAGATGTCTATACCAAAGTCTGCCGGGATGCGGGGCAATGCGGTCAAAGTCTGAGGATACTGTATCATTTCCTGCTTTGCCAACAATCGGGGAATTGCATTTGATGCATGCAACCATTTTCAGTATGACCGGTCTGAACCTTCCATGAGTCTGTACCAGCTTTTAGCACAATTTATCCGCCAGCACTGGCGTCAGTACATCAGTGCTGGCCTGATGCTGTTTGCCGTTGCCGTCATGACGGTCTTGATACCACGCCGTGTCGGCATGATTATCGATGGCATGGTGGCGGGTCGTTTTGACAACACAGCCCTGATGTGGGAACTGTCCTGGCTGCTGGGCATGGGCCTGGCTATCTACTTCCTGCGGGTAGGCTGGCGCACGCAATTGTTTACTGCTTCTTATCAACTGGGCATGCAATTGCGTACCCGTTTGTATGAGCGTCTGAGTGTGCAGGGTTCGCGCTTCTTCCAGCAGCAAAGAACTGGCGACCTGATGGCGCTGGGCACCAATGATGCAGATGCCATAGAACTGGCCGCAGGTGAAGCCGCCCTCGCCGGTTTTGATGGCAGCATGACCTTTGCCCTGGTGATAGGCATGATGTTGCTGGGCGTGGACTGGCGGCTGGCGCTGGCAGCCCTGCTGCCCTTCCCTTTCATGGCCTGGGCTTTCAAGCATATTACCCATCATATACAGGACGCGTCCCGCGATTCTCTCGACCGTTTCAGCAAACTCAATGACCAGGTGCAAGAGACTTTATCCGGCGTACGCACCTTGCGCGCCCTGGGTCTGGAACAGCGGAGTGCCGCGCAGTTTGCCGAACTGGCAGAAAACGCTGCCGCAGCCAGCCTGAATGCACAACGCTGGGAAGCAGCTTATGAACCGGCAGTGGGCCTGTCTCTGACTGCCGCCGGTGCGCTGACGCTGGGTGTCGGTGGTTACCTGGTCTGGCATGGCGAAATGAGTATCGGTGCCTTGACCAGCTTTTCCATGTATCTGGGTCAGTTGATCTGGCCTATGTTTGCCGCTGGCTGGGTCTTGTCGCTGCTGGAACGCGGCAAAGCGGCCTGGGCACGGCTGGAGCCGGTCTTGACGCAGGAACTCAGCGTCAATGACGAGGGCAAGCTGGACACGCCACCAAGCGGTGATCTGGTCGTCGACAATGTCAGCTTTGCTTACCCTGGACATACAAAGCCAGCCCTGCAGGACATCAGCCTGCGTATCGCGCCCGGACAAACCCTGGGCATAGTTGGCCCTACCGGCTCAGGCAAATCCAGCGTGGTGCGCTTGTTGCTGCGCCAGATCGAGGCTGAGCAAGGTCAGGTAGCCTGGGGCGGACATGCGCTGGCAGACTATAAATTGCAAGCCCTGCGCCTGTCCATCAACTGGGTGGCGCAGGAACCATTTTTATTCTCGGCGTCGATTGCAGACAATATCTCGCTCAGCAATCCTGCTGCCAGCCGTGCCGAGGTCATGAAGGCGGCGCAACTGGCATCGGTGGATGATGATATCCAGCGTTTCCCGCATGGCTATGACACGCTGGTGGGTGAGCGTGGCGTCACCCTGTCTGGCGGCCAGAAACAGCGCGTGGCCATCGCCCGTGCCTTGCTGACGGCCAGCCCTTTATTATTGCTCGACGATGCCTTGTCGGCAGTCGATACGCAAACAGAAACCCATATCCTGCAACATCTGGCAGAGCTGCGACAAGAACATCCTGAACGCAGTGCCGTCATCGTCAGCCACCGCCTGAGTGCGGTACTGGAAGCCAATCACATCCTGGTTTTGCGTGAAGGAAAAATCATAGAGCAAGGCAATCACCAGGCCTTGCTGGACTTGAATGGCTGGTATGCAACGCAGTGGCGTTATCAACAATTGGAAGCAAGCCTGGATGCAGCCTGATACCAAACAATTACCCGCTGCCATGTCCGAGAAAAAACAGGCAGTGCAACTGCTGCTGCATGCAGCCCGCGATGAAAAACGCCATGTCTGGCTAGGTGTCTTCTTTTTAATGATCGCCGCCGCCCTGGAAGCAGTTGGCCCGTTTCTGGGCAAGGCTTTCATAGACCGTTACCTGTTGCCACACCAGATGGATATGGGCATGGTCATAGCCCTGCTGGCAGCTTATGTGCTGACGGGCTGGGGCGCAACCTGGCTGCGCTATTTGCAACTGACACGGCTGGCTGGTGTGGCCATGCGTTCAGTGCGGCGCTTGCGTGAACAGGTGTATGGACATGTCCTGCGCCTGCCCATGGCTTTCTTTGACAAGGCGATTACCGGACAACTGGTAAGCCGTGTGACGAATGACACTGAGTCGGTCAAGAACCTGTATGTGCAAGTCTTGTTCGTCATGCTTGACAGTTCCATCGTCGTCCTTGGTGCACTGACTGCGATGGCCTTGCTGGAATGGCGTTTGATGCTGATTGTGCTCATGCTGATACCGGCGGTCATCATCATCGTCTGGTTTTACCAGCGCTGGAGTGCACCAGCTGTCAGCAAGGCGCGCCAGTTGCGCAGTGAAATCAATGCCCAGGTCGCGGAGAGCATCAATGGCATGAGCACGCTGCAAGCCAGCAATGCCGAGCGCCGCTTTGGTGAGCGCTTTGCCAAGACCAATCAATTGCATTACGCCGCCAGGCTGGATGAATTGCGTGCCAATGCCTGGCTGTTGCGCCCAGCGCTGGACCTGATGAATTCGATATTGCTGGTGGTCGTGATTTTCACTTTCAGCCAGCGCAGCTTTTCTGGTGTGGAGATAGGTGTGCTGTATGCCTTTGTCAGCTACATCGCCCGCGTGGTGGAGCCTTTGATACAGATCACCCTGCAGTTTGGCCAGATACAGCAAGCCGTGGTGTCTGCTGCGCGTGTCAACAAACTGCTCAATGAACACCAGCATGTACAGGCCAGCAGCGATGCGCGTATCACTGATGGCCATCTGACGCTGGACAAAGTGAATTTTGGTTATGACCCTGCGCGCCCGGTCTTGCATGACTTTAGCCTGGATATCCCGGCAGGCAGTTTTTATGGCATCGTCGGCCATACTGGCAGTGGCAAATCCACTTTGTTGAGTCTTTTGCTGCGTTTTTATACGCCACAGTCTGGCCGCATGGAAGTGGATGGCCAACCGCTGGCGAGTATCACTGACGCACACTTCCGCGAGAAGGTGGGGCTAGTGCCACAAGAACCGTTTTTGCTGGCAGCAAATGCCCGCGAGAATATCGCCATGGGGCGTGACATCAGCGAGGTAGATATCATCGCCGCGGCCAAGGCTGCACACGTCCATGATTTTATTTTGCAACTGGAAAATGGTTACGATACGCCACTGGGCGAAGGTGGTGCGCGACTCTCCACCGGGCAAAAACAATTGCTGGCAATTGCCCGCGCGCTGGCTGGCAAGCCGCGCATCCTGTTCCTGGATGAAGCGACTTCGCATATCGACAGCGAAACCGAACAAGTAGTACAAACCGCGCTGACAGAATTGCGCGGCAAGGTCAGTATCATCGCGATTGCCCACAGGCTTTCTACCATACGTGATGCCGACAGCATCATCGTGCTGAACCACGGCAAGCTGGCAGAGCAAGGTAATCATCAAGAATTAATGCAAGTCGATCAGGGCATATACCAGCGCCTGTATTTGCTGCAAACCCTGGAAGAATAAGGATTAGCATGAAGAAGTGGATAGTGTTTGGCCTCAGTGTTGGTGTCACCCTGTTTCTGGCGGGCCTGGCCTTTATATTTTTCGTCGTCGCGCCTGGTTTGCCAACACTGGAAGCAGTGACTGACTACCGCCCAAAAATCCCGCTGCGTATCTACACGGCAGACAATGCCCTGATCGGGGAATTTGGTGAAGAGCATCGCGATTTTGTACCCATCAAGCAGATTCCTGCTGTCATGAAAAATGCCTTGCTGTCGATAGAAGATGCGCGCTTTTATGAGCATGGCGGCATCTCTTTCATCAGTGCCGGTCGCGCCATTCTGGCGGATTTGCGCGGTGGTTTTCATCAAGGGGCTTCGACTATCACCATGCAGGTAGCGCGCAATTTCTTCCTCTCGAATGAAAAATCGGTAGAACGAAAAATGAAAGAGATTCTGCTGACTTACCGCATAGAAGATGCCCTGACCAAGGACCAGATACTGGAACTTTATATGAACCAGATTTTCCTGGGCAAACGCAGCCATGGTTTTTCCAGTGCCGCAAAAACCTACTTTGGCAAATCGCTCGATCAGTTGACGCTGGCAGAAGCCGCTATGCTGGCGGGTGTGCCACAAAACCCAGTCAGGCATAATCCCGCTGTCAATTTTGAAAAGACCAAACAAAGACAGTTACTGGTCTTGAAGAGCATGGTCAGGAATGGCTTCATCACACAAGCCCAAATGGAAGTAGCGGCGAAAGAAGAAATCAAGGTCATCAAAGGCCAGCAATTCGATGCCCATGCTGACTATGTCGCAGAGATGGTACGCCAGAGTATTTTTGCGCAATATAAGGAAGACACTTACACCAAGGGTATCAAGGTCTACACCACCATCAACAAGGCCGAGCAGGATGCTGCTTATGAAGCCGTGCGCCGCAATATCATGGCGTATGACCAGCGCCATGGTTATGATGGCCCTGAAGCCCAGATAGAATTGCCTGCCGATGAAGATGAGCGCGACGATGCGATAGACCAGATCTTGCGCAAGCATCCTGACAATGACAAGATATTGGCGGCTGTGGTGACCCAGGCATCCGGCAAGATCGTCAAGGCCGAGCTGCAATCTGGTGACAGCATAGAAATCACCGGCGATGGCTTGCGCTTTGCCGCTGCTGCACTGACAGATAAGGCCAAGGCAGGCATCAAGATACGCCCGGGTTCTGTGATACGGGTCATGCAGGATGCCAAGAAACGCTGGACCATCACGCAAATCCCGCAAGTTGAAGGTTCATACGTGGCCCTGAATGCAGACGATGGTTCTTTCCGCGCCATGGTGGGTGGTTTTGATTACAATCGCAAGAAATTCAATCACGTCACCAGCGCCTGGCGTCAGCCTGGTTCCAGTCTGAAACCCTTCATTTATTCTGCGGCCCTGGAAAAAGGTTTTTACCCCGGCACCCTGATCAATGACGTGCAACTCTCGGAAACATCGGACAGCAACCTGCGCTGGGACCCGCGCAATGATGATGGCAAATATGATGGCCCCATCACCATGCGCACTGCACTGGCGCAATCCAAAAACGTGGTGTCGGTGCGCATACTGAAGGCCATAGGCGTCGATCAGGCCAAAGCCTGGTTACCGCGCTTTGGGTTTGACAAGGACAAGCACCAGGCCAACCTGACCATGGCTCTGGGCACGGGCTCAGTAACGCCGCTGCAACTGGCGTCAGCCTATGCAGTATTCTCCAATGGCGGTTATGCCGTCAGCCCCTGGCTGATCAGCAAAGTAGTGGATGGCAAAGGTGTCGTGCTGTTTGAAAGCAAGCCACCTGCCAAGGCCCAGGAAGAATCACGCGTCATCGATGCACGCAATGCCTATATCACTGACCTGATGCTGCGTGAAGTGGTGCGCAGCGGCACTGGTGCCAGCGCCACGGCGAAACTGGGTCGTCGCGACCTGGCGGGCAAGACTGGCACGACAAGCGAAGCTGTCGATGGCTGGTTTGCCGGTTATGCAGGCAACGTGGTGGCAGTAGCCTGGATGGGCTATGACGATCCCAAGAGCCTGGGTGGCCGTGAATTTGGTTCTACCCTTGCCCTGCCCATCTGGATAGACAGCATGCGCGTGGCACTGGCTGGCAAGCCTGAAGTAGCCCGTGCCATACCCGAAGGCATCAGCAATGCCGAGGGTGACTGGATGTTCAATGAATTCCTGAATGGTGCAGGGGTACGTACGCTGGACATGGGGGATGCACCGGCAGCAGCGGCACCGCTACCAACTACGACGACAACACAGTAGTCAAAACTAGACAAAACCAGATCGCCAGCACCAAGAAAAAGCCCGCAGATCGCTCTGCGGGCAAGTATCCCGACCTTTGGAGGTAAAACTTTTCAGGACTGGCGCATGGTAGTGGCTGGACATGACAAGCGCATGACAAAGCGTGAACACCATAAAAAAAGCCCGCTGACCAGAGTCAACGGGCTGAAGATCCTGAGCGGGAAGCAACACAGGATGGTGGTAATTCAATATTGCCGAACTTCTAAACATCAAACAGAGTGCAAAGCACCCTCTTATTCCGCGCCTGAAACCAGGTGCATATTTTGTAGACTGCTCTTCATCCCTTTACAAATTGTCAGGTTAAGAGATGACTACTTCCTACCGCCCTCAAAGGACTTTGCCACGCGAACCGCAATTCATGCATGGTACGCCAGGCACTATCTACATTTTGCAAAACGATGGCTTGCGCCAGGGTCTGTATAAGATCGGTGCTACCCGCCGCTCCGGCGTCTCCAAGGCCATGGAACTCAACCGTGACCAGCAACAACTGATACCTGGCGTCTATGAATGCGTATTCGAACTGCATACCAAGGACTGTGGCCAGGCACTCGATGAAATCCTGAAAACCTTCCAGCAACAGCGCCGTGGCAAACGCGGTGAAGAATTCTATGAATTCGACCTTGACGATGCCGCCGGTAAAATCGCCAACACCATCGCCACCATCAACCGCCAGGGCCTGATACGCCAGCAACACACGCTCTCCATGATGCGTCACCTGGAACCGGATGAACCAACTACCAGCGATGCAGAAGCCTTTACCCCGCCACCTTCCGGTATTTTCAGGAAGGCAATACAGTGGGTGAATGGCTAATGCAGTTTCAGATCACGGCTTTTAAATAACTACGTTCACGTCCCATCTCCTGATTCTTGCGCAAGGCGGTAAAGCCTTGTTCAAGATCAGCCAGTAAATCCTGTACTGCTTCCAGGCCCACATGCAGGCGCAACATCGGTGCCTGCCATTTATCGGCATTGACTGTGCGATATGATGCCGGGCTGGTCGGCAAGATCAGGCTCTCGAATCCACCCCAGCTAAAACCTATACCGAACAAACGGGTGCGGTCTATCAAGGCGGCAACTTGTTGTTCTGTGATGTCGGCACGGAAAACTGCACCCATCAGGCCGCAGGCATATTCCGCCTTGAAATCACGTTTCCATAATTCATGGCCAGGGCTGCCCGGCATGGGCGGATACAAAACTTCTGCCACTTCTGGCTGCTCTTGCAACCAGCATGCCACGACGTAGGCGCTTTCCCTGTGCGCCGCCAGACGGGCTGCCAGTGTGCGCAAACCACGCAAGGCCAGTGCAGCATCGTCTGCACCTATGGTCATGCCCAGTTGGCGATAGGTATCACGTATGCGCTCTTCCAGCGCGGCTGTGGTCAGGATCGCGCCCATCAGGGCATCGGAATGGCCAACGATGTATTTGGTGGCAGCATGGATGGAGACATCAATACCCAGATCAAATGAATCCCAGCCTATAGGCGTGGCCCAGGTAGAGTCGGACACGACGACAGCGCCACGCGCATGGGCAGCAGCGGCAATGCCAGGAATGTCCTGCACTTCAAACGTCAAGGAACCTGGTGACTCGACAAACACCACCTTGGTATTGAATTGCATGAGTTCTGCAATGCCACGGCCAACCAACGGATCGTAATAAGTGGTTGTGACGCCGATTTTCTTGAGCATGCCTTCGCAAAACAGGCGCGTAGGGTCATACACCGTATCCACCATCAGCAAGTGGTCGCCCGGTTGCAGCAAGGCCAGCAGGGTGGTGGTGATGGCAGACAGACCAGAAGGTGTCAGCATGCAGGCAGCAGCGCCTTCTGCTGCACATAGGGCTTGTTCCAGCGCCTGCGTGGTTTCATTGCCGTGGCGGCCATAAGCACGACGTGTGCCGCAGGCGTTTTTCAGGGAAGCCACATCAGGAAACAGCATGGTCGATGCACGCACCACGGATGGATTGACAAAGGCCGCATGATCCTTGCCCTTGCGACCTGCATGGGTCAGGCGCGTGGCAGTTTGCAATTGGGTTTCGACTAAGTTCATAAAACATCCGTTTCTGTGTTTGCTGATTTTTACCCCCAACATGAACAATCCATGAAAGACCTTGATTGCATGAGGGGTAGCACAAGACAGATGCTAACAACAGCTGGAAAGAATTTTTTACCAAATTATTCAAGGATTCATGCTATTTTTAGAAAAATTTCCTATAAATTGAAAAATATGGACAAAATTGATCTCGAAATTCTGAATATTTTGCAGAAAGATGCCTCAATTGCACTGGCTGACCTGGCCCAGGCAGTGCATTTATCGGTCACACCCTGCTGGCGACGCGTGCAAAAACTGCAGGAGGATGGGGTGATCAAGCAGCAAGTCACGCTGTGTGACCCGGTCAAGCTGAACCTGGGTTTGACGGTAATGGTGGCACTCAAGGCTGCCCAGCATAATGAGAAGTGGATGCAGCGTTTTATTGCCGGTGTCAGTGCCATCCCTGAAATTGTCGAGATCTTGCGCATGAGTGGCGAGATAGACTATCTGCTGAAAGTCTATGTGCCGGACATGGCAGGCTTTGACCAGGTGTATAAAAAGCTGGTGAAAGTGGCTGACTTGCAGGATGTCAGTTCCAGCTTTGTCATGGAAGTCATCAAGAACACCACGGCCCTGCCGCTCAATTATGCGGTACTCAAAAGCGGTAAAGCCTAAGCGTTAAAACCTAGGCAAGCGTCAATTCTTGCGTAGGAGCGGCTACAGCCGCGAACATTTTTACCGTGTCGTACATTCGCGGCTGAAGCCGCTCCTACAAAAACAGTTCGTCTGCTTATCCACGAAAACGGTAATGTTCCTGCGTGAACAGATCGATACCGCATTGCAGGTTTTCTATCCAGTCCAGAAAAGCGGTGATTGCTTCACGCCCCTGGAAGTAACGACCATGCTGGGGCACCAGCATATCCACATCCATTTTCCTGACCATGTTTGCCCACAGACGGCACACCTTGTTGGACACCATATAACGCTTGTGGAAACCACTCATGGTATGCACATGATCGAGGAATTGCGCCCTGGTGGTAATGGCCGATTCTATGTCGTGTGCATCGACCATGGAAGCGCCGACGTCGCCAGAAAACAGGATTTTTGATTTGCTGTCGTAGAACTGGAAATTGCCTTCTGCATGCAGGAAATGCGCAGGCACGGCATGGATGATGGTATCGCGCAAACGCACAGGCATGCCTTCATCGGGGATGCCAACGATGCGGCCTTCTGCACGGTTCAAATTGCAAAAATGCGGGACAAAACGTGACCACAGTTTGGATACATATAGGTCGCAATTCGTACCCATGAGCCATTTGTCGAGTGCGCCGATAATATCGGGGTCCTGGTGCGATGCGAACAAATATTTGAGGTCTTTCTTGGGCAGATACTTGTGCAGACTCACCAGTAGCGCGTTATAAGTCAGATTGCCCGAAGGATCTATCAGCGCGCCCTCCCCTTCTGATACAACAAGGAATTGATTGGCCTGGACGGCATGGTCTGCAGTGTCGTCCAGCAGATCATTGAACATCACGCAGATGTGTTTGCCATCATTAAAAAGTTCTATCGCCAATTGAGCCCCGCATGCCTTAGGTGTGAATACGCTGTGAAGCTTCATTGTAAGAAAACTGGCAAGCCTGCTCTTGACATGGATCAAGCCATGGCTAATCCGCTTCACATGAAATCTTGTCACCTGTATTTTCTGCCACAGCGCAAGAAGGGCAAAAGAGCTACACTCTTGTGAAAAGAACTAAGAACCTGCTTCCGATCTTACTGCGCGTGCGTGATCGGGGCTCATGCGCTGCTCAAAATGCTCATGTACTCAAGTACATTCCGCTTTTTGCGCGGCTCTTCACCCCGCTGACGCCCGCTCGCTACAGATCGCAAACAGCTTCTAAAACCATCCCCTCATTTTTCCTGGCAAACCCAAGCATGATAGAACGCATACTTTCCATTATCCTTCCTGTGTTCATTATCATAGGTCTGGGTTATGCCTATGCACGGCGCAAGGGCCCGGCAGCGGCAGCCGATATGGTGTCGGTCAACCGTATCAGCATGGATGTGCTATGCCCCCTGTTGATTTTCACTGCGCTGGCGGGCAAGGAATTTGATGTGGCCCGCAATCTGTGGCTGATACTGGCAGGTGTCCTGATTGCCCTGGGATCAGGCTTGCTGGCCTGGCCGGTGGCGCGCCTGCTGGGTTATGACGTGCGCAGTTTTGTGCCGCCGATGATGTATAACAATTGCGGCAATATGGGTTTGCCACTGGCAGCACTGGCCTTTGGCACTGGCGGCCTGTCAGCGGCGGTGGCGCTGTTCATGGCTTGCAACCTGGTGTATTTCACGGTGGGCATACGCATCATTCAACATGGCCATCCCGATCATCAGGATAATCCATGGCGCTTTTTGCTTAGCCCCATGATGCTGGCGATGGCGGCAGGCATGCTGTTCGCGATCTTGCATATTCCCTTGCAGCCTACGCTATTCCTGGCGTTGAAGATGACGGGCGATGCCTGCATCCCCATCATGCTGTTTGCACTCGGCGTGCGCATGCTGGACATCAATTTCACCAGCTGGCGCATAGGCATGGCAGGTGCCATCGTTTGCCCGCTGGCAGGTTTGCTGGTGGCCGGAATACTGGAATTTATCTTGCCGCTGACGGCAACCCAGCGTGGTCAGATGTACTTGTTTGCAGCACTGCCACCGGCAGTATTTTGCTTCATGGTGGCAGAGCAATACAAACAGGAACCAGACAAGGTGGCTTCTATAGTTTTATTGGGAAATGCCGCAGCTCTGCTGTTTGTACCATTGGGTTTATGGCTGGGTCTGCGTTAAACTTTATTCCAATAAAAAAATCCCCGGAAGGTGATATCTTCCGGGGATTTTTTTTCGTTCTTATTTACATCAAACCAGACGCTGCCAGATCGCGGTCGTTGCCGCAGCCTGATTCAGAGAATAAAAATGCAAGCCAGGTGCGCCACCTGCCAGCAGGCGTTCACACATGGCCGTCACAACATCGAGGCCAAAGGCTTTGATCGACGCAGTATCGTCACCATAGCTGGCCAATTTAAGGCGTATCCAGCGTGGGATTTCTGCGCCGCACATTTCAGAGAAACGCTGTAGCTGTGTGCTATTGGTAATAGGCATGATGCCAGCTACGATAGGTGCGGTGACACCCGCCTTGCGTGCTTCTTCAGTAAAACGGAAGTAGGCATCAGCATTATAAAAATACTGGGTGATGGCAGCGTTTGCCCCCGCATTCATCTTGCGTACGAAGCTGTTCAGGTCATCTTGCGGTGAACGTGCCTGTGGATGCATTTCCGGGTAGGCCGCCACTTCGATATGGAACCAGTCACCGGTCTCGGCACGAATAAATTCTACCAGCTCATTGGCATAACGGAATTCACCGCCCATGCCATAACCGCTGGGCAAGTCGCCACGCAATGCCACCAAGCGACGGATATCATTGGCCTTGAAATCGCTGAGGATAGCGCGTATCGATTCGCGCGTACCACCAACGCAGGACAGATGCGGCGCAGCATCATGGCCTTCGCGGCGTATCTCGGTCACGGTATCAAGCGTACCTTGTTGGGTAGTACCCCCGGCACCAAAAGTGACAGAGAAATATTTTGGATTAAGTTCGGCCAGTTTGGCCCTGGTGACACGCAGCTTTTCCGTGCCCTCCGCCGTCTTGGGCGGGAAAAATTCTATGCTGAAATTAGGCGTCTTCATCTTTTTTATTTTGCAACAATAAGGTCGAGAGTGCCCAGGAGATCACGCTATATAACAATGCGCCGCCCACTCCAGCCCAGAAGCCGGTGACATGGAAGCCATCCACCATGTTTGCCACGCCCCAGAACAACAAGCCATTGATGACGAAGATAAACAAGCCCAGGCTCAATACCGTTGCCGGCAAAGTGAGTATCACAACGATAGGACGGATGATGGTATTCACCAGACCCAGCACGACTGCCACGACCAGTGCCGTAGCAAAGCTGTCGATCTGTACTGAGGACATGAGATAAGGGATAGCCAGCAAAGCCAGCGCATTGATCAACCAGGTTGCCAGTAAACGCATACATGCTCCTGTTGTAGAGGGAAGAAGCTGTAGCCACAAGATACAGCTTCATTACACACCTGCCCAGGTCTGCAAGCTTCAAGCTACAAACACGGACAGGCACTATCGTGGATTAATAACGGTAGTGATCTGGCTTGTAAGGGCCGTTTTGACTCACGCCGATATACGCAGCCTGCTCTTCTGTCAGCACGCTCAGTTGTGCATTGAGTTTTTTCAATTGCAGACGCGCGACTTTTTCATCCAGATGTTTAGGCAGAGTGTAAACGCCCACTGGATATTTCGCCGTATTGGCAAACAATTCGATTTGCGCAATAGTCTGGTTAGCGAAAGAAGAACTCATGACATAGGATGGGTGACCAGTACCGCAACCCAGGTTAACCAGACGACCTTCTGCCAGCAGGATGATGCGCTTGCCGTCAGGGAAAATCACGTGGTCAACTTGTGGCTTGATGTTTTCCCATGTGTATTGCTTCAATGCAGCAACGTCGATTTCATTATCGAAGTGACCGATGTTGCAAACGATGGCCTGGTCTTTCATCTTCAGCATATGTGCATGGCTGATGACGTGGTAGTTGCCTGTTGTGGTCACGAAAATGTCGCCGTGTTCAGCAGCATATTCCATGGTCACAACGCGGTAGCCTTCCATCGCTGCCTGCAATGCGCAGATAGGATCGATTTCCGTTACCCAAACCTGAGCAGACAAAGCACGCATGGCTTGCGCAGAGCCCTTGCCTACATCACCATAACCGGCGATAACGGCGACCTTGCCAGCGATCATGACGTCAGTTGCACGCTTGATACCATCAACCAGGGATTCACGGCAGCCATACAGGTTGTCGAATTTGGACTTGGTGACGGAGTCATTAACGTTGATAGCAGGGAAAGCCAGTTTGCCATCTTTGTGCATCTGGTACAGGCGGTGTACGCCAGTAGTCGTTTCTTCTGTCACGCCCTTGATTTCTGCCAGACGTTTGGAGTACCACGTGCCATCAATCGCCAGGTGCTTTTTGATCGCATTGAACAGGCAGATTTCTTCTTCTGAACCTGGATTGGCCAGTACAGAAATATCTGTTTCAGCGCGTGTACCCAGATGCAGCAACAAGGTGGCATCGCCGCCATCATCAAGAATCATGTTGGAATAGCCGCCGTCTTTCCATTCGAAAATACGGTGGGTGAAATCCCAGTACTCATCCAGGTTTTCGCCTTTGAAAGCGAACACTGGTGTGCCGCCAGCAGCAATCGCTGCGGCTGCGTGATCTTGTGTGGAGTAGATATTGCAAGATGCCCAGCGCACTTCTGCACCCAGGGCCAGCAGTGTTTCGATCAACACGGCAGTCTGGATAGTCATGTGCAGGGAGCCGGTGATACGGGCACCCTTCAGAGGTTGGCTAGCTGCGAATTCTTCGCGGATAGCCATCAGGCCTGGCATTTCTGTTTCGGCAATGCGGATTTCTTTACGACCCCAGTCAGCTAGGCTGAGATCAGCAACGAAAAAGTCCTGAGAGGTATTGGTAGTGGATGTGTTTGCTACGATGGCGTTCATCACGCCCTCCTTTCTATTGAAAAAAGTAACGTGAGCGCGGTTATGGATATCCCAAGCCTGGCAAAAACTTGTAGTTTTCGTCGCAACGCTCCTTGGAAGACTTGAAGTATAGCGCAGCTCCGGGCTTTGTGCAGATTTCTTGCTATTTGTAACGAATAAGTGGAACTTATGTAAAACCGCTCCAGCTGCGTTGCAGCTCATTGTCGTACGAAGAGTGCTGTACTCGTCGCTACGTCTTGCTGGAACAAATATGATTAGTTTATTATTTTCTCAAAGCAAACCGCCTCTGTCCGTCCGGCATATTTACCAAAATTTGGAATCCGTGCGTAGCCATGTTTTTCATAAAAGGCAACAGCACGCTGGTTGACCAGGCGGGTTTCAAGTCGCAGCCTGTGATAACCAAATTCTCTTGCAGCGGCCTCAAGATGCGTCAATATGGCGAAGCCTGCGCCTGCAAACTGCGCATACATACGCTTGACTTCCGCCGTACCTTCGCCCATGGGCCGAAAAGCGCCACATCCCACGGCCTCACCAGCAGCATTACGAGCCAGCACAAACAAGGCACCCGGCAGGCGCACATCCTCTAAATCAAAGGATGAACGCCCGCTGCTACCAGTAATGTCCGCCAGGCGGGCAGAGAGTTCATCCAGTAAGGCAGTAGCCTCGGGTAAGGCGGGATCTGCTGCGGCTATGTAAAACTGATTCATGCGAGTAAGTACCTACTAGCCTGTTAATGCCCGTCAAAATTGCAGACTGTGAACAATGGCAGGCCGCTATCCTGGATGATTTTTGAGCCGCCCAGTTCAGGCAAGTCGACGATGACTGCACCTTCTACTACGGTTGCGCCCAGTCGTTCCAGCAATTTCTTGCCTGCCATCATGGTACCGCCAGTGGCGATCAGGTCATCAATGAGGACAACACGATCACCTTTTTTGCAGGCATCAGAATGCAGTTCTACCGTTGCGCTACCGTATTCCAGCTCATATTGCTCTGACACGGTATGGAAAGGCAGTTTACCTTTCTTGCGGATAGGCACGAAACCCAGGTTCAGCTCATAGGCCACCACAGAACCGATGATGAAGCCGCGTGCATCCAGGCCAGCCACAACGTCGAGCTTTTCATCCATGTAGCGATGCACGAACATATCAATCAGCACGCGGAATACTTTAGGATTTTGCAACAGAGGGGTAATGTCGCGGAACATCACGCCTTCCTGTGGCCAGTTTTCCACAGTGCGTATATGTTGTTTAATGTATTCGGCCGGATTCAACATCGAGCATGTCCTTCAATTTTTAAAAATAACCCGCTATTTTAACAGCCGCTGCTCTGCTCTAGCGACTGCTTCGGAAGTTCCTCTGACAACAACCACGTCGCCATTCTGTAAAACGATGTCGTCGAGCTGTTCCAGTCTGGTCTTGCCACGGCGGACGGTATGAATATCGACTTCAAGCTCAGCCAGGTTGACATCGGCCACCCGCTGCCCCAACGCATTCGCATTATCTGTCAAAACCACGGTATGCAGGCGTATCTGCATGCTTTCAGGGCTATCCGCAGCATCGCTGGCACCATGGAAGAAGCCGCGCAGGGATTCATAACGCGCCTCACGTGCTATCTGCACCCTGTGCACCACGCGCCGCAAGGGCACACCCAGCATGACCAGGGCATGGGAAGCCAGCATCAGGCTGCCCTCCATGAGTTCTGGCACGACTTCAGTGGCACCTGCCGCCCTGAGTTTATCCAGGTCTACATCGTCATGGCTGCGCACAATGACAGGCAGGCTGGGGTTCATTTCATTAACAAAATGCAAAACCTTGAGGGCCGATGCGGTGCTGGTATAAGTCACCACCAGCGCTGAGGCACGGTTGACACCGGCCGCCAGCAGGCTTTCACGCCTTGCGGCATCACCATACGAGACGTTGGCACCGGCAGTCTGCGCTTCGCGCACGCGGTCAGGGTCAAGATCAAGAGCGTGGTAATCAATATTTTCTTCAGAAAGGATGCGTGCCAGACTCTGGCCGCTGCGGCCAAAACCAGCAATGATCACATGCTTCTTGGTGGTCATGGTGCGTGCAGCAATCTGGGTCAGTGCCAGCGACTGCATCATCCATTCATTGGCAGAGAACTTCATGACGATGGCGTCGGACTTGGCCAGGATGAAGGGTGAGATCAGCATGGATATCACCATCGATGCCAGAATCAATTGCACCAGCATGGGATCTACCAGTTGCAAGCCTCCTGCCTGATTCAACAGTACGAAACCGAATTCACCCGCCTGCGCCAGGCCAAGGCCGGTACGCAGGGCAACACTGGTGGAATTGCCAAAAGCCCTTGCCAGCGCCGCGATCAATACCAGCTTCAGCAAGACGGGCCCGGTCAGCAGCAACAGCACCAGCCAGAACTGCTCATACACCAGCCGCACATTGAGCAACATGCCAACGGTGATGAAGAACAGCCCTAGCAAGACATCGCGGAAGGGTTTGATATCTTCTTCCACCTGATGGCGGTATTCAGTTTCTGAAATCAGCATGCCAGCGACAAAGGCACCCAGCGCCATTGATAAACCGGCTTTCTCGGTCAACCAGGCAGCCCCCAGGGTAATGAACAAGAGATTGAGCATGAACAACTCTTGCGAGCGCCGCTTGACGACTATATGGAACCAGGCACGCATGAGTTTTTGCCCGACTACCAACAACAAAATCAATACCACGACGGCCTTGCCACTCGCCAGCGCCAGGGTCTTGCCAAGGTCAGGCGATTTGGATGCCAGCGCGGGCACCAGGATCAACAGTGGCACCACAGCCAGATCCTGGAACAGCAGCACGCTGATGATCTGCCGCCCATGCAGGCTTTCCAGCTCCAGCCTCTCCGTCAGCATTTTGGAGACGATGGCCGTCGATGACATCGCCAGCGCACCGCCGAGGGCGAATGATGCTTCCCAACTGATCTGGAACAGGCTTGGCAGCCAGCGGCTGGCTATCCAGCCAAATACCATGCTGGTCAGTATCGTGACCAGCACTTGCGCCATGCCCAGGCCAAATACCGCCTTGCGCATGGCCATGAGTTTGGACAGGGAAAATTCCAGCCCTATGGAAAACATCAGGAAGACCACGCCAAACTCAGCCAGCTCGTGCGTGACGGCGCTGTCTTCAGCCACTCCCAGACCGTGCGGGCCTATGAGTATGCCCACCACCAGATAACCCAGCATGGGTGGCAGTTGCAGCATGCGGAAAGCGACCACGCCCAAGACGGCAGCGGCCAGCAGTAAAAGTGTAGTATCCAGTCCTGTCATGTCGCCTATTATTGCCGATTTATCGCCCTGCTATCCTGCTTTTGGGCAAACATTATTCATTACGTTACAACTGGCAAAGTTTTTGCTTTGAGGATTTCGTTTATACTTCCGGCATGAATGAACTGAATGCACCTTTAACTTTTAAACAAGTACCCACGACAGACGCTGCTGTCGCAGCACAGCGCGCCCTGAAACTGGCTTGTGAAACCCTGCAAATCGAGGCTGACGCCCTGCTTGCCCTGCAAAAACGCCTGGGTAATGGCGATGCTGCCGGTTTTTCCCAGGCGGTCAGCATGTTGTTGGCATGCCACGGTCGGGTCGTGGTTTCTGGCATAGGCAAGTCTGGTCATATTGCACGCAAGATAGCCGCGACCTTTGCCTCTACCGGCACCCCCTCGTTTTTTGTCCATCCAGCGGAAGCCGCCCACGGCGACCTGGGCATGGTGACACCGCAGGATGTGTTTATCGCCATCTCTTATTCTGGCGAAGCCTCAGAGCTGATGTCTATCCTGCCCATCATCAAGCGGCTGGGAGTGAAGTTGATCGCCATGACCGGCAATCCGGAATCCAGCCTGGGCAAGCTGGCCGATATCCACCTGAACCTGCATGTAGACAAAGAAGCCTGCCCGCTGAACCTGGCACCAACGGCCAGTACCACGGTCACGCTGGCGCTGGGTGATGCACTAGCGGTCGCCGTGCTGGACGCCCGCGGTTTTCGTGAAGAAGACTTTGCCCGTTCGCATCCGGGTGGTTCACTCGGTCGCCGTTTGCTGACGCATGTCAGGGATGTCATGCGTGTTGATGAAGCCATACCGCAAGTCGGCCCGGAAACCAGCCTGAAAACTGCACTGCTCGAAATTACCAAAAAAGGCATGGCGATGACCGCCGTGGTAGATGAACACCAGCAAGTGCTGGGCATCTTCACCGATGGTGACTTGCGCCGCCTGATGGATGGCACGCGTGACTTTACCCAGTTGCGCATCGCCGATGTCATGAACCACGCCCCGCGTCGCATACGTCCGGAACAATTGGCGGTAGAAGCCGTCGAAGTCATGGAAACTTATCGCATCAACCAATTGCTGGTCGCAGACGACAGTGGCAAGCTGGTGGGTGCCTTGCATATACATGACCTGACCAGGGCCAAGGTGATTTGATGGCGACAACTTTGATAGATACAGAAATTACGACAGAAATAGTGACAGAAGCGGCAATAACAGCGGCCAGCAAGATCAGGCTGATGATTTTTGATGTGGACGGCATTCTGACCGACGGCAGCCTGTATTTTGGCCCCGAAGGTGAAATGATGAAGTGCTTCAATGTACTGGATGGCCAGGGCATCAAGCTCTTGCAACAGGCTGGCATCATCACGGCCATCATCAGTGCGCGGCAATCAGCCATCGTCAGCAAGCGTGCGTCTGATTTGGGCATCAGCCATGTTTGCCAGGGCATCCATGACAAGAAGAGCGCATTCCTTGAACTGCTGGCGAAGCTGGATATCCCTGCGCATGAATGTGGCTTTATTGGTGACGATGTGATTGATTTGCCGATACTGACACGCACAGGCTTTGCCGCCAGCGTACCGAATGCCCATGCCGAAGTACAACAACGTGTTCAGTACATCACCAAGGCCAGTGGCGGCCAGGGCGCTGCACGCGAAGTTTGCGACTTCATCCTGCGCGCCCAGGGCAAATATGAACAGGCTCTGCTAGCTTATCTGACATGAAATCCCATCTGACCATAGACCGCTTCCGCATCTGGCTGGCCGTGATCCTGCTGGGCATCACCACCATGGGCACCATCTGGGTCATGGAAGTCATACGCCGCAATGCCGATGACGAGCAAAACCGCAGCTCGGCCAGATCGGCGCCTGACTATTATGTAGAGAAATTCAATTTCATACGTTTGTCGAATAATGGCAAGGCCAACTACCACATCACAGGTGACAGCCTGGTGCATTTGCCACGCACCGACAACATAGAAATCAAGCATCCCCAGATCAATAGTTTCGACCAGAACAGGCCACCGCTACACCTGCGTGCTGACCTGGCTATAGTGGCACAAAAATCAACACTGGTCACCCCAAAGCGCGATCATGATGAAGTCCATTTATATGACAATGTCAGCATGGAAAGGCCCGAAGGTCTGAGTTCACAATTTGTACAAGTAAAGTCGGACTACCTCTTGTTATTGCCAGATGAAGATATCGTCAAGACGGATAAACCCATTTCTATCACTACCGGTAAATCCACATCGACTGCAACGGGCATGCTGGCAAATAATTCAACGCAACACCTGTCACTGTTGAGCAAGGTCCGCATACAACTCAGCAAGCGTGAAGCTGCCCCTGCAGCCAAAACCAAATAGTCAAGAAAGCGAATATGCATATGAAAAATGCTCAATACTCCATCGCCCGCTTAGTCAGCCTGGCGTTTCTGGGCCTGGCTTGTGTCTCTGCTCATGCAGAGAAAGCCGACAGCAACAAGGAAACCATCATCGAAGCCGGTTATGGTGAGAGTGATGGCAAGACCAGCGTGCGCAGACTGTCCAAGGGTGTATCCCTGGTGCGCGGCACTTTGCTTGTTAAAGCAGAAAATGCCGTCGTCACAGAAGCGCCCAACGGTGACCAGTTTGTGGTCCTGACGGGCGGCAGCAACCGCAAAGTCACTTTCCGCCAAAAACGCGACGGTGGACCTGATCTGTGGGTCGACGGTGAAGCTGACCGTGCTGAATACAATCAGAGTACAGAGATCGTCAAATTCATTTCCAAGGCCAAGGTACGCTACCTCGAAGGTAAACGCGTAACCCAGGAACAAGAGGGTGATTACCTGTCTTATGACAGCAAAAACGATCTTGCCATCGGCACCAACTCTACCAGTGGCCAGCACGTGGATGGCTCGGGCATCCTGAAAATCATCCTGCAACCAAAACCAGAAAAACAGGCTAATTAAGATGACAGCAAAGTCTAGTACCTTGCTCGTCAAGGGTTTGCAAAAGCGTTATGGCGCGCGCCAGGTGGTGCGCGATGTATCACTGCTATTGAAAAGTGGTGAAGTGGTGGGATTGCTGGGGCCAAATGGTGCAGGCAAGACCACCTCGTTCTACATGATCGTTGGCCTGGTGCCATCGGACGCTGGCGATATCATCATTGATGATGTCAATGTGTCGCAATTGCCGATTCATGAGCGCGCCGTGCTAGGGCTGTCGTATCTGCCGCAGGAAGCGTCGGTGTTTCGCAAACTGACGGTAGAGGACAATATCCGCGCCGTACTGGAATTACAAAAAGACAGCGAAGGCAAATACCTGGGTAGCCAAAAGATTGAGCAAAGGCTGAATGCCTTGCTGGCAGATTTGCAAATTGAAAAGATACGCGAAAGCCAGGCCCTGTCACTCTCTGGTGGTGAACGCCGCCGTGTCGAGATTGCCCGTGCGCTAGCCACCAATCCCCGCTTTGTGTTGCTGGATGAACCATTTGCCGGTGTTGATCCTATCGCTGTCATCGAAATTCAACGTATTGTGCGCTTCCTCAAGGAACGCGGCATAGGCGTGCTGATCACGGATCATAATGTCCGTGAAACCCTGGGCATCTGCGATCACGCCTACATCATCAATCAAGGCGCGGTACTTGCCAGCGGCAAGCCTGACGACATCATACAAAATGAATCTGTACGTCGCGTTTATCTCGGAGAACATTTCCGGATGTGACGGGAATCATCATGAAACAAAGCCTGCAACTACGTACCTCACAACATCTGGCCTTAACGCCGCAATTGCAGCAATCAATACGATTATTGCAGTTATCGACATTGGAATTGCATCAGGAGCTGGAGACGCTGCTGACCGACAACCCCATGCTGGAACGCGTCGACGACCCGCTTGACCACGCCGTGCGTCTGCTCGCTGATGGAGCCATCAATACCAGCAGCACCTCTGCCGATGCTGGCATGGAAACACCCGCAGCAAGGGACGACAGCGACAAGTCTGCCGAACCAGTCCCGGCCGACGCCGAAACCGTTATCAGCAATGACAGCACCACCTCCAGCGAAGAAGACTGGGGCTTTGATGACGTGCAGCACGGCAGCAAATCTGGCGATGATGAAGATGGCCGCCCACAACTGGGTGCAGCCCACATCACCCTGCGTGAGCATCTGCTGGAACAGATGCGCCTGAACCTGCGCGAGCCACGTGACCGCGCTCTGGTCGAGCTGATGATAGACGCGCTCGACAATAATGGTTACCTGACCGAAACATTAGATGAAATACATGCCAGTTTGCCACTGGAACTTTATGTAGAACCAGAAGAGCTGGCATTTGCCCTCAACATGCTGCAAAGCTTTGACCCGGCAGGCGTTGGTGCACGCAGCCCCTCAGAATGCCTGGCCCTGCAAATCAGGCGCATGCCCAAAGTGGCTTTTGTAACGCGCCGCCTGGCATTGCAAATTGTTGAAACACAACTGACTTTATTTGCACAAAGAGATTTCACCAAACTCAAGAAAATTCTTGATTGCGATGATGAAGATTTGCGCGATGCACAAACCATCATCCGGCTATGCCAGCCACGCCCAGGCATCGCCTTTGCTGCCGATGAATCAGACTATGTCGTACCTGATGTTATCGTCAGAAAATCTGATAACGGCTGGCAAGTCATGCTGAATCAGGATGTCATGCCCAGACTGCGGGTCAGCAGTATGTATGCCAATATCATGAAACAAAACCGTGGTGAGGCTGGACTGGGCGCGCAATTGCAGGAAGCCCGCTGGCTCATCAAGAATATGCGGCAACGTTTCGAGACGATATTGCGCGTTGCACAAGCGATAGTTGAAAGGCAACGCAATTTTTTCACGCACGGTGCTGTTGCCATGCGCCCCCTTGTTTTGCGCGAAATTGCTGATACACTAGGATTACACGAGAGCACTATCTCACGTGTGACAACTCAAAAATACATGTTGACCCCACATGGCATGTTTGAGTTGAAGTATTTTTTCGGCAGCCATGTCGCGACGGAAACAGGGGGTGAAGCATCTTCCACCGCGATACGTGCACTCATCAAGCAGTTGATAGGAGCAGAAGACCAGAAAAGCCCACTCTCTGATAGCAAAATTGCAGACATGCTGGGTGAACAGGGCATGGTAATTGCCCGACGGACAGTTGCCAAATACCGTGAAGCCCTCAAAATCCCACCAGTCAGTTTGCGTAAATCTTTGTAATTAGTCCTTGTAATCACGGTTTGAATTGCTATATATGATTTAGCTCAAGGCAAATAAAGGTCGAGAGCGTATCGTTACAGCAAGTAACATCACTATAGGAGCACAGTATGAATCTCACCATCAGTGGACACCACGTCGAAGTAACTCCTGCAATTCGTGAATATGTACATACCAAACTAGAACGTATCAGGCGGCATTTCGACCAGGTCATTGATATCGCCGTCATCCTGACGGTGGACAAGCTCCGGGAAAAGGATAAACGACACAAAGCCGACATTAATCTGCATATCAGCGGTAAAGATATCCACGTTGAAAGTCTGGCGCATGATCTCTATGCAGCAATCGATGCACTGGTAGACAAACTTGATCGCCAGGTCATCAAGCATAAAGATAAAATGCAAGACCATCAGCACGACGCCATCAAGCACATACCTGATCCGGCATCGGCTTCATAAGACCCCAGTCCTTACCTTAACAGGGTTGTGGACATCCAAAACAAGGACGCTAAAGGCGTCCTTTTTGTTGGGTGAATGGTTTCTTGCAAGGTTGGTTTTTGTCGCTTCAAATTTCAAATAAATAGTTTACTTTTATTACTATTTATCAAGTGCATCGCTCAAAAAGCTGCGAGTTAGGTGATTGACGGCATTTTAATTAACGTCATTCCAGCGTGCTTTTAGCTGGAATCCAGAGGCGTTCGTTGTATGCCGAGTCAATTGTTACATGCAGTGCGTTGACTAAAACGATTCCACTCCGTGGATACAAGCCGGGTTTCGGCCCGGCAGCCGAAATTCTTTCTTTGCGTCGCCAAAGAAAGAATTCAAAGAAAGCCGACCCAAGCGTCGTCGCCCCCTAAAGGGGGTTCCCGTTTGTGCGGTACAAAAAATGGGAAGGCCCGAAACTCGCTACGCTCAGACAGCGGTCCTTCTTTTTCCATTTTCTGTACCGCACAAACGGCGTCGACACATGGGAACTGCTAACGTCAAAAACAACAGCGACATCAAACCCAAAGTCAAACCCAAAGTCAAACCCAAAGTCAAACCCAAAGTCAAACCCAAAGTCAAACCCAACAGCAACGAGCATGCAGCCCTTACGCTATTTCCTCATAAACATATACACCCAGTGACGACCAAGCCTGACAAAGTTAAAATAGCAGCTTCATTCCCTACCCTGCATAGTCAATCATCATGAGCGAATTTGTACTTACCTCCGTCAAGAACAATATAGGCTACATCACCCTCGACAGACCCAAAGCTTTGAACTCACTGTCTCTCGATATGGTAAGAGCACTGACGACGACCTTGCTGGCCTGGCAGGATGATCAAAGCGTGCGTGCCGTGTTTATCCACAGCAGCAGCGAAAAGGCATTTTGTGCCGGTGGCGATATCCGTTTTTTCTATGACGTAGGTACTGCCACACCCAAAGGTGATTCCGCCTTGCTGGAAGATTTCTTCACTGAAGAATATGCCTTAAATCATTTAATTCATTTCTACCCAAAACCCTATATCGCGCTGATGAATGGTGTCGTCATGGGCGGTGGCATGGGGATAGCGCAGGCGGGTGAAGATTGCCGTTTGCGTATCGTCACTGAGCGTACCAAGATGGCCATGCCGGAAGTGAATATCGGTCTTTTCCCTGATGTAGGTGGTGGCTATTTCCTGTCACGTACTGAAGGTGAAATTGGTACTTATCTGGGATTGACTGGCGAGATCATCACCGCCGCTGATGCCATCTACGCCGGTCTGGCGGATGTCTATATTCCGACTGCAGAAATACCTGCACTGATGAGTTTACTGAGTGAAGGCACTCCCACAGACCTACGTGTAGCGATACGCGATTTCGCGGCAGCTTTTGCAGACCAGGCAAAACCGGATACCAGCAAACTGGCTGCACAACACGCTTCAATCAACGACATATTTGCTGGCAATAGCGTTACTACCATCAGTGAAAAACTACGACAGGACAACAGCGAATTCGCCCAGCAAACCCTGGCCACCATGCAAAAGCGTTCACCCCTGCTGATGTCAGTCACACTGGAACAACTGCGCCGCAGTAAAGACATGAACGTATCGGCTTGTCTACGCATGGAAAGAAACATGGTACGCCATTGTTTCAAGCATGGTGAGGTGCTGGAAGGTGTACGTGCATTGGTAGTAGATAAAGACAATGCGCCACGCTGGTCACCTGCCACATTGGTTGAAGTAAGCGACGAACAAGTAATAGGATTCTTTGCAGAAGCCTGGCCTGCTCATGCGCATCCTTTGCGGTCTTTGGAAGGCTAAGATTAATTAAGAATTTTGATCAATCTCAAATTCAGAATTTTGCGTAACGGCCGTATTGACGTTGCTTTTGAAGTTGCGGTTGCCTTTGACTTTCGTAGTTCTCATGTGTCGACGCCGTTTGTGCTGTACAGAAAATGGATCAAGAAGGACCGCTGTCTGAGGTGTAGCAGGGGTTTCGTGCAGCATGCTGCACGCCTGCGTAACGGCAATCGCTTGCAAGCGATTGTGCGCCCTGCAAGGGAAGCGAGTTTCGGGCCTTCCCATTTTTTGTACTGCACAAACGGGAACCCCCTTCAGGGGGCGTCGATGCCTGGGTCGCCTTTTTGGCCCACCTTTTTTGGCGAGACAAAAAGGTGGGTAGCCGCCGGTCTACCACCGGCCGGCAATCTTAAATAACATGTGCAGGCATTTGAGAAGCAAAGACGTAAAACAATAAGAATCTGAAGTTAAATGACGCCACGATATACCAAGAACGACACGGGAGCGCCACCCCTGTGGAATGACGCCAATAAGATTGCCCTCAATCCCAAACTGAGCAACTCAAGAAGTGCGATAATCACTTCAATTCAAACGCCTTCTTATCCCCCTTAAACCACCCCGCCAACCCCGCAACAAATTCCTGCGCCCCATTCCTGTCCCCGGACCTCAAACCATGACTGGCCCCAGGAAATTCCACGAACTGAAAATCCTTCTCAGGATGCTTCAAGAAATAATCCCGCAAGGCATGTCCTGATTCTATCGGCACACTCTCATCCTTCTCCCCCATCGCCGCCACCATGGGGATATCCAGGCTTGCATACACACTCAAAGGATCTGTGAATAAACGACCTGACCAATAAGCATAGGGGTGGCCAAAAAATTCTTTACTGAGGCTCTTGCCGTCTTTCCTGATCTCGGCATAGATGTGCAAGAAATAGTCGCGTGAAAACGGCTTGGCATAAGGCTCCACGCCACGGTCTGCAAAGATCAGGAACTCTTCACTTTGCTTCAAGCCACCACTGCCCGCTGTTGCCAGCCAGCCTATCTTCTTGCTATCCCTGGCAAGGTAGGGAGCGACGGCACCGCCTTCAGAAAATCCCAGGACGGCAATCGAACGCGCTGGCATATTCTTCAATTCAGGCTCTTGTTCGATGAACTTCAAATGGTCCGACAAGCGTTGATCAAATTTGTCTGCTGCCTGGAATTCTTTGCTGCATTTGCTACCATCGGCATTTTTGATGACACCAGGTTTTTCCAGATAATAAACGTTGACTGCAGCAGGATAGCGTTCAAAAAACAGGGGGAGACGTACAGAAAAATCATCGCAACCTGAGCCACTGACCAGGAGGATGGGCGGTCCATTACGTGCTGCGGCCGTGTCCGATAAATGATAGTAGCGTCTTTGCTTGCCATCGATTTTTATTGTGTGTTCTTGCAGCACTGGCGCTGCCATGCAGGAGGCACTAAAGAGTGTGGCCAACACCAGAATCGTACGGTGGATTTGTGAAGAAATGGAATTCATAGATATGCCCGATGGTGATCAATGTGAAATGCGAACGAGCGCAAATCAGCATGGGAAAATATCACATTTCAAGCAAGAATTGATAAGCCATAACGAGAAAATGGGGAGCAAGCCCCCCATTTTTATCACAATATTTTCGCGATGTATCTGGCACTAATTAGTGCTGTGCACCGCCCCCCAGATAAGCAGCCTTCACCGCCGGATCATTCTGCAAACTGGCGGCCGGACCATGCACGGATATCCTGCCATTTTCCAGCACATAACCATAGTCAGCCACAGCTAAAGCAGCCGCTGCAAACTGCTCTACCAGCAGCATGGTTGTGCCTTGCTCTTTTAAACGCACGATGATGCGAAAAACTTCATCGACCAGGATAGGAGCAAGTCCCATTGATGGCTCATCCAGCAAGACCACATCTGGATTAAGCATGACAGCCCTCGCCATGGCCAGCATTTGTTGTTCACCGCCGGATAGAGTACCAGCCAGCTGGTTCTTGCGTTCTTTCAAGCGCGGGAACAATTCCATGGCTTTTTGCAGATCACTTTCTATGTCACCACGCGGACGGCTGCGGGTGAAACGCGGGAAGGCACCGAGCAAGAGATTATCCGTCACCGACATGGTGGCAAACACACGACGCCCTTCTGGAGAATGTGCCAGACCTGCCCTGGCGATCTTGTGGGAATCCAGGCCAGTGACATCTTTACCGGCCAGAGTAACCGTGCCTTCTTTAGGTTTCAACATCCCAGAAATCGCACGCATGGTGGTAGTCTTGCCTGCACCATTCGAACCGATAAGGGTGACGACTTTACCCTTGGGCACCTCCATGGAAATACCATGCAAGACTTCAACCTTGCCATAAGCTGCGTGCAGATTTGAAATAGTTAACATTGCTCTCTCCTTATGCAGCAGCGACTTCGGTGGCATCAGCTACACTGCCACCCAGATAGGCTTCAATCACTTTAGGGTCGGCCTGTACAGTTGCCGGTTTGCCCTCTGCAATTTTTTGACCAAAATCCAGCACAGTCACGGTATCGCAAATCGACATGACTACATCCATATGATGTTCGATGAGGATGATGGTGATACCGTGTTCACGTATCTTGCGGATGATTGCGATCAGGTCCTTGATGTCAGGTGCAGTTAAACCAGCAGCAGGTTCATCCAGCAGCAAGAGTTGTGGATTGAGACCCAGTGCGCGTCCAATTTCGAGCAGGCGTTGCTTGCCGTAAGGCAGATTACGCGCTTCTTCATTAGCCATGTCAGCCAGGCCAACAAATTGCAGGATGCTTGCGGCACGCTGTCTTGCCTGTTTTTCCTCACGTAAATATCGCGGTGTATGCAGCATAGCGTCCCCTACATTGCTGCGGAAAGTACTGTGCAAACCGACCAGAATGTTTTCTGTCGCCGTCATTTCACCAAACAATTGTACGTTCTGGAAAGTACGTGCCACGCCACCCAAAGCAATTGCTGAAGGCGTACTGCCGGAAATGACTTTGCCTGCAAACTCCACCACTCCATCAGTAGGTTGATAAATACCAGTCAGCACATTCATCATGGTACTTTTTCCAGAACCATTAGGACCGATCAAGCCATGTACCGTACCTTGATGGATTTGCAGATCAACCTGGTTCAGCGCTTTCAAACCGCCGAATTGCATGAGAATTTTCCTGCCTGTCAGCAGGACGCCCATGCGGGCATCGCTGGCATTGACGATGGCATTGCCAGCATTGCTCTCGGCACTTTCTGCGTTGATGATGAGATGCTGTTGCCCCTTGCCCAGCAAGCTGTTGACGAAACCGACGATGCCATCCTGCAGGTAATACACGACAAACAAGGTCATCAAACCAAAAATGGTCAGACGCCAGTCGGTAATGTTTTCCAGCTTGTAGGAGAACAATGCCATGGCAACAGTCGCACCAACAGGCACGATGAGCTCCCTGATTGTCTTGCGTTTTTTGCTGATTGCCACACCACCAGCAATGACGGCGATGACTGCAGCAACCGTAGCGATCTTGCGGAACAGTTCGATATCCGCCAGCAGCGATGGCAACATCACTACAATCAATGCACCCAGCAATGAACCGGTACGGGTTTTGCGCCCGCCCATAATAACTGCCAGCAGGAACATGATAGTCAGTTCAAAGTTGTAGGTATTCGGTGAAATATATTCTTCCGAATACGCATACAGGCTGCCTGCCAGACCAGCCAGTGCTGCACTGATGACGAAGGCAATGACTTTGTATTTGTAGACTGAAACACCCATACAGTCAGAGGCGATCGGGCTGTCACGCAGGGCCTGGAAGGCGCGGCCATAGTGGGAGCGTAAAACACGGTGAACCACGATCAGCGCCAGCACCAGCATGATGGCAACCAGATAGAAGAAACCAACTTCACCCAGCTTTTGCCCAAAAATCACGGGCTTGGTGAGCTTGATGCCCATAGGCCCTTCAGTCAGGAAACTCATTTCATTGATGAGTATCTGGATGATGGTACCAAAGGCCAACGTCACCATGGCCAGGTAAGGTCCGGTCACACGTAATGCAGGCAGGGCCAGCAAGGCACCAAATACGGCGGTGACGGCGATACTGCAAGGGATGGCGACAAACACCGACATGCCGAGCTTGAACACCAGCACGCCCGTTGTATACGAGCCTATGCCAAACAAGCCGGCATGGCCGAGAGATACCTGGCCAGTGTAACCGACCACGATGTCCAGACCAAACAGGAGGATGGCATAGATCAGTATGGTCTCAGCCAGATGCAGGTAGTAAGGGTTGTGCATTACCACGGGTGTCAGCGCCAAAGCGCCTATACCGAGGACGGAAAGAGCGAGAGTCTGCCTATTCATTTCTGGACCTCACACTTTCTTGATGGCAGCTTTGCCAAACAAACCGGCAGGTTTGACGGCCAGCACCAGCAGCAATAACACCAGGCCTGGCACTTCCTTGTAGCCGGTGGAGATGTAGAATCCAGTCAGTGTTTCAGCAATGCCCAGAATCAGGCCGCCAACGATGGCACCCACACCGGAAGTCAGGCCGCCGATAATCGCTACGGCAAAGGCTTTCAAACCCAGTGCCGAGCCCATGGTCGCGCCTGTCAGTGTCAACGGTGCTACCAGCACGCCAGCGAAGGCAGCGGTGGCAGATGACAGCGCATAAGAGAAGGTGATGACCATGCTGGTGTTAATACCCATGAGGCCAGCTGCATCCCTGTCATTCGATGTCGCAACCACGGCTTTGCCGTAAATGGATTTACGGTTAAAGAATTCAACCGCCAGCATCATCGCCAGCGCACCGATAACGACCACGACTTGCATGGCCTGCACATTGGCACCAAACACCTGGAAAGGTGCAGCAGACAAGGGAGACGGGAAGGTCAGATCATCCTTGCCCCAGATATTTTCTGCGACGTTTTTAAAGATGATGGCGAGTGCGATGGTGGACATGATCCAGCCAAATTCTGATTTAATCTTGATAGCCGGGCGCACGCCTATCCATTCAACGACCATGCCTTGCAGGCCGCCAAAGATCAACACTATTGGTATCATCAGCCAATAGTTCATATACGGGCCGCCATGTACATTGCCAACCACGCTGAGGCCGACAAGAGCACCCAGCATCAGGGCTTCACCCTGGCCAAAATTCAAGGTGCCTGAAGTCGCGAATGTGAGTTGATAACCGAATGCGATGACAGCATAAATCATCCCCAGGGCGATGCCGCTGAAGACGAGCTGAAGTAATATTTCCATTTTTTCACCCGAGGAATGGCAATCCGCCAGGTTCACCAGAATATCCTGGTGAAGCACGGCAGTTGTCTGTCAGAAGAACAAGCTCAGCCACTTCCTGGTGGCTGAGCCCGGGGGCTAATTAAGGGCGATGACCGGAGTCATGCCCTGTTTTTACTTAGCCTGGACAATCTGGCCACCTTTGGCCAGGCCCATGACAGGCATGCCGGATTTGATGGCTTCATGATCATCATGCGTGAAAGGTTTGTTATAGGTGGTGATCACGCCTTCGACTTTTTCATTCAGGTTTTCCAGTGCTTCGCGCACTTTGACACCATCTGTCACACCGGCTTGTTTGATAGCCGCTGCCAGCAGGTAAATAGAGTCATAACCCTGCGCTGCAGAAACGGCGGAAGGCATGCGCTCTACCTTATAAGCCTTTTGATAGGCTTCGATGAAGGCCTTGCGTTTAGGTGTATTCGGGTCTTGAATGAAGGTTTGCGGCATGGTCGCACCATCACCATTTTTGCCTGCGTTGTCGAGGAAGTTACCCATGGACAAAGTCCAGCTGCCAATGATAGGTACTTTCCAGCCCAGTTTTTCCATGCCATTGGCGATCTGGGCCAGTTCAGGGCCTATGCCATAGGTCAGCACGGCTTGTGCACCGCCCTGCTTGGCCTTCAACAACTGGGCTGTCATGTCGACATCCTTGATATTGAATTTTTCCACGGCGACGGGTTTGATGCCTTTGGCACTCAGGGTTTTTTCCAGATCTTCACGGCCCAGCTGGCCGTAATTGGTCGAGTCCGCCAGAATGGCGACCTTGGTAAATTTGTTTTTGACGACGGCTTCATCCACAATCATGGCTGACTGTATGGTGTCATTGGCTGCCGTACGGAAGATGTAATTATCCTTGTGTTCAGGTGCCACAAATTGCTTGGTCACCACGCTGCCGGTAGCGACATTGTTGAGGACAGGGATTTTTGCTTCCTGGTAAAAACGCTGGGAGGCCAGCGCTACACCAGTATTGATATAACCGACAGTAGCGACCACTTTTTCTTTGTTGATGAGTTCTTGTGCTACCTGCACACCGCGTTCATTTTTTGCTTCATCATCACGTTCGACCAATTGCAACTGCCTGCCCAGCACACCACCTTTGGCATTGATTTCACTGACGGCCAGCTTGACGCCATCACGCATGGACACGCCCATAGGGGCAGAGCCACCAGTGAAAGGACCTGCAACACCAATCTTGATAGGCTCTGCTGCATTGCTGGCAGCAACCAGGCCCAGAACTATGGATGCGACTAGGGTTTTGACTTTGTATGACATCTTGGTCTCCTGATTTTTTATGTAGGTACTTCAAAAAAATGAATTCATGAATTACCAGCGTAAATTAACAGGAAAATGAAAAAAACTCAGACTCCGTTCTACTTAAGTAAAACTACGCAAGTTTTGCAGAAAAGATAAAGCACGGAGGGGGATAGCAGCGCAAAGCCTTATGTGGCAAGGCTTTGAAGATTCCCGCTCATTTCTTTTAAAAGAAAATGAGGGGGAAAATTGCGACAGAAGGAAACTCTTTCAAGCTTGCGATGAAAGAATTTCATCCCATTTGTGCGGGTTTCACCGAATGTGGTGAAACCCGCACAAAAAACTGCAAAATTCTCGGTGGATAAAAATCAATGGCTTCACTGTACACATAGAAAAACGGTGATTTTATGCAAAGCCAGTGAGCAAAATACATCAGTATGCAAGCAACGCCGCTGGATGCCGGATCAAGTCCGGCATGACGGGTTTGAGGGTGTGAGTGTTAATTGCCGTATCAGTGTTCACAAGCCGCCTTTTGATCAACTGCCCAATGCACGGCCACATTTTTCGCCAGCAAACAACCCCAATATCGTCATGCCAGACTTGATCTGGCATCCAGCGTCGTTAAGCCGTATTGCTTTGCAGGGAAAATGAATTGCCTTGCCATTCAAGCCTGCGTGTAGCTGCCCTATTTCAACAGACTGAAGACTTTACTGATGGCTTTGCTGCCGGCCCCCAGTGGGTCCTGGCGTATGGCTTTTTCTTCTTCGGCTATCATCAGGAACAGCGCATCCATGGCTTTCTGAGTGACATAGCCTTCAACTGTGGCTTCTTGTTGTGATACCGCACCAAATTTCTGTGCCTGCCCCATGATGTTATTGTATTTGGCAGACAGGCCAGCCTTGTCAGTCACGCCTTTAACCATGGGCAGAAATTTTGCGCTTAGAGGCGTGGAAGTTTTTTCCCTGAAAAAATCTGTCACTGAAGTTTCACCACCGGTCAGGATATTCTTGGCGTCAGTCAGGCTCATGGACTTGACGGCGTTCACCAGCAAAGGCTTGGCCATGGGCACAGCAGCTTCTGCGGCGCGGTTCATGGAGACTACCAATTCATCAAGCTGCTGGCCCTTGCCTGTCATTTGCAGGATAGGGCGAGCTTTTTCGAGTATGGATGGTAGTTGGATTTTGACCTTGTCATTATTCAGGAAACCGCCATCAACACCCAACTTGCTCACTGCAGCCGAGGAACCCTTATCAAGCGCAGCTTTCAAGCCAGTGCTGGCATCCTGGTTGCTGAGATCGGCAAAAGAAATGGCATGTGCTGCAGCCGCTGTGATGGCCAGGCTGCTGGCGAGCAACAGGCGGGTAAATAAAGTTGAAATGGATGACATGGCTTCCTCCTGTAAAGAGTTGGTATTCTATACAAAGCCCAGTGTATATCCTGACTTTAAAAGTACAAATTATGTAAATCCCTGCCAGAAAGCAGATGTACGACTTATCCTAAATCTCATCGACCATGTAAAGGCGTCTGTGTTCACGCATGGCATAGCGGTCTGTCATACCGGCGATGTAATCAGCAATTTTCCTGGCTTGCAATTGCGGGTCCTGACTGTCTTGCGTGTTGACCTGGTAGTCCGTGGGTAAGAGATTAGGTTCGGCATGCAGGGCATCAAATAATTCCTTGATGGTGCGCCTGGCTTTGAAGGTCATGCGGTTGACCTGGTAATGGCGGTAGAGGTTTTCAAACAGGAATTGCTTGAGGTCTTGTGCCTCCCGAAACATGTTGTCTGAAAAAGCGATCATTCTTTCCATCTGGCGAACATCATCCACTGAAGCAGGCGCGCAATCCTGGATTTTTTTTGCCGATGTCTCAATCAGATCAACGATGAGAGTATTGATCATGCGGCGTATGGTTTCAGCGATACCGCGACGGCCACTGATGCCAGGATAGGTCGCATCAACAATGCCACGATGACGCGCGTAGATATCGACTTCCAGCAATTGCGATTCCAGTAGCAAGCCGGAACGCAGGCCATCATCGATATCGTGATTGCTATAGGCAATAGAGTCTGCCAGATTGGTGACTTGTGCCTCCAGCGTAGGCCGCTGCTTATCAATGAAACGCTGGCCCACGTCGCCCAGCAATCTTGCATTGGTGATGGAGCAGTGCTTGAGTATGCCTTCGCGGGTTTCATAGGTAAGGTTAAGGCCATCAAAAGCGCCATAGCGCTCTTCCAGTTCATCGACCACTCGCAGGCTTTGCAAATTATGTTCAAAGCCGCCAAAGGGCTTCATGCAGGCATTCAGTGCATCCTGGCCTGCGTGACCAAAGGGAGTGTGTCCTAGATCATGCGCCAGCGAGATCGCCTCTACCAGATCTTCATTCAGGCGCAGGTTGCGGGCTATCGAGCGGCCTATCTGGGCTACTTCCAGACTATGCGTAAGACGGTTGCGGAACAGATCACCTTCATGATTGACGAAGACCTGGGTCTTGTATTCAAGGCGTCGAAATGCGGTGCTATGGATGATGCGGTCACGGTCGCGCTGGTATTCACTGCGCGAGGAAGAAGACTCTTCAGAGTAACGCCGCCCTCGCGAGCTGGCTGATTGTGCAGCATAGGGGGCGAGGTGGGCGTCGGTAAACATAGTGTCAATTGCTGATGCTGCTGCGCAGGGTTTGCAACAAAATCTCTTTGGGCACTGTGGTGATATGTGCCTGCCCCAGAGGTTTCAATAAAATGAACTTGATTTTACCGCCTTCATTTTTCTTATCGACTTCCATCAACTCCAGCCAGCGCTCTTCACCAAGGTCAGGTGCAATACTCGGCAAGCCAGCCGCTTCCACCACTTGTTTGATACGGGTCCTGGTTACATAATCGATATAGCCCAGGCGGCAAGATAAATCCGCTGCCATGACCATGCCACAGCCCACTGCTTCGCCATGCAGCCATTTGCCATAGCCCAGGCCAGATTCGATGGCGTGGCCAAAGGTGTGGCCAAAATTCAGAATGGCACGCAAGCCACCTTCCCGTTCATCCTGGCGGACGATATCTGCCTTGATTTCGCATGAACGCAAAATCGCATGCGTGAGTGCCTTGGCATCCTTGGCGCGCAGGGCAGGCATATTGGCTTCTATCCAGTCAAAGAACACAGGATCGATAATCGCACCATGCTTGATGACTTCTGCCAGCCCAGCGGATAGTTCATTGTCGGGCAGGCTTTGCAGGCTGCCTATATCGGCAATCACAGCCTCGGGCTGGTAAAACGCCCCTATCATGTTCTTGCCCAGCGGGTGGTTGATGCCAGTCTTGCCACCTACCGAAGAATCTACCTGGGACAGCAAGGTGGTAGGAATTTGTACAAAAGGCACGCCGCGCATGTAAGCAGAGGCGGCAAAGCCTGTCATGTCACCGATGACACCACCGCCAAGTGCCAGCAAGGTGGTTTTTCTATCGCATTTATGCTCCAGCAGGGCATCAAAGATCAGCATCAGACTGGCCCAGTTTTTTTGCTCTTCGCCATCGGGCAGCACTACTGACAATACTTCCTTGCCAGCGGCGCGCAAAGAGGCTTCCAGCGTGGCAAGATAGAGAGGGGCGACCACGGTATTGGTGACGATGACAGTTTTCTTGCCCTTGATTTTTGACTGCAGGAAATGGCTGTCGGATAACAGGGAGCTGCCTATGGCAATGGGATAACTGCGCTCACCCAGGTCCACATTCAGGAGCGTGGTGGTACTAGTGCTGGCATTACTTTCTGCTGACATCATTGTTTTGTTATTGCTGAGTAGGGCATCAGGAATGTCGAGCAATTTTTCCTGAGCTAATTTGTCCAATACGGTTTGCACCAAAAACTGTACATTGGGCCTACCGGTCTCAATGCTGATATGGGCAACTTCCTGATAGAGGGGGGAACGCTGGGATTCCAGCTCTTCGAGTTTCTTGCGCGGGTCTGCGGTGCGCAAAAGGGGGCGATTCTTGTCGTGACGGGTACGCTGCAAAATGCTGTGTATAGCTGCCCGCAAATAAATGACAATGCCGCGTTCATGCAGATATTTACGGCTCTCTGCATTCAACACGGCACCACCACCTGTAGCTAAAACTATGTTTTCTTGCCCAGTCAGGTCACGGATCACATCCGCTTCCCGCTGTCGAAAACTAGCCTCGCCTTCAATCTCAAAAATCACGGGAATCGAGACACCGGTTCGTGCCTCAATTTCGTGATCAGTATCAATAAAACGTTTATTGAGTTTTTTTGCCAGGGCCCGGCCAACCGTGGTTTTGCCGGAGCCCATCAGGCCTACGAGAAAAATATTCTTCAAAACTGTTTACCTGGCTTATGACTTTTGCTGAACTCCCCAGAGCTTGAGGCTCAGGGGAATATAACTGGTTCGAAGCAAATAAACTAAGTTTATCAGTGTTTCTTGCCCTCAGCAGATATTAACAACCACCAGTAGTCAAATTCAAGATTCTCATAGTGCTGGAAACCGATATATTGTTACCATCTTTGACGGTAATAACTACTGGTGTATCAGCAGCCACGCAACGTGTACCCTGAGTACCCAAACTCACATTCACGGTACGCCCGTTGAAGGAAAGCGGATTCAAAGGATCTGGATTTGTACCTGCGACAGTGCTCAACAGCGTATTGTTAGTAAATACCTGGAATGGAAGCACACCGCCAGAGATGGTCAATCCGATGACACTGTTGTTGGTTTCATTGATGCTCCAGTCAACTGGATTCAAACCCAAAGCAGTTGATGATGCATTGACTATCACTGGTACTGTAAACACAGTTCCTTGCGCGTCCGTCACAACAATATTAGTAGTACGACCAACATTGAGCAGAGCAGCCGTTACAGTTCCAGCACTATTCAAAGTTGCACCGCTGACGATAGCTACGTTTGTTGTATTAGTGGATGTTGTCGTGTAAGGAGCGCTGCCACCTGTAATAGCGATGGACAATGTATCACCTACATTACCAGTAAGTGCGATCGGCGTTACAGCTAAGTTTGCATTTTGACCAGTAACCACCGTCACTGCAACATTGATCGGAATACCTACGCTATCAACCAATCTTACCGTCGCAGTACCTGCAGCTACAGCTGTAATTGTCATCGTGCTGCCAGAGACTACTGCCGTTGCAACACGTGTATCGCTACTAGTCGCGAAGTAAGGTGCCGTACCACCGCCAATAACATAAACCGGAGCAGCGCCTGGTGCCAGAGAAAGTGCAGGAGGTGCAGTGCTAAACAAAGCCACTGTCGCACCTGAACCAACGCTGACAGCAATTGTTACTGGAACACCGGCTGCGTCTTTTACAATAATGTTGGCCGTACCTGTCGCCACAGCTGTAATCGTAAAACTACTACCACTCAGAGTTGCAGTTGCAATTGCCGTGTTGCTGCTGCTTATCGTATACGGTGCAGTACCACCACCAATTTGATAAGCCGGACTGGAACCAACAGCAATCGTCACTGCAGAAGGTGCTGTTGTGAAAACAGCGTTCACAGTGCCCGAACCCAAAGTCACGTTCAAGTTAATGAGCTTGCCTGCTGCGTCCCGCAATACCACCACTGCTTTACCAGAAGCAACACCAGTCAAAGTCAGACTGTTTCCTGAGACCGAAGCAGTAACTACCGCGGTATTGCTACTTGTAGCCGTGTAAGGAGCGCTTCCGCCACCCAGTACATAAGTGCCACTTCCATTTGCAGTCAGAGTAAGATCCAGTGGCGCAGTTGTATAGAAATCTGCTCCAGAACCGATAGTGACGTTAATGAGCACAACAGCACCAAGACTGTCTTTCACTGTAACTATAGCAGTGCCGGGAGCAACACCGTTGATCGTGAATTTATTTCCATTGATACCAACGCCTGCAATTTGGGTATTGCTGCTGGTGACTGTATAAATCTGACTACCACCACCGATAGTAAATGTTGGGCTCGAAGTACCAATACCAACAGTCAAGGCAGTTGGCGCCGACGTAAACAAATCGGCCGTTGAGCCTACAGTCACTTTAATAGTGACAGAACCAATTGTTGCATCACGAATCACGACACTGGAGGAGCCTACGCTGACACCAGTAATAGTCAACTTGGTGCCAGAGATGGAAGCCGTTGCAACCGCAACGTTGCTACTACCCACTGTATACGGACCTGCACCACCACCAACTGTGTAAGTAGTTGCAGCGCCAACACCAAGATTAATATCACCAGCGGCATTGGAGAATAACGGATCTGTTGAGCCTACCGTCACTGAAATGTTGACTATGCCGCCAATGGTATCCTTGACGGTGACCGTTGTTTTACCGCCAGTAACACCTACTATGATGAAGCGATTGCCAGAAGTAACTACCTGAGCGATTGCAGAATTACCGCTTGTCACTGCATAGATTGCGCTACCGCCACCAATTGTGAACTCGGATGATTGTGCACCAACGCCAACAATGACGTCGCCAGGAGCTGTGGTGAACAAGTTAAGGCCAGTGCCAACCGTTACATCTATCGTAACAGCAGCGCCTGTAGAATCTTTAACAGTCACCGTCGTTGAACCGCCGCCGCCGCCAGTGATAGTCAGCGTCGAACCGGATATGCTGACTGTAGCAGCGTTAGTACTACTCGTTGCCTGATAACCTGGAACACCACCGCCTATGGTAAATGACTGGTTGGCACCAGGGGCGACCGTTATTTTGTCAGGCGCCGTCGTATAAAACTTGACACTCGTGGTGGAACCCGGTGAACCACCACCGCCGCCACAAGCCGTCAGGCCAATAAGTAAGAGTAATGCGAATAGACCGCGAATATACTTCATCATGAAACACCTATAATTTTACGAACTCAGGAAATCGGTTTGCATATGATCAATATGCTTTCAACATCATATACGGCTATTGTTTACTGCTGAATTTTTCAGCGATAATTTTTGGGGTGATAAAAATCAACAGCTCAGTTTTGTCATTTGTACGTCCAGTAGATTTGAACAAATTCCCAAACAGAGGCAAATCACCGAAAAACGGTACTTTAGTAACACTGTCACGCTCAGTTTGCTGGAAAATACCACCAAGCACTACGGTGCCGCCATTTTCAACCAAAACAATGGTTTTTACTTCTTTGGTATCAATCGCAAAACCGGCCCTGGTTTCTTGCCCAACACTGTCTTTATGTACATCAACATCCAGAATTACATTGCCATCAGGTGTGATTTGAGGCGTCACTTCCAGTCGCAAAGATGCTTTACGGAAGAAGATGGAAGTTGCACCACTGGAAGTAGATACCTGGTAAGGCAACTCAGTACCCTGCTCTATCGATGCCTTCAACTGATCGGCAGTGACTACTCTGGGGCTGGAGACGATCTTACCTTTGCCATCGGCTTCCAATGCAGACAACTCCAGATTCAGGAAGCGGTTGGCTGCCGATGAAAACAAGCTTACTGCCAAACTGCCGGGGTTCAAACCGTTGATCCCTGATGCTGGCAAATTAACAAACTGGCTATTTGGTGCATAACTTGAATCGGTAAGTTTTGCTGTACCTTGTTGCTCGCCCAGGCCCAGATAATTACCTGTCAAGCCAACACGTTGATTGCCTGCAACCTGGTAGCCCACGTCCCCCCCGCGAAAACCACGCATATCCAGAAAGCCCAGTTTTGCACCAAGACTCTTGCTGAATTTATCGTCGGCTTCAACGATCCTGGCTTCAATCAGGACTTGCCTGGACGCGATATCAGTTTTTGCTATCAGCTTGCGGACTTCATCGAGCTTGGAAGAAATATCGGTTACGAACAACTGATTGGTCCGAGGCTCGATTACGGCACTACCGCGTTTCGACAATATTCGATTGCCGCCACTACCCTCAATACCAAATACTAGCTTGAATGATTCAGCCTTTTGATAGTTAAGCTGGAAAGATTCTGTTTTTACAGGCTCCAGGTCTGCGATTTGCGCCTTTTGCTCCAGCTCAAGCTTCTCTTTGGTCAGCAATTCTTCTTTAGGTGCAATCCAGATGACCGAACCGTTCTTGCGCATATCCAGCCCCTTGGATTGCATGATGATATCCAGAGCATGGTCCCAAGGCACATCTTTAAGGCGCAAAGTAATCGTTCCGTTGACGGTATCACTGGCGATCACATTCAAGCCACTGATTTCAGCAATGATCTGCAAGATGGCGCGAACTTCGATGTTCTGGAAATTAAAGGACAAACGTTCGCCGCGATAACCCTGTGTACCTTGGGTCAGCTTGTTCGGATCTTCCTTGATAGGCTTGACCTCAACAACAAATTGAGTGTCGCTCTGGTAAGCACTATGTTCCCACAAACCTGTAGGCTCGATGACCATGCGGACATTTTCGCCGTTTGGTGTAGTCGTAATGAGTTGAACAGGCGAGCCATAATCTGTTACATCAAGACGGCGACGCAGCGTTTCTGGCAAGCCGACTTTGAGAAAATCAACAAAGATTTTCTGCCCTTGCTGACGAATATCCACCGCCACCTGATCCAGGGGCAAGTCGATGACAATTCTGCCTTCACCATTACTTCCACGACGGAAATCAATATCGCGCAGCAGACGTTTTCCTGCGACAGCAGGTTGTACAGTGACAGGCAAGCCTTGTGAGTTGACCGCAGTGGCAACACCACCAGATGCATCTATCGTCACAATTAATGAGTTACCGTCTATCGCTGTAGCGTAGTTCAGAGATTTATTGAGATTAAATATGACGCGTGAGCGTCCCGCTGCTTCAACCACATTAATAGCACGCAAGTCCCCTATATTCATCTCGAATGCGGTCTTGCCTGTGTTATTGCTGATATCAGCAAAATCCAGTGCTATCCTGGACGGATTGGCAATGGCAAATCCTACAGGCACTTTTTGCAAAGGCTGCTTCAAGGTGATTTTCACAATAATGTTGGCACCTTGCTGATTTGCCGTCAGCGATTCTATGGAATTTGTTTGTGCAAAAGCTGCACTGCAAAAACCAAGTAAAGCAAATAGAATAAATTTAACCACTTTGGCGCCCCTTTTACTTGTATTTATCAACGCATTCATTTCTTAGCCTCCTGCAACTCTAACTTGGCCTGGCGCTCTGTCCAATCACCTGCAGCATCCTGGACTGTTTCCTTGAGTTCGATTTCGCCTTCTACAATCTTGGTAATCAACCCTAGATTTTGCCCCATGTAAGCACCCAGCTTGACTTGATAAACTGTTTTATCAACCTGAACCAAGCCGTAAATCATTTTATTTTTTTCTATCGTTCCCACCATTTTCAAGGTATCCAGAGGGAAGCCTTCCAGCGCCTCCCTGGGCCTGTCAAGATTAGGAGCCTGGATACCATTGCTTGATGCAGCTTTCAAACGCGCAAGAACCACCAGCAACTTGGCTGGATCAAATGGCTCTATATCGCCTTTCCCCGCATAAGAAAACGGTGTGTACACCTTAGGTGGATTGATCTTCGGAATCACAGCCTTGGTCTGCTGTTTTTCCGCCTCCATCCACGCCTTTAACTCTGTCTCTTCTGCGTCACCACATGCAGTCAAAGATAAAGCAAGCATCACATATATCGTCGACCTAATGAAAACTTTCATCATTTCTTAGGCTCCTTTTTCTTCTTGTCAGCCTGATCCTGAACCTCATCCCGATTCAGATACCGGAAAGTTTTTGCAGTCACATCCAGCGTTAAACCACCATCTTTCAATGCGGTAATACCCAAATTATTCAGCGTAACAATCCTTGGCAGTTTTGCAATATCTGCAACAAATTGCCCCAGGTCATGGTAGCTACCCTGAATTTTGATAGCGATAGGCAATTCAGCGTAATAATCTTTGACAGCAGGTGAACCTGGTTTGAAAGAATCAAATTGCAAACCGCGCCCGGTACCGGCCATATTAATATCGGCCAACAAAGCAGCCATTTCAGCCTGACTAGGCAATTGCTTTTCCATGGTAGCTACATACTGCTGCACCAATTTTCGCTGTTCCAAAAGAGCATCGAGATTAATTGCCTGCTTTAATTTAGCCTTGTATTCATCTCTAAGTTTGAGCTCTTCTGCCTGACCAGCCTCAATGGCCTTCATCTGACCATCCCATTGAAAAAACCATCCCGCTGCAACCACGGCAATCAAAATGCCCATTGCCGAAGCAATACGAGGCGCAATTGGCCAAAGTCCAGGATGAAGTCCACTCAAGTCTTGAAACTGGGCGTTAACAGATTGACCAATTTCATTCAGATTAATCGCCATTTACAATCTTCCGTTGCATTGCATATCATTACGCACTAAGGCGTACCAGGTTTTTTAACTGTTTCACCAGCCTGAGACGCGACATCCTCTTTTTCCCTAGGACGTTTTATACTCACGTTGACTTGGAAATCGAACACTTTTTTCGAATCCTTGCCAGTCGTCAATGCTGCTGAATGGATATCATCCAGATCTGGCTTATACATCCATTCAGATTTGGTGCCCAGATTTCTGATGAATTCAGCAACCCTGTCCTGAGATTGGGCATAGCCATTCAAAATAACTTTCTGCCCATCTTGTTTTAAAGCACGTAAATACACACCTTCAGGCGTTAACTTAACGAGCTCATCAAGCAGGTATACTGGTTGATTACGGTCACCCTGCAAATCTTCAACTGCCTGCTGACGGGCTTTCAAACCATCAATTTCTTGCTTGAGTGTCGCAATTTCTTTAATGCGATCATCCAGCTTGGCATTTTCTTTCTTGATGAAAGCATTCTTGTCATTCTGCGTCGTCAGTTCACGCGAAAAATAGGCACTGACAACCACAACAACCAAGGCACCAAAAATCGCTGACAACAATAAGAGCCCGTAAAAGTCGCTTTTTAATTGTTTGCGCTTCTCTTCCCTATGCGGCAGGAGATTAATTTTGATCATTAGCCAAATCTCCGTAATGCCAGGCCGCAAGCTACCATGTAAGCTGGAGCATCATTGCGCAAAGCTTTCTCATTGACCCCAGACCCCAGCTCCATGCCTTTAAAAGGACTGACCACTGCTGTGGAAATTTTGGTACGCTCAGCAATAATGTCTACCAATCCAGGTATCACTGCACAACCACCAGACAGATAAATCTGGTCCACACGGGTATAAGGCGTGGAAGTGAAAAAGAACTGTATGGCCCGTGTCACTTCCAAAGCTGCGCTTTCAAGGAAAGGTTCGAGCAATTCCATTTCATAGGTATCGGGCAAATCGCCATTTTTCTTTTTAATTTCAGCTTCTTCGGCAGACAAACCATAATTCCTGACGATATCCTGCGTCAGTTGCGCACCGCCAAATTGCTGCTCACGCTCATAAATAACCTCGCCATTCAAGATGATGAAGATATAAGTGCGTTTGGAGCCTACCTGGAAAACTGCATAAATCTGGTCTTTACCACCATTTGCCTGCTGATCAATCAGACGTGACACAGCAGCACGCGCGGCGTAGGATTCAATATCCATTACCTTGGCTTGCAAACCTGCGGCCTGAATGACGGCTACACGATCTTCAATTTTTTCTTTTCTCGACGCAGCAAGCATCACTTCTATATCTTCTTCCGCGTTTGCCGCCGGTCCCAGCACACAAAAATCCAGGCTGACTTCATCCATGGAAAAAGGTATGTACTGGCTAGCCTCGGACTCAACCTGCACTTCCAGTGCCTGCTCGGTCAAGGTTCCGGCGAGTATGATTTTTTTGGTAATGACGGCTGAAGCCGGCATTGCCATTGCTACGTTCTTTGCCGAGGTTCCGCTTTTCTTAACGAGTTTGCGGACTGCCTCAGTCACTTGTTCAATATTCTCGATATTGCCATCCAGCACTGCCCCTTTAGGCAATGGTTCAGAGGCATAACGCTCAAGTCGATACGACTTGTTGCTTCCTTCCGAAAGTTCAACAAGCTTGATATCGAGAGAGCTGATATCCAGACCAAATAGTGGCGGATTTTTTCTGCCGAGCAACGAAGCCAGATCTAAAGCCAAGAATATCCCCTCACGATTACATCATCATTTCAATTTACACAAAATTACATGTGCGAATCATTCTATTGCCAAAAATAAATTGTCTTTAAAAACCGCTATTTACGAGACAATCATCCAAGCTTACATGAAATCCTAGCAATAAGACTGGCATTGGTAAAGCAATTTCCACGCAGCACTACCCCTATGCGTTGCCAAATATCCACGTATATCAAGAATATTCTGAAAATTTGCTTACAAATCCGTCTAAGCACCGGTCGTCTCATGCCCACCGAAGGCGGCTATAATGTCCGCTGCCTTATTTACAATTAGCCGCTATGTCAGAACAAAATAAAGAGCCCAACAATCATCCTGAGCCGCAAAAACGCTCTACAGGAAAGCTTTTGGCCCGCATTGTACTCGGAACTACGGGTGTTTTATTCGGATTAGTTGTATCAGGAGTACTTATTGTGGGTTTTGCGCTGACCATGGCCTACCCTAACTTGCCTGAACTGGACTCGATTACCAGTTACCGTCCCAAGATGCCTTTGCGAGTTTTTTCAGCAGATAATATGCTGATCGGCGAGTTCGGTGAAGAGCGCCGCAATGTCGTGCGCTTCAAGGATATCCCTGAAATCATGAAAAAAGCCGTGCTGGCGATTGAAGATGACCGCTTCTATGAGCATGGTGGCGTGGATTACCTGGGCATCACCCGTGCGACCCTGCACAATCTGACTGGCGGTGCCAAGCAAGGCGCATCTACCATTACCCAGCAAGTCGCCAGGAATTTCTTCCTGTCCAGTGAGCAGACTTTCAAGCGCAAGATTTATGAAATCCTGCTTGCCTGGAAAATAGAACAAAATTTGAGCAAGGACCAGATCCTGGAAATCTATATGAACCAGATTTATCTGGGACAGCGCGCTTATGGATTCTCTTCTGCGGGACAAATTTATTTTGGCAAGGATTTGAAGGACCTGACCATTGCAGAAGCAGCCATGCTGGCTGGCTTGCCAAAAGCACCCTCTGCCTATAACCCGGTTGCCAATCCAAAACGCGCTACTGTCAGGCAGCAATACATTTTGCAAAGGATGCGCAATCTTGGTTACATCACTGAGGCGCAATATGAGCAGGCAAAGAATGAAGAACTGATCGTCAAAACCGATAGTGGTCAATTTGGCATACATGCAGAATACGTTGCAGAAATGGCGCGCCAACTGGTGTATGACCAGTTCAAGGAAGAAACCTATACCCGTGGCCTGAATGTTTACACCACGATTACCAAGGCTGACCAGGATACGGCTTATCTGGCCTTGCGCCGTGGTGTCATGGATTATGAAAAACGCCATGGCTATCGCGGACCTGAAGCCATCATCGCCATCCCTGATGGCAAGGAAGCCGCCGATGATGCCATAGAAAAAGAGTTGGCTGAGCATTCGGATAGTGATGACTTGCAAGTGGCCATGGTGCTGGAAGCGACACCGAAGCTGGTGCGCGCGGTCTTGTCATCGGGCGAAGAAATCCGTATCGAAGACACTGGCCTGACTTTTGCCGCCAGCGGCTTGTCGGCCAAGACCCCGGCAAACAAACGCATACAGCGTGGCGCCGTCATTCGCGTGGTGCTGGAAGGCAAGAGCTGGGCCATCACGCAAATGCCGGAAGTGCAATCTGCCTTTGTCGCGGCCAATACGACAGACGGTGCAATCCGTGCCCTGGTTGGTGGTTTTGATTACAACCTGAATAAATTCAATCATGTGACCCAGGCATGGCGTCAGCCTGGTTCCAGCTTCAAGCCATTTATTTATTCGGCTTCTCTGGAAAAAGGCTTGTCACCCTCTACCATCATCAACGATGAACCTATCAGCTTTGATGCGGGCCAGACTGGTGGCCAGGCATGGGAGCCCAAGAATTATGATGGCAAGTATGAAGGCCCGATGACCATGCGCCGAGGTCTGACCAGATCCAAGAACATGATTTCCATCCGTATCCTGCACAGGATAGGCGCGAAATATGGTCAGGAGTACACCAGCCGTTTTGGTTTCCTGCCCGAGAAAAATCCGCCCTACCTGACTCTGGCTCTGGGTGCAGGTGCTGTCACGCCCCTGCAAATGGCGGGTGCCTATTCAGTATTTGCGAATGGCGGTTACAAGGTCAACCCTTATCTGATTTCCAAAATCACTGATAGCAATGGGCAGGTGCTGGTACAGACTAAACCCGACATGGCAGGTGATGAAGCCAATCGCGTCATCGATGAACGCAATGCCTTCCTGATGGACAGCATGATGCGCGACGTGGTCAAGATGGGTACGGCAACCAAGGCGCTGATACTCAAACGCCCGGACATCGCTGGCAAGACCGGTACTACCAATGATTCTTTCGATGCCTGGTTTGCTGGTTACCAATCCAAAGTTGTCGGCATCGCCTGGATAGGTTTTGATCAACCCAGGAATCTGGGCAATAAAGAAACTGGTGGCGGTCTGGCCCTGCCTATCTGGATAGGCTATATGCAGAAAGTCCTGAAAGATTTCCCCATAGAAGAAAGACCAGTACCGAAAGGCATTATTGCGGTGGACGGTGATTATTACTATGCAGAAAATCCACCAGGATCAGGTGTCAGCACGCTGGCACCACCCCTGACCGTCATAGAAGAATAATTCTTCAGATCAGCGACCTTGTTCCTGCGCCACGCGGGACAGGGTCGCAAATAATTCAGAACCATCTCGGGTATTGAGCCAGTGCTGGCCATCATATTTATAATGGAAGCCACCACTACGCGCAGCCACCCACATCTCTTGCATCGGTGCCTGGCTGTTGATGATGATTTTTGAGTTGGTATCGATAAATTCCACCGTCAATACATTACCACTACGGCTGCATTCGACGTCGTATTCATCGTTTTCAAAGGCTTGCTCAAATAATTCCTCCACTTGCCGCAAGCAAGTATCTGCCAGTACCAGGAATTCAGATTCAGTCATGCTACACTCCAGCGTCTTTATATGTGAAAACGCCATTCTATACGGTGTTCAGGGAATACAAGATGCGCAAACTGATTAGCCTATTTTTCATCATGTCTTTATTGACGGCATGCGGCCAGAAAGGCCCGCTGGTGATGCCAGCCAAACCTGCCCCGGCACCAGCCAGCAGCACAGCACCTCAGCCCTGAGAATGTCCCTCTTCAGGACGTAGTGCAATTGGGCCCGCCCGCGCCGGTACGCAGCCCTGCACATCGTGAAAAATTGCCGCGATGTTAGCCATGTCCTGCTCGCGCTCACCCGTCAGCTCAAGATAATCAACCAGGGCGACTTCGCGTTTGACAAAGTCAAACGAGGCACAGCCCAGCGGCACTTTTGCCGTTGTCGCTATGTGATAAAACCCGCTGCGCCAATAGGGCTTGTGGCTACGCGTACCTTCTGGCGTTATCGCCATCCAGTACCAGTCAGAACGATTGATTTTTTCTGCCAGACGGGCAATTGCCCCGGTGGATGTGCCACGCTCCACGGGTTCACCGCCCAGGTAACGCACCAGTCTGCCGATAGTCGCTCCCGTTACACCTTCAAACAGGGAAGACTTGGCAATAAAGTGAAAAGGCATGCCTATCGCCAGTTTGGCCAGGACACCAACGACAAAATCCCAGTTGGAGGTATGCGGATAAACGATGATGACACCGCGTGGACCTGGCAAGGGCCGGTAGCGTACGCGCCAGCCAAATACACCCAGGATACTGATGGCGACACGCTGGGTACGCGTCGCTACCGTGCTCTTTTCCAGTAAATAATTTGCCATGTTTTATGCACGTGAGCAGGTCTTTGCCTGCATTCTTCAAATGCGCGATTATGCCGCGAAGAAATATGCGATGTAAAACAAGATCAATGTGCGCCTGCAACATGGGTTTCAATTGCTGGCAGGTTTCAGGCTCCCGTGGCAACGGCAGTGTCACGGCCAGACCAGCGCCACCACAGACGTATCATGAGCAAAGCAGCAACGATGATGCCAAACAGCACAGGCTGGGAAAAATCATGCTTGCCCGCTTTCATCCAGAAGTAGTGCAACACGCCCAGCGGAACGATCACATAGATCATTCTATGCAACCACTGCCAGCGCTTGCCACCCAGTCGTTTGATCATGCCATTGGTACTGGTGACAGCCAGCGGGATCAGCAATACAAAGGCAATGAAACCTACCGTGATAAAGGGCCTCTTGATCACATCTTTCCACATTTCTGCGATATCAAAGAAATGATCAAACCAGAGGAAAGTCATGAAATGCAGGAAGGCATAAAAGAAAGCATACACACCCAGCATGCGGCGGCAGCGTATCAGCCAGGGCATATGCAAGAGCTTGCGCAATGGCGTCACTGCCAGGGTTATGCACAGGAAATACAGGGTCCAGTCGCCAGTATTGCGGGTAATAAATTCAACTGGATTTGCCCCCAGCTTGTCGAGAAACACAAAGCTGACCAGCCGGATAAACGGCAAGAGCGCCAGGATAAACAAGACTATCTTGAACCGGGAAACCTGCTTATTGGTAAGCAACATGAGGCGTCTATCCTAGAAAAACTTCTTCAAATCCATGCCAGCATACAGCGACGCCACTTCGCTATAGCCATTGAACATCAGGGTCTTGCGCTTGCGGGCAAACAAGCCATCTTCACCGATACGGCGCTCGGTTGCCTGCGACCAGCGCGGGTGATCGACATCCGGGTTCACATTGGAATAAAAACCGTATTCGCTGGGCGCAGCAATATTCCAGGCCGTGCGCGGCTGATCTTTGACAAAGCGAATCTTGACTATGGATTTGGCTGATTTGAAACCATATTTCCACGGCAAGACCATACGTACCGGTGCGCCATTCTGGTTGGGCAAGACTTCGCCATACATGCCAAAGGTCAGCAAGGCCAGCGGATGATTTGCTTCATCCATGCGCAAGCCTTCTACATACGGCCACTCCAGCACGGGGCTGCGTAGGCCTGGCATTTGTTTTTTGTCTTCCAGGGTGACAAATTCAATATATTTGGCATTGCCAGTAGGTTCAACTTTTTTGATCAGGTTGGAGAGTGAGTAACCTGTCCACGGTATCACCATGGACCAGCCTTCTACGCAACGCAAGCGGTAGATACGCTCTTCCAGCGGCGCCAGCTTCATCAGGCTATCCAGGTCCAGCGTCATTGGTTTTTTGACTTCACCTTCTATGCTAATGGACCAAGGGCGCGGCTTGAGTGTGTGAGCAGTCACTGCTGGATCAGCCTTGTCAGTGCCGAATTCGTAGAAATTATTATAGGTAGTCGCGTCTTTGTAGGCAGTCTTCTTTTCTACCAGGGCATAGGCAGAATTTACACTGGCAGCCAGCTTTTGTGCGCTAGCGTTCTGAGCAAAAGCAGCGCGATTGGCCATTTCAAACAGGGCAGTGCCAGCAATGGAACCCACGGCCATCTTGCGGATGAAGTCGCGACGCGCCTCAAACACGGCACGCGGTGTGATTTCAGAAGAATAAGGCAGGTCTATGCCATTGGGACTACGTTTGATCAGCATGGTGGACTCCGTGGTTGAGACTGGCGCAACGGTCATTTGACATCACCATCGCGCCCTAGTTTCTCATGAGTCGCAGAATCCTGCTGATCCTTACAAATTTAACTCAAATTTACAATACGATTTACAGCGTGCCGTAAGAGTGCAGGCCCGACAGGAACATATTCACGCCCAGGAAGGCGAAGGTAGTCACCAGCAAACCCACCAGCGCCCACCAGGCAGCAACCTGACCACGCAAGCCCTTCATGAGACGCATATGCAACCAGGCCGCATAATTGAGCCAGACGATCAGCGCCCAGGTTTCTTTCGGGTCCCATGACCAGTAACCACCCCATGCTTCAGCCGCCCACAGGGCACCGAGGATAGTGGCAATCGTAAAGAAGGCAAAGCCGACAGCAATCGCCTTATACATGACATCGTCCAGCACTTCCAGTGCAGGCAGGCGATCAACCAGATAGCCTTTGGACTTGAGCAAATAAGCCACAGACACCATGGCTGCCAGGGCAAAAGTGCCATAACCTATGAAGTTGGCCGGTACGTGGATTTTCATCCACCAGCTTTGCAGTGCAGGCACCAGAGGCTGGATTTCAGCAGCATCGCGACTGACGGTGTACCAAAGCAAGAAACCAACTGCCGCCGAAATGATCAGCATGACAAACGGGCCTAACTGGCGGGTGCGGTACTGTTGCTCATAATACAAATAGAACAAGGCTGTAATCATGGAGAACAGGATGAACACTTCATACAGATTCGATACCGGGATATGGCCAACATCAGCACCTATCAGGTAAGACTCATACCAGCGCACCAGCATGCCCGTGAAACCCATGACCACAGCAGACCAGCACAAGACTGAACCGACAGAGGCACCAAAATCAGAACGGGCAATCAGGCCACCCCAGTAAAACAGGGTGGAAAGTACAAACAGGGTACTCATCCACAGAATTGCCGACTGGCTGGACAACAGATATTTCAAAAAGAATTTCTTGTTCGCCATATCCAGCGAGCCACCGTACATCTGTATGGCCAGCAGGCTTAATACCGCCAGGATTACCATCAAAGTTCGCACCGATTTCCAGTGCCAGCCCAACACGGCAAACGTCGGGGCCGCCAGCAAGAGGATGCCTTTTTCATAGACATCCATATAGGCACCGAAACGGCTGAAGGCATACAGCGATGCCAGACACAAGACCGCGGCATACAACCAGTCGACTATAGACAGTCGTTTGAAAAAGCCCTGGTAGGGCGTGTAATTCTGTGTGATTTCCATCATATTTCCCCAGATGCCTGGCCATCAGGCCGTATGCTTCTTAGTGTAGTCGATTACGCAGTTGTTTTGCTTCTTGCCACGGTTTCTTGCTGCGGTTTCTTACCCCGGTTCCTTACCACTTTAAGGCTGCGTGCTCAATTGCTGTAAATGTATCTTCAATTGCTCGAATTCTTTTTCAAAATCCAGAGTCTTGCGCTGGGAACTGAGTGCCATGAGCGCATGGGTCCCAGCAAAATCATCCCTTACCCAGACCCAGAGACGGCGCTCACGGATATAAAACATGGAAAATACACCCAACACCAGTAATAAACAGCCCAGATAAACAACATTCTTGCCTGGCGAACGTGTCACTTGCAGGACGGATGCCTTGACCTCTTCAAAACCCGTGAGTTGCAAGAAAACCGGTGCACCATAGAAAGATGCATCAGAAATCGCGCCAGTCGCCAGTTGCAAAAAGCGCGCATGTTTTTCATCCAGTTCCAGTGTTGGCAAGCCCTCTTTTTCCCTGGCGACCAGCCACAAATCCCACATACTGCCATTCAAAATCTTCATGAAGACATCAGCAGCCTTGCCCTGCTCTGCAGCCGGTATTTGCTCCAGAAATTTGGAAATTGCCACAAAGCCGGACTGATTTTCATCACCGGCAAAAATGTTCAGGCTTTTCCTGGCTGATTCTGTCAATTGCGCCTGCACTTGCTCTGCATTCGGCATGTTTGCCGGCAAGGCGCGCCTGGCATAGCGTTTCGCCGCCATTTCCCGCAATTCCGGGTTTTGCACAGCAGCGCGCAAACGCATCCATTCCTTGACGCTATCCTCATCATCGGCCGGTATGCGCAGGTAACGGAAAGCCTCGGATGGCGTATCGCGGGTGCCTGCCAAAATCATATACGCACCATCGATCAGCACAGGCTGCATATAGTTATGAAACTCCCGTGCCTGGCCAGTTTTATCACGCAACTTGTATTGCAGGCTGGGCCCCACGTTCTTAAAGTCTTTACTATCGGCACTCTTTGCCGCCGACCCCAGATGCTTGTCCAGATTAGCCGTAATTTTCTCATTCAGACTCTGATTGGGATTAACTGCCCTGACATCGCTGCCATTGCGCGCCATATTCTCGACGTTAAAAGGCCGGAAGCCTGACCACTCTATCGTGAAGTCATTGCCTGTACCTGTCTTCAGGGCCGTGCTGCCACCCATTTCACCGTTCATGGGCAGGGTACTGGTATCCGGCCCCAGCATGGGGTAAGCCTTGACCTGCAAACGGCTACCACCATCTTCAAAACTCGATTGGTAAACAGCAATACCTTTGTAAATCAAAGGTTCATTGACCTTGATGATGGACGAAAATGATTTGCCGGTTTCATGATCAGTCACTTCCACATCACTGGCAAATAGCTTGGGCATGCCGGTGGAGTAGAAATCTATCGTGAATTTCTTCAGCTTGATCGTGAAAGGCAGGTCTTGCACCAGCACTCCCGTCGCCTGCGGCAGTATGGCGGTACTGCTGCTGGCCCCTTCAGGGATCATGGTATTGCCACGGAATGTAGGGTTAGTCAGCGACAAACGATGTTGCTCAGGTATCTTGGAGATAACGCCGCTGCCTTCGAAAGGCACTTTACCCATAAACCATTGCTGAAACCGTATAGGCAATTCAGAATCCAGCAAGCCGCCTACGCAAATGATGACGATCGCGCTATGGGCAAAAATATAACCCCACTTATTTGCCGCCCCTTGCTTGGCAGCAATCAGGGTTGCGCCGTCTTTTTCGACGAGTTTGAAGCGATAACCTATCCTGCCGAGATGAGCCAGGATTTGCTCAGTCACCTTTGCCCTGGCATTATTGCTATGCCATTCAGAACGGTGATGGAAATTACGCAGTGATTGTTCACGCACAGTGTCGCGCCAGCTGCGCATGTCTTTCAGCATCTTGGGTGCATTACGTATCACGCACAGCGAAGTTGATGTCACCAGAAAAGTCATGATGAGCAAAAACCACCAGGCCGAGTACACCGAGTACAAGCTGAGTTTGCCGTAAATCTCGAACCAGAATGGGCCGAATTGATTGACATAATTGGGCATGGGCTCATTTTGTTTGAGCACCGTACCTATCACTGAAGCAATTGCTATCAGTGTCAACAGACTGATGGCAAAGCGCATGGAAGACAGCAATTCCACCGCATCTGCCAGCCAGGCACGCCGGGTTTGTAATTGTATGCCGCCAGTATCTGCAGGCTGATCGCCGTCTGTCTTGTTTTCCATACTCTCTGCTTATTACTGATGATTGCCGATAATTACTGATAATTTGACTGATGAGACTTGCATAAAATGAATGAGGCAGATGTTAGAGCAAACATCACTGCCAGGAAGTGTTTTATATCAACATCCAGACGCCACGAATAGTACACGCTTCATCAAAAAAATGACTGGATCGCCCTCAGCCAGTTGCTTAGCCACGTCCATCATGAAAAAAGGGGATGGCTATCGCCACCCCCTCCTCAAGTACTTAATCTTTATTTATTATTTCAAACCTGCAACGTAGTCCGCAACAGCTTTAATTTCATCTTCAGACATTTTCTTGGCGATAGTCATCATCTGTGCACTGTTTTGGCGGGCACCCGTGATTTTTGCACCATCCTTGCGGGAACCGTTCTGGAAGCCAGTCAGCTGGGCAATAGTGTAGTCCTGGTGTTGACCAGCAATACGTGGGAATTGTGCAGGGATACCAGCACCATTCGGGCTATGACAGCCTGCACAGGCTGGAACATTTTTCTCAGCGATACCACCGCGATAGATTTGTTTGCCCAGTTCCACGATGTCTTTATTTTTTGCTGTGCCTGGCTTGGATTTTTGCGTAGACAGGTAAGCGGAGACGTTTTTTATGTCATCTGCAGTCATGGCCTTGGCAAAGGTGGTCATGATGGCATTTTTGCGTGTATCGCCAGTAAAATCTGTCAATTGCTTGACCAGATAAGCTTCATGCTGGGCGGACAGCTTAGGATTGGCAGCAATGGTCGAATTACCGGCAGCACCATGGCAGGATGCGCAGGCTGTGATACCGCGTGCTGCATCGCCGTTGGTATACAGTGCTTCACCTTTGGCTGGATCAGCTTTAGCTGGCTTGGCTACTTCATTAGCGTAAACTGAAGATGCAAAAGAAGACACCGCCAGGACTGCGACGCTGATGGACTTAGTAAACGATAAAAAAGCACGGTTCATTCAAACACCCTGAGACTAAATAATGGAAATCTGCCCTATTGGCGACGCTTTGCAGCTAATTTGATACGTAAACAGCACTTTTTGGTAACAAAATACGTTCAAAACCAGTACGAGAGCATGCTTTTAATCGCTGCCCAAGACCTAACCCCTTATTGTACAATAGCTTTCAGGCGTTTTTACTGCCTTATGTTGCATTTTTCCATTATTCCTTTCCTCTATGTCTATCCTCTGGCAAGCCCGCTTCTTCACTACGGTGAATCATCTGCGCGATCTCCCGCGCACCCACGTGCCCGAAATTGCTTTCGCTGGCCGCTCCAACGCTGGCAAATCGACCGCAATCAATACCCTGTGCAACCAGAAAAAACTCTGTTTCGCTTCGAAAACACCGGGCCGCACACAACATATCAATTATTTCTCCATCGGTGGTGCCCATGTAGGGCAACATCGCAAAGATGAAACCAGGGTCGATGAAATTCGTGCCTTGCTGGTGGATTTGCCAGGCTATGGCTATGCCGAAGTACCAGGTGCAGCCAAACAACACTGGAACCAGTTATTGGGTGCCTATGTACAAAGACGCACGCAACTGGCCGCCCTGGTCCTGATCATGGATGCCCGCCGTCCATTCACTGACCTCGATATCCAGATGCTGGAATGGTTTGCGCCAACCGGCCGCCCTATCCATTGCATTTTGACCAAGGCCGATAAACTGAATCGCAGCGAATGTACTGATGCCTTGCGTAAAGCCAAGGCGGTGCTCGACAGTTACGTTGATGATGAAGGCCCGCTCTTCCCTTTCAGCCTGCAATTGTTTTCTGCACTGAAACGCATAGGCATAGAAGAGGCTGATGCAGCAGTGCAGCGCCTGGTTGGACTGGACCGTGACCCTGTCGTCGACACTATTGATGAAAACGATGCAGATGCCAGCGCAAATGCAACAGATTCGTCTGCAGAAACCCCGGCTGACAAGCCTGCCGACGCAGAATAAAAAAACCCCGGCAAAATTAGTTATTTGCCGGGGTAATAACACCGTTACGAATAGGGACGCACGGTGCCCGCTCAGGGAGGAGAAGCGGTAGGCGTGGAGTTGATCCAACCTATGCATTAAGATGTTGCAACTTAAAAAAAGTTTCATTAACCTGCATAAAATTCTTTTCATTTGATTGTCACCTGACCATGTCATCCAATAAGCCTTCTC
>Ga0207952_1000205_pt1 | contig 60830 bp, 57 predicted proteins | sample SubbioR12Aug_8Ca_FD_184831 | JGI IMG/M metagenome (GOLD analysis project Ga0207952, IMG submission 184831) | Serpentinite rock and fluid subsurface biosphere microbial communities from McLaughlin Reserve, California, USA - CR12Aug_8Ca (SPAdes) | ecosystem: Environmental > Terrestrial > Deep...
GGCAGCCATGGCAAAATCGTCGGCCTGGACCGTTTCGGCGAATCCGCACCGGCCGGCCAGCTCTTCAAGGAGTTCGGCTTTACCGTGGATAATGTCGTCGCCAACGTCGAAGCTGTGCTTTAATTAAGACCGTTTATACCGGCTTTTGCGGGCGTGGCCTGCAAAAGCCGGCGTTTTAATAATTGAGTAAGGTATAAGCAATGAAAAAAACACAATTGAACCAAGGAATGCTCGTTGGGTTATTATTGGCGGCCTCGGCCGTTAATGCGCAGGATTATCCCGCTGCCGATTTCCAGCCGAAAGTGTTGTTCAGGGATGAGTCGGTTGTCGTTGAATCAGCGGTGCCGGCCAACAGTGCGGCAGTTCCTTGTGTCAGTCAGGCTGATACAGCGAAGCAAGATGTTGTAGCGGAAGTAGATCCTAAGTATCCGGCTAGCAGTTTTCAGCCAAAAGTGCTTTTTAGCGAAAGCAACTAAGAATAAAAATAAATGATTGTGGCCAGTTTTTGTAATGGGCGCGTTTGGTAATAAAGAAGGTGTAAACAACCTGGTGTTGTTGTGCACGACATTAATTCATTCAGGAGTATTCTCAAATGAAAAAAAACAGTTTGATGAATAGCTTATTTGGCATTTTGCCGCCCTTGTTTTTCGATAAACCGTCAGCGGGCGGTGCAGTCGAAGCTAGAGGCGCCGCTGCCAACGAAGAAGGCGCTCAATTGACTGGCGTTGCCCGCTATCTAAAAAAACTTGAGCAAACAGGGGTTGAACGGTATTTGGCGCAGCTGCAAGCGTTTGAAGATGCCAATAAGCCGGTTATTGAAGGGCCCGAGCCTGAACCCGAGGAAGAAATTCAGGTTGAAGAGGCTGTGTTGGAAGATGTCGAAGAAGACGTCGTCGAAGAGATTATTGAAGAGATTGTCGAGCCCGAAGCGATAATTGAGCCTGAGCCGAGCGGAGTTGAGAAATATCTATCTCAGCAAAGCGAAAACCCTATCACGCGGGTTGCTAAATATTTGTTGAAGCAATCGATTTTATCGCGCGAAATTCCGGTTACCGGCGTTGCTAAATACGTGACCAAGCAAGAATACGAGGGTCATGTGGTGACGGGAGTCGCCAAGTACGTGACCAAGCAAAGCATGCGCGAAAGCGCGTCGCCAGGTGTTACCGGCGTGGCTAAATATGTGCTGAAAAATGAATTGCAGGCAAAGGATGCGCCTCTAGCGACGGGTGTCGCCAAGTATGTCAGCAAACAAACCTTGCTTGCCAAGGATGCGCCAAAAGTTACCGGTGTGGCCAATTATATAAAATCGCTGGAAAAAATGGAGCAAGAACGGGTGCCGGCTACAGGGGTGGCCAAATTTGTAGCGCAGCAGGCTCTAGCGGCTAAAAAAGCCGCGGCGGCAGCGTTGGTGGCGCGTTATCGGGAACAGGAAGCCAGCATGCAAGCGGAACGAGCATTGCAACAAGCCGAAAAGACACGGGATTTAGACGATCCTACCGAGGAGGTCTTTGAAGGCTCGCGTGTTGCTCAATATATAGCCAGACAAGCCGCCTCCGATGTTGCCAAGCCAACCGGAGTGGCTAGATATTTGGCCAAGCAGATTCAATTGCAAAGCCAGTTGGAACCCATGAGCGGTGTTGCCAAGTATCTGGCGAAGCAAGCAACTTTGGCCAGGCAACAGGCACCTCAAACCGGGGTGAGTAAATATTTGGCCAAGCGGATTCTGGTTGCCAAGCCGGTTGTGTCCGTTAGTTCTGTCAGCAAGTATTTGTTGCGCCAGGAGTTGCAAGATAAGGAAAGCGCTGAACTAACCGGCGTGGCCAGATACATGTCTAAGCAGAGTTTATTGGCTAAGGATGCCTCGCCCGTTTCCGGTGTTGAACGCTATGTAGTTAAGCATGCTCATGCCGACGATGCGGGGTTCGTTAGAACCACCGGCGTGGAAAAATATCTGCGTAAACAAAGCTGATATTCGCGGTAGTGATATTGAAAAAACCAATGCTCTGCGGAGAGCGTTGGTTTTTTTTTGCGATCAAAAAGATGGTAAATCCGCTTTAGAACCTGTTGCCATTCTCAAACTGGTTTATTATGTGTTTTCAATAAGACTTATCCAGGGATTCGAATGTTTCGCCAGTACGTGTTGAGTTTGCTATTTGTTGTGCCGGGCCTGGTCTGGGCGCAGCAGACGCTGGAAGAGCCGCCGGCAGTGCCCGAGCCGCCGGAGTTGCCTCCGCGCATTCAATCCGGAGAGGAAATGGAGCCGGATATTACTATCATACGTAAAGGCAAGGACACCATTCAGGAGTACCGCAGGAATGGAAAATTGTACATGATTAAAGTGCAGCCCCAAGTCGGGCCGCCTTATTATCTATTAGACAAAAACGGCGACGGCGTCATGGATGTGAAGAAAAACGATCTGGATAAAGGTACCGAGATCAATCAATGGCTGCTGTTTGAGTGGGATTGAATAGTCCTCGGCCTTTGGTCCTGAGTGCTATCGTATCAGGGCCGGCCGTGTAAAGCGGCTTTATTCGGATACTTTCAACAGCCAGCCGCCCTCGGTGTCGCATTTGCTGAATTTGGATTTAAGCGAGACCGAAATGCGCACCACGGTATTTTTAATCTCTGCCGGCAGTCTGCCTTTCACCAGATAAAAGGTGTCTTTATCTTCAAGCGTAACTTCGATGGGGTGTTGCTTGATGCTGACATGAATATGGCCGGGGCCGTTACTGCCGGAAGCCGCAAATGAGAATTCCGAACCCGGTGCCACGGTGGCTAAATGCTCAGGCGCGTTTCTGCTTATTTTGGCTTTTATGCAATCCGTACCGCTACCTCCGCCGCTGCCGCCATGGCCGCCGTGGCCTCCCGTTGATTGCGCCATGCCGATGCCGCTAAAGCTAACAGCGTACAGCGTCACTAAAATTTTGATAATTCGCACGAGGGCCTCCTGATGGTTTTTCTTTTAATAGTCCGGCCATTATAGGGTTTGGCCGGCCAACTTTGAAGCCTGTAAACGGTAACGAAAGAAGCTGTTGGTTCGGGTTTCTCGGCATTCCGGCAGGGATAAGTTTCGCAAGTATCAGGAATAGTTGATGTTTTTAGGTAATTTGATTACATTGGCCAAGCGGTGAAATCTTGCCGTATTCACAATAATAAAAACGGGATGGGTTTATGTTGTTTCTGGCTAAATTATTTGGAATTCTTACTTTGGTCTGGTTTTATCTGACGGCCAAGAATCATAATGCGCCTTTGATCAATTGGTCCGTAATCGGCTTGATCGGTTACTGGCTGACGTGGTGGTTGGCGAAAATGTTATTGGTGGTGCCCTTGGCGGATTTGGTGCCTAAGCACTCGGTCATGGAGTTTTTGTTAACGCAAATGCCTGTTGTTTGCGCGGTGGCTGCGTGTTACCTGATCAGAAAAAAGCTGATTGCCAGTTTGCCGAGCGCGGGATAAGCCCTAAAAATAATGCCTAAAATTGCGTTGGTTACCGGAGCGGCGAAGCGGATAGGCGCGGCCTGCGCACGCTTGTTGCACGCGCATGGTTACAATATAGTTTTGCATTGCCACAGGTCGGTTCACGAGGCAAGCCAATTGGTTGAGGAATTAAACGGCTTGCGAGCGGAGTCGGCTTATTTGGTGGCGGCAGACTTATTGCTGCTGGAGCAGGTTCATGCATTAGCCGAGAAAGCGCTATATGCATGGGGCAATGTGGATGTATTAATTAATAACGCTTCCTTGTTTTATTCCGGCTCATTGGGCGATATTGCCGAGCGCGATTGGGACGATTTGTTGGGCGGCAATCTTAAGGCGCCTTTTTTTTTATCCCAGGCCTTGGCGCCGTCCTTACGTCGGCGGCGGGGTTGCATTATCAATATTACCGACATACATGCGGAAAAAGGTTTGCCGGGGTTTCCTGTTTATAGTATTGCCAAAGCGGGACTGGTGGCGATGACAAAATGTTTGGCCAAGGAATTGGCGCCCGACGTCAGGGTCAACGCCGTGGCTCCGGGGGCTATTTTATGGCCGGATCGCGGCATTAGCGCTGAACAAAAGGCAGAGATCCTGCAAAAGGTGGCATTGCAGCGTTGCGGGGAAGTTGACGATATTGCCCGAGCGGTCGGGTATTTGAGCGATGATGCGCCCTATATGACCGGGCAGGTTTTGACGGTGGACGGCGGTAGAATGCTGTATACCTAGTGCCGGGTCGATTCGATTTTGGTTTGTTTCGCTTGGGATTTGTCGAAACGCCGCCAAAGGTCGGCATAGGTTTCGCCGGTAATGGGATGCTTTTCGTTGCCGGCTATTTCAGCGAGCGGTTCCAGCACGAAGGCATAGCGTTCAATTTCATCGCGAGGGATTCGCAGGCGGCCATCGTTAATGACTTGATCTCCGTACAGGATCAAATCCAAATCCAATGTGCGGGCCGAGAATTTTTGCGATTCCCGTGTGCGGCCGTGGTCCAGCTCGATTTGCCGCAATGTTTTTGCGATTTCCTTGGCGCTAAGGTCGGATTCGAAGCGCGCAATCAGGTTATAAAAACTATCGCCGACAAAGCCCACGGGTTCGGTTTCGTAAATGCTGGATAACACCAGTTTACCGAGCGCTTTCTCCAATGCTTTTAGGCTGGAGGGGATGTGGCTTTCTTTGTCGATGTTGCTGCCGATGCTGATATAACCTGTTGGCATGTTATTTTTGCCCGCGTTCTATGATGATGCCGACGTCGCGTGCCCGGCTAATAGCGCCTTTTTTATTCAGAACGATTTTTACCCACGGTACGGAAAATTCGTTCAGCAAAATTTTGGCGATTTCTTCGATCAGGGTTTCTACTAGATAAAACTCGCTGGCCTCTACAAAAGCGACAATGCGGTCGGAAACGGTTTTGTAATCCAACGTGTAGGCGATGTCGTCCGTGGCGGCGGCTTTCCGAATATCGAAAGCCATTTCAATGTCTAGGATAATTTTTTGTTTGATGCTGCGTTCCCAGTCGTAGATACCTATCACGGTGTCAATTTCAAGGCCGCCTAAAAAAATGATGTCCATTAGTGCTTTCCGGTTATTATATTTTTGTTATATCAGTATCGAGTAAATAGCTCGACTGTACAAGTCCCGATGAGAGAGGTTGATTGAATGTTGGAATGGTTGCTCGTGCCCTTGGCTTATTTAACCGGTTCGGTTTCCAGTGCGATTATTGTGTGTCGAATGATGGGATTGGCCGATCCAAGGGAGAACGGTTCGGGCAACCCCGGCGCGACGAATGTGATGCGCATCGGCGGTAAAAAAGCCGCGGCCATTACCTTGGCGGGCGATGCACTGAAAGGTTTGATCCCGGTCTTGTTGGCAAAGGTGTTGGGTGTGGATAGTTTGGTGTTGTCTTTTGTGGTATTCGCTGCTTTTTTGGGGCATCTGTATCCGCTGTTTTTTGATTTTAAGGGCGGCAAAGGCGTTGCAACGTCTTTGGGTGTGACGCTTGGTGTGGCGTGGCCGCTGGGTTTGGCTGTCGCGGCAACTTGGTTTGTGGTTTACAAATTCAGCAAGATTTCATCGTTGTCCGCGTTGGTGGCGGCAACATTGGCGCCGCTGTACGTGTGGCTGATTGTAGGCGATATTAATTTGATCGTAGTGTTTGCATTGATATCGCTGATATTGTTATGGCGGCATAAGGGCAATATTCAGCGGTTGTTGGCGGGCAATGAATCTTGAACTATGCGTTCAGCAATTCATTCATGGGCCAGCGGGGGCGGGCGAAAATATTCAGATCTTGAGTTTGGCCGGCCTGTAGCCGTCGGCAGCCGGCATAGGCAATCATGGCGCCGTTATCGGTACAAAACTCCGGGCGCGGAAAAAAAATATCCACTCCAGCTTTTTCGCTCATCCGCTCTAGCTGGCGGCGAATTTCCTGATTGGCGCTAACGCCGCCCGCCACGACCAACCGGCTTAAGCCGGTTTGCTGTAACGCGCGTTTGCATTTGATGGTAAGCGTTTCGGCCATGGCCTGTTGAAATGCAAAGGCAATGTCGGCTTTGTCCTGTAGTGATCGGTTGCTGGTATTGTAGGTGTTCAGGGTAAAGGTCTTCAGGCCGCTAAAGCTAAAATCCAGTCCCGGCCTGTCGGTCATGGGGCGCGGGAATTTAAAGCGCGGGTTGCCCTGTCGGGCCAAGTTGGACAAGGCTGGGCCGCCGGGGTAATCGAGCCCAAGCAGTTTGGCGGTTTTATCGAAGGCTTCTCCGGCGGCATCATCCAGCGATTCGCCTAACAAGCAATAACGGCCCATGCCGGATACTTCGATCAGTAAGGTGTGGCCGCCCGAGATTAGCAGCGCAACAAAAGGAAATCGCGGCGGTTGTTCTTCCAGCATGGGAGCGAGCAGGTGGCCTTCCATGTGATGCACGGCAATCGCCGGTATTTGCCAGGCCCATGCCAAACTGCGAGCGGTGGCGGCGCCGACGAGTAAAGCGCCCATCAATCCCGGTCCGGCGGTGTAGGCAATGCCGTTAATATCGGTCGAACCCAAACGGCTGTCCCGTAAGACCCGGTTGATGAGCGGGATTAATTTTCGCACGTGGTCGCGGGACGCGAGCTCCGGCACGACGCCGCCGTATTCGTTGTGCGTCAGTATTTGGCTGTGCAGGGTGTGGGCTATTAAGCCTTTTTCGGCGTGGTAAATGGCAACGGCGGTTTCGTCGCAAGAGGTTTCTATGCCTAAAACGTACATTAATTTTTTGAATAAAAGTATTTTGTGGGTATAATCGGTCGGTTTTACAGGGCTGGTTTTTGCCTGACGATTTTTTAAGATACTAACATAATTCGGATTTTTGATAATGCCATCAGTTAAAGTTAAAGAAAACGAACATTTCGATATCGCTATTCGCCGTTTTAAACGCGCTTGCGAAAAAGCCGGCGTGTTGGCGGAAGTGCGTCGCCGCGAGTTTTATGAAAAACCAACTACGGAACGTAAACGTAAAGGTGCCGCGGCCGTTAAACGTCATTTGAAAAAATTGGCGCGCGAGCGTTATGCGCTGAAAAACCTGCGCCGCGGCCGTCCGCAAACTTAAGGCTGTCTGGAATGGATTTGTTAAAGGAGCGTATCAAGGATGATATGAAGGCCTCAATGAAAAATGGCGACAAAGCCAGGTTGGGCGTGATACGCATGATGCTGGCGGCCATTAAGCAGGTTGAGGTTGACGAGCGTGTTGAGTTGGGTGACGATCGGGTGCTGGTTGTGCTCGATAAAATGCTAAAGCAACGCCGCGAGTCCATAAAGCAGTTTCGTGATGCCAATCGTATCGATTTGGCGGAAATAGAAGAAGCTGAGGTTCGGGTAATTCAGGATTTTCTGCCGCAGGCCTTAACCGAGGCGGAGATAGATGTCATGGTGGCTAACGCTATTGCCGAAGTCGGGGCTACATCGATTAAGGATATGGGGGCTGTCATGGCTATCCTGAAGCCGCAAATGCAAGGCCGTGCGGATATGGCTGTTGTCAGCGGAAGAATCAAGGCTGGCTTTTCAGCGTAAGCCGTCGTCTTTTGTCGGTTATATGTCCGGCAGAATCCCCAAGCAGTTCATCGATGATTTATTGGTGCGGGTCGATATCGTCGATCTGATCGATTCGCACGTGCCGCTCAAAAAAAACGGCAGCAACTATGTTGCCCGTTGTCCTTTTCATAACGAAAAAACCCCTAGCTTTTCCGTCAGCCGCAATCGGCAGATGTATCATTGTTTCGGTTGCGGGGTCAGTGGCAATGCCATTAGCTTTGTGATGGAGTACAGCCATTTGGGGTTTGTTGAGGCCGTGGAGGATTTGGCGGCATTTGTCGGTGTCGAGGTGCCGAGGGAAGAGGGACATGATTCTGGCGGCGCGGATAAGCAAAGTGTGTCGCGGATCTATAGTGTGCTCGAACAAGTGGCTGCATTTTACGCGGAGCAGTTGTTCGGCGTCGAAGGTGAAAAAGCGCTCGACTACCTTAGGGCGCGGGGTGTGAGCGGCGAAGTGGCGAGGGATTTCGGTTTGGGGTTTGCGCCTCGAGGTTGGGACGGCTTGCTTGGGCGGTTTGATCGGCAGGCTTTGACCGATGCGGGCATGTTGGTCGTACGGGATGACGGTAAGGTATATGACCGGTTTCGCGGCCGGTTGATGTTTCCGATTCGCGATAAGCGCAAGCGCGTGGTCGGTTTTGGCGGACGAGTTCTGGACGATGGCTTGCCGAAATACCTCAATTCGCCGGAAACGCCGGTTTTTTCCAAAAGCAAAGAGCTTTACGGCTTGAATGAGCTGCTGCAAAAGAACAGTCGTCCGGGGCGTATTTTGGTCGTGGAAGGCTATATGGATGTGATTGCGTTGGCGCAATACGGTATTGGCAATGCGGTGGCGGCCTTGGGTACCGCGACATCCAAGGCGCAGATCGATTTGCTGTTCCGATTTGCCGCGGAATTGGTGTTCTGCTTTGATGGCGATAACGCCGGGCGGCAGGCGGCGTGGAAGGCTACGGAGTCGGCCTTGCCGGCGCTGAAAGACGGCAGGCAAATTAAGATCATGCTGTTGCCGCAAGGTCATGACCCGGATTCGCTGGTTAGGGCGGAAGGGGTGTCCGGTTTTCAGGCAAGAATAAACGATGCGACGGTGTTGTCGGATTATTTTTTTGAGGCTGTGGCCGGTCAGTTGGATTTGTCGACTATTGAAGGGCGGTCGCAATTAATGGCCGCGGCCAAGCCGCAGCTGGAAAAGATTCCTTCCGGTTTTTTTAGGGACATGATGTGGCGGCGATTGGGCGAAATGACGGCCTCAAAGTTGGTGGATGTTCCTGAAAATACGGCTACACTTAGGCCACGGAACATGGGGATAGTGAATGGGTCGAGTCAAAAGAGACCCAGTTTGGTGCGGCGGGTTTTGGCGTTGTTGATACAGCATCCTAATTTACGGCATGTGGCCGTAAGGCAGGATTTAAGTCTTGATGGCTTGCAATATGCCGGTCAGGAAGTGTTGGAGGATGTTTTACACAAAATTGCCCTTGAAAAACCGGAAAATGGCGCAATCTTGTTGGAAGCTTATCGCGGATCGTCTTATGAAAAAACGGTCACGGCTTTGGCGGGTATGGAGCTTAACGTGCCCGAGGGTGGCGAAGAAGCCGAATTTTCCGGCGCTTTGACCCAGTTGCGAAGACGGGCTAGGCAGGAAAAATTGAGCGAGTTGTTGGCGAAGGAGGGCCGTGACGGACTGACTATAGAAGAAAAGCAGGCATTGCGGACATTGCTGAAAGAAAGTTTGTAGATGATTGTGTTGTCATTTACTGTTAAAATGCCCTGTTCTGCGGTGCCTGGTGCTGAAACGTATTGTGAGTAAAGAATGAATCAAGAACAACAGCAATCCCAACTGAAACAGCTGATAGCAAAAGGTAAGGCGCAAGGTTATTTGACCTACGCCGAGGTTAACGACCATTTACCTAGCGACATCATCGATCCCGAGCAGATTGACGATATTATCGGCATGATCAATGACATGGGTATTCAGGTGTATGAAGTTGCGCCTGACGACGACGATTCCCTGATTACTGCCGATACGGTTGTTTCCGCCGACGACGACGAAGAGGTGGCCGAAGTGGCTGCACTGGCTTCCGTCGATAGCGAGTTCGGCCGAACAACTGATCCGGTGCGTCTATATATGCGCGAGATGGGGTCTGTTGAGTTGCTGACGCGCGAGCAAGAGCTGAAAATTGCTAAACGCATTGAAGAAGGCCAGCGGCAAGTGGTAGCGGCCATTGCTCGATCCGGATTCATTGTGGACGCGTTTATCGAAGCCTTTTCCAATGTAGCCGACGAGGAGTCGAGCACGCGTCTGGGGGACTTGGTGCAAGGTTTTGTCGACTACAGCGACATCGATGATGTCGAAGTTGATGAAATTGAAATAGAAACACCCGCGGAAGAGGCTGACGACGAAGAAGTTAAGGTCATCGATTATAATGAAGTCAAGGAAAAAGTCGATTTGCTGAAAAAGGCTTTAAAGACTGCGGTGGCGGCCGTGAAAAAACACGGCTACGGCCATGATAAGTCGGAAAAGGCTTTCGATGCGCTGAGCGAGATTTTTTCCCAGTTCAAATGGACGCCGCAATATTTAAAAAGAATGACGTCTATTGCCGACGAATTGATAGCGGCAATTCGCGAGCAGGAAAAGCAGGTGATGGATGCTTGCGTAAAAAAAACCAAAATACCGCGCCGGGATTTTATTAATGCCTTCACCGAAAATGAAGCGCAATTGAATTGGCTGGATCAGTTTATTCAGGACAACCCTAAATATGCCGATGCGCTGAACGCCAACCGGGAAAAAATCCAATCCGCCCAGCAGAGGTTGGCCGACATTGAAGCGCGGCACGGGCTGAGCATTGCGAATTTGAAAAATATTTGCCGCAATATTTCGCTGGGCGAAGCCAAGGCCAGACGCGCCAAAAAAGAAATGATCGAGGCCAACCTGCGTTTGGTGATATCCATTGCCAAAAAATACACCAATCGAGGTCTTCAATTCCTGGATTTGATCCAGGAGGGCAATATCGGTTTGATGAAGGCGGTAGATAAGTTCGAATACCGCCGAGGGTATAAGTTTTCGACTTATGCGACTTGGTGGATTCGGCAGGCCATCACGCGTTCGATTGCGGATCAAGCCAGGACCATCCGGATTCCGGTGCACATGATAGAAACCATCAACAAGCTGAATCGCGTCTCCAGACAGATTTTGCAAGAGATGGGCCGGGAAGCGACGCCGGAAGAATTGGCCGAGCGCATGGAAATGCCGGAGGATAAAATCCGTAAGGTTCTGAAAATCGCCAAAGAGCCGATTTCCATGGAAACCCCGATCGGCGACGATGAAGACTCGCATCTTGGGGATTTTATCGAAGATTCCAAGATGCTATCGCCGGTGGAATCTGCTACAATCGCCGGCCTTCGCGAATCGACTCAGAATGTGTTGGCGGGTTTGACTGCCCGGGAAGCGAAAGTGTTACGCATGCGTTTTGGCATCAACATGAATACCGACCATACTCTTGAAGAGGTGGGTAAGCAATTTGACGTTACCCGGGAAAGGATTCGTCAGATCGAGGCCAAAGCGCTTAGAAAGTTACGCCATCCGTCAAGGTCGGAGCAATTGCGCTGTTTCCTGGATGGCGAATAAACGCCGGGCCCTTAGCTCAGTTGGTTAGAGCTTCCGACTCATAATCGGCAGGTCGTAGGTTCAAGTCCTACAGGGCCCACCATAATACCCAAGGCCGTTTAAAGCGGCCTTTTCTATATTCACACTATTTAATCGCGAGGTGTGTCACCGTGAATAATAACTATCTTTTTACCTCTGAGTCCGTATCCGAAGGTCATCCCGATAAAGTGGCGGACCAAATTTCCGATGCTGTTGTCGATGCATTGCTGGCGCAAGACCCGCGTTCCAGAGTCGCGTGCGAAACCTTGGTAAAAACCGGTATGGTGATCCTGGCCGGCGAGATTACCACCGATGCCTGGGTGGACACCGAAGAACTGGTCAGAAAAGTGGTCTGCGAAATCGGTTACGACCATGGCGACATCGGTTTCGATGGTAACAGTTGCGCGGTGTTGAATGCTATAGGCAAACAATCGGCGGATATCGCCATGGGTGTGGATGAGTCCGACAATCACGAACAAGGCGCTGGCGACCAAGGTTTGATGTTCGGCTATGCCAGCAATGAAACCGACGTGTTCATGCCGGCTCCGATTACTTACGCTCATCGATTAGTAGAAAGACAGGCGCAATTGCGTAAAAACAAAACTCTGCCCTGGTTGCGTCCGGACGCCAAAAGCCAGGTGACTTTCCGCTACGAGAACAATAAGCCGGTCGCTATCGACGCCGTGGTTCTGTCGACTCAGCATGCCCCCGAAGTCGGCGGCAAACTGCTGGAAGAAGCGGTGATGGACGAAATCATTCTGCCAACCCTGCCGGCGGAATGGCTGCATAAAGACACCAAATATTTCATCAACCCGACCGGCCAGTTCATTATCGGCGGCCCGGTGGGCGACTGCGGCTTGACCGGCCGTAAAATTATCGTCGATACCTACGGCGGTATGGCCAGACACGGTGGCGGTGCATTCTCCGGTAAGGATCCGTCCAAAGTGGATAGATCGGCTGCCTATATGGCCCGCTATGTAGCCAAAAACATTGTCGCCGCCGGTTTGGCCGAACGTTGCGAGATTCAGGTTTCTTACGCTATCGGCGTGGCCGAGCCAACCTCCATCACCGTGGAAACTTTCGGGACCGGTAAAGTGGAAGAATCGCGCTTGGTCGAAATCATCCGCGAACATTTCGATTTGAGACCGAAAGGCCTGATCGCGCAATTGGGCTTGTTGAAACCGATTTACCGTCCGACAGCCGCTTACGGACATTTCGGCCGTAACGAAGCCAGCTTTAGTTGGGAAAAAACCGATAAAGCGGAAGCGTTGAAAGACGCCGCCGGCATTTAATATTTAGGGAGCATTAGAATGAGCCAAACCGATTACAAAGTCGCCGACATCAGTCTGGCGGACTGGGGACGGAAAGAAATCAACATCGCCGAAACCGAAATGCCGGGTCTGATGGCTTTGCGCGCGGAATTCGGTGCGCAACAGCCGCTAAAAGGCGCGCGTATCGCCGGTTGCTTGCACATGACCATCCAAACCGCGGTGCTGATCGAAACCCTGACTGCACTGGGCGCCGAAGTGCGCTGGTCGTCCTGCAACATCTTCTCGACTCAGGATCATGCGGCGGCGGCGATTGCGGCGGCCGGTGTTCCGGTGTTTGCCTGGAAAGGCGAAACCGAGGCCGAAGCCGAATGGTGTATAGAGCAAACCATCCTGGGTCCGAACGGCTGGCGTCCGAACATGATTCTGGACGACGGCGGCGATTTGACCAATATGATGCACGACAACTTCCCGGAATTGATGGCCGAGGTGAAAGGTTTATCGGAAGAAACCACTACCGGCGTGCTGCGCTTGACCGAGCGGGTTGCCAAAGGCACGCTGAAAGTGCCTGCCTTCAACGTCAACGACTCGGTTACCAAATCCAAATTCGATAACCTGTACGGTTGCCGCGAATCCCTGGTCGACGGTATCAAACGCGCCACCGACGTCATGGTGGCGGGTAAGATCGCCGTGGTATGCGGTTACGGCGACGTGGGTAAAGGCTGCGCGCAATCGTTGCGCGGCTTGGGGGCCACCGTGCTGATTACCGAAATCGACCCGATCTGCGCCCTGCAGGCGGCCATGGAAGGCTACCGCGTAGTAACCATGGACGAAGCGGCGCCTCTCGCCAATATCTTCGTTACCGCGACCGGCAATGTGGGCGTCATTACGCATGAACACATGAAAGCCATGCGCGACCAAGCCATCGTCTGCAATATCGGCCACTTCGATTCCGAAATCGAAATTGCCGCGATTCGCCAGTACACCTGGGAAAACATCAAGCCGCAAGTCGATCATGTGATCTTCCCCGACGGCAAACGCATCATCGTGTTGGCGGAAGGCCGCTTGGTGAATTTGGGTTGCGCTACCGGCCACCCTAGCTTCGTGATGTCCAACTCTTTCTGTAACCAAGTGTTGGCCCAAATCGAATTGTGGACCAATGCCGGCGGCTACGAAAACAAGGTCTATGTATTGCCGAAAAAACTGGACGAAAAAGTGGCGCGCGCGCATTTGGCGCAAATCGGCGTCAAATTGACCCAGTTGAGCCCCGAACAGGCGGCGTATATTAATGTACCGGTCGAAGGCCCTTATAAACCGGACCATTATCGTTACTAAGCGTTTATTTGACTCAATACAAAGGGGCTGAAAAGCCCCTTTTTCAGTTTTGACCGATGAATAATCAAACTCTTGTTAAACGCGATTTGGCCGTGCTCTGGCATCCCTGCAGCCAGATGAAGGATCATGAGCAACTGCCGCTGATTCCGATCAAATCCGGCCGGGGTGTGTGGTTGGAGGATTTCGACGGCAAGCGTTATCTGGATGCGATCAGTTCCTGGTGGGTGAACCTGTTCGGGCACGCCCATCCGCTGATCAATCAAGCCGTCAAAGCTCAGCTGGATACGTTGGAGCATGTGATCCTGGGCGGCTTTACCCATCAGGCAGCGGTCGAGCTGGCTGAAAAGCTGGTGGAAATTACGCCGCCGGGTTTGAACAAATGCTTTTACGCCGATAACGGCTCGTCGGCGATTGAAATCGCGCTGAAGATGAGTTTCCATTATTGGCGCAATCTGGGCCAAAGCCGGAAAACCAAATTCGTTACCCTGGAAAACAGTTACCACGGCGAAACCTTGGGGGCGCTGGCGGTGGGTAATGTGGCCTTATATAAAGACACTTACGGGCCGTTGCTGATGGATGTGATCAGCGTAGCCAGTCCGGATTGTTATAACCGGGAAGCCGGCGAAAGTTGGCGAGATTATTCCATCCGCCGATTTGCCGATATGGAGCAAACTTTGGCGCGTCATGCGGACACGGTGAGCGCGGTGATTGTCGAGCCGCTGGTGCAATGCGCCGGCGGCATGCGCATGTACGATCCGGTTTATTTGACGTTATTGCGGGAAGCTTGCGACAAATATCGCGTGCATTTGATCGCCGATGAAATTGCGGTTGGTTTTGGTCGTACCAGCACACTGTTTGCTTGCGAGCAGGCGAACATCAGCCCGGATTTCATGTGCTTGTCCAAAGGGCTGACCGGCGGTTATTTGCCGTTGTCGGCGGTATTGACCACCGATACCGTCTATCAGGCGTTTTACGACGATTATCAAAATCTGACGGCGTTTTTGCATTCGCATAGTTACACCGGAAATGCCTTGGGCTGCCGGGCGGCGTTGGCGACCATCGGCTTGTTTCAAAGTCGGGATGTGCTGGGTAATAACCGCCGCTTGGCCGCCGCGATGGCCAGAGCGGCGGAACGCTTTAAGCAGCATCCGCATGTTGCCGAAGTTCGGCAAACCGGCATGATTCTCGCCATTGAGTTGGTCAAAAACCGGCTGACTCGCGAAGCGTATCCCTGGCAGCAACGCCGTGGATTAAAAGTGTACCAGTACGCATTATCGCAAGGTGTATTGTTGCGTCCGCTGGGCAATGTCATTTATTTTATGCCGCCCTATGTAATTACCGAGCAGGAGATAGAACTGATGGTCGGAGTGGCATGGCATGGCATCCGGTTGGCGACCCAAGACTGATGCGCGTTTCCCGTTTATATGTCAGCGCGCCGCTCAATGTCGGCAGCCGTATCGAGCTGGACGAAGACGCGGCGCATTATGTGCGCAGCGTGTTACGGCTCAAGCAGGATCAGGCCATTGTATTGTTCAATGGCCAGGGCGGTGAGTACCGGAGCCGCTTCAGCGAAGTCAGCCGCAAATGCGTGCGGGTGGAAATCGAACAATTCTCGGATCGCGACGTGGAGTCGCCATTGGCGGTGACGCTGGGCATGGGGATTTCCCGTGGCGACCGCATGGACTGGGCCGTACAAAAAGCGGTGGAGTTGGGCGTAGCCCAATTAACGCCATTGTTCACCGAACGTTGCGTGGCAAAGCTTAATGACGACAAAAAACAGCAGCGCCTGCAGCATTGGCGGCATATTGTTCAGCATGCCGCCGAACAGTCAGGCCGTACCCGTGTGCCGGCCATGGACGAGATTGCCGAGTTAGCGGAATGGGTGAGCAGGCAGCAGGGCTTACGGGTGTTTTTGGATCCTTACGCTGCTCAAACCCTGGCGGATTGCCGACCGGAAAACAATTGCATTACCCTGTTATCCGGCCCCGAAGGCGGTTTCAGCGACAGTGAAAGGCAGTTTGCCAAAGCGGCCGGGTTTATCCCGGTCAGGATGGGTGGCCGAATTTTACGTACCGAAACCGCCGTGTTATCGGCATTGAGCGCGGTGCAAACCCTGTGGGGAGATTTTTGCTGATGGGCCGGCTGACGATGATGTTTGCGCCGTTGGCGATAATCGTGGGGTTGTCGGCGGTGGCCAGTCTGTTGGGTTTCGGTTTGCTGCGCTTGGCGGGCGACGTGCTGCCATTACACAAAGTCATTAGCAAATTGACCTTGATCCTGTTGCTGCTGAGTATTTTTCCGTTACGAAACATGCTGCGGCTGAGTTGGGCGGAACTGGGCTTTACACCGGCGCCGAGATTTTTCAAGCAAATGGGGCAAGGCCTGTTATTTGCCGTGCTGACCTTGGCGCCGGTGCTGCTGTTGCTGTATGCCTTGGATGTGCATGTCTGGGACTCATCAAGGGTCTGGACGCCCGGCAAAGTGCTGGAAAAAACCGCCTTATCCTTATTTTTGGCCTTGTTGATCGGTGTCGGCGAGGAGATGCTGTTTCGCGGCTTGCTGTTAAGCGCCTTGCGGCGCCGGTTGCCGCTGCTTGCCGCCATGGGCGTCAGTGCGTTTTATTATGCGGCGCTGCATTTTTTAAAAAGCAAAACCCAGATTCCTCATGCCGAACAAACGCTTGGTAGCGGGTTCCGGTTAATGGCGGAAGCCTTCGTCAATTGGTTGGACCCCCGCTATTTAACCGCTTTGCTGGCCCTGTTTGTAGTCGGAGTGTTTTTGGCGGTGCTCAGAACCCGCGTACCGCAAAGCCTGGGTTTATGTATCGGCTGCCATGCCGGTTGGGTCTGGCAGATCAAAATCAGCAAGGATTTGTGTAACGTTAACCTGCAGTCCGATTATCTGTATCTGGTCAATACTGCTTATGATGGCGTGGTGGGGCCGTTGGTCGGCGTCTGGTTAACTATAGCGGTATGGGCCTGGCTAAAAATCGGGCAACTACCGAAACCGGAAAACTAATCGCCGGCAAAAAACAATGAGTCCTTGGCGATATTTGTTGTTTTTGCTGTATTAGCAGTGTTTAATATTGATATGGGTAATCCAAATAAAAATATTGTGGTACACCGCCCGAAAGACTTATCGGTAAAATGGGCGCAACGTATCGTTAACCGCTTCGCGCCCGACGCCAGAGTGTTTGGCGTCGACGTTTATTCGGTCGATGTAGGTACATCCACTCGTTTGCGGGCTGAAGTACACCATGATGCCAATGGCGCCGTGCCCGCGCGCTGGTTTATCAAAACCCCGTCATTGGCGCTGAAACCGCGCTTAATTACGGCCGTACCGCGTTTTCTGCATAAAGAGGTGAGTTTTTACCGTTCGCTTTCCGCCGGCATTCCGCTTAAATTGCCGCGCATTTTGGCGGCGGAAAGCCGTTTCGGACGGGGCTCCACGCTGGTAATGAGCGATTTGGCCGAGTATGATTTTAGACCGGGAATGGCCGCCGATGCGTTGACTTACGATCAGGCCAGCCGGGTGATTACCCATTTGGCGCAACTGCATGGCCATTATCGAAACAAGCCCAGCCTGTTGCACGGGCACCGCTGGTTAAACGGTTTCTCTCACCAAATGGAAAACCATATGGGTACGCTGATGGCTTACCCTTTTATGAAACGCGGCTTGCATCAAGCCGGCGGTTTGATCGGGAAAAAACTCCACCGGCCGGCCCTGAATTATGCGGTCAACCGGCGCGCTATCAAACAATTATTGAACACGGATGCCAAAACGCTGGTGCACTACGACTGCCATCCCGGCAATATTTTTTGGGCCGGCGCGGAACCGGGTTTTTTGGACTGGCAACTGGTGCGCATCGGCGAAGGGATCGGCGATGTGGCGTATTTTTTGGCGACGGCGTTGGAGCCGCAGCTGCGGCGTAAACACGAAAAGAGTCTATTGGATCAGTATGTCGAGCAATTGGCCAATACCGGAGCGGCCGGGCTGGATGAGGATAATCTGCTGCGGCGTTATCGGATGCATCTGGTCTATCCGTTCGAGGCCATGGTGGTGACGTTGGCGATAGGGGGTATGATGCAGCACGAAACCAATCTTGAATTGATCAGAAGAGCCGCTGCCGCAGTGGAAGATCACGACAGTTTCGCCATGATCAAAGCATAAGATTCAGGCAAGCTCGATAAAGTTAAAAAGGCCGGATTGTTCCGGCCTTTTTGATGTTGGACTTATCTCAGCAAGTCAAAAGCTTTTTCGGTAGCCTTTTGGCTGGCTTTATTTTTGACGGCCTCGGCAGCCTCGCCGGTGGATTTAGGCGCGGCATCCATCACTGCTTTACCCGATTTCACGGTGTCTACCGCTTGAGTCGCTTCCGCGGGAACTGCCGCTTTCGCTTTTTCTTCGGCGGCGCTTTTCACGGTTTCCGTGGCTTGATCGGTTACTACTTCGGGCGCTGTTTCAACTGCCGCTTTAGCCGCTTTGGCACTGTCGACCATCTGGCCGGCGGCTTCAACTTTTTCGACCGCGCTCGGCGCCACCGCCGTTGCTTTATCTTTAATTAATTGTTTGCCCGCCGCTTCGAGTAAGGAAGTTTCGGCAAATGCAGTGCTGGATGCAAATAACAATGAGCCGATGATAATTATTTTATTATTCATGAATGATTCCTCGTGTTATGAATGTAACGCGGCGACAGCATACTACAGGCATTCTTAACTGAGCATTAAGCGGCGTATTGCCTGGAAATACCGTGCAGCGTCAGGTTTACCAGGTCCCGTGCCCGTGGCATGTTATCGCTTTCCGCATAACAACGTAACTCTGGCGCATTGCCGGACGGGCGTAAATGGACGATTTCGCCGTTGGTGAAGGTCAAGCGCAGGCCGTCGGTTAAATCGCGTTGTGCAACAGAACCCAAATTCGTGCCCCATAAGCTTTGACAAGCGGTATCGTCTTGTTGCAATTGCGCCAGCAAGGCCCGGCTGTCGGCTGTCGGAAAGTCCTGCAGTCGATCGCTGGCGGTGTAACGTTTCGGCAGGTTGGCGGTTAAGGCCGATAATTTGCAACGTTGCCGTTTAGCCATGGCCAATAACACCAAAGCCGGTAACAGCGCATCGCGGGTAGGCAGCGCGGCTAGCATGCGGCCGGCAACTTGTAAGCCATTGCCCGCCAAAAAGCCGCCGTTGGCTTCGAAGCCGGCCACGCTTGGGCTGCCGTCGGCCTCGGCTTGTTCCATGCCGGCGATCACGTAAGGCGAACCGATGCGGGTGCGAAGCACCTGTTTGAAGGCGCCGGACGCCTCGATGGCGGTATTACAACTCACCGGAGTCACAACGGTGTCCGCGCCTAAAAACCGCGCGCACAGCAAGCCGACGATGTCGCCGCGCAGCCAGTTTCCGGTTTCATCGGCAATCAGCGGCCGGTCGCCGTCGCCGTCGGTGGAAATGATGGCGTCCAGGCCATATTCCTTGGCCCAGTCCAGCCCGCGTTGACGGTCCGTCTCGCTGACGGCTTCGGTATCGATGGGCACGAAGGTGTCGGTGCGGGCCAGGCTGATCACTTCGGCGCCCAACCCGGACAAAATATCGCGCAAACAATCCCGCGCCACGCTGGAATGTTCGTAAATGCCGATCCGCCAGCCGGTCAGCAAATCCCGCTCGAACAAATCGGTATAACGCTGCTTATATAATTCCAGCGCCCCGGAATCAACCGCCGGCATCTTATCCTCGCCAAAGCCGGCGACTTCGACCACGGCCTGAGTAATGGCGGCCTCGTCGGCTTTACTGATTTCGCCTTCGGCCCGGTAAAACTTGATACCGTTGCGATCAAACGGGATGTGGCTACCGGTGACCATGACGGCCGGCATATGTTGCGACATCGCGTAAAAGGCCAGGGCCGGGGTCGGCAAGGCGCCGCAGAAAACTGCTTCGCAACCTGCCTGTTTAATCGCCGCCGCGCAGGCCTGGACGATGCTCGGGCTGGAGGGCCGTAAATCCATGCCCAAGGCGATTTTCCGGCCCGGTTCGGCCAGATTCAAGCCCTGCAAAAATGCCAAGGTATAGGCCGCGCAAACCTGGTCGGTCATTTGGCTGACCAAGCCGCGGGCGCCGCTGGTGCCGAACGCCACGCCGCTGTCGGCCATCATTTGTTGAATATTTATTGTGGTCATAACAGAGTCGAATCGGGTTTGTAATTTAAGAGGTTTTCTGCGGAACGGAAAGTGTTTCGAAGTATGAAATTAGTTGATGCAGACGAGTGCTGGGATTCATTTCGCCGCTGTCAATGGCTTGGATCAATGCGTTAGATGCAAATCGGTGCGCATCCGCAAGTCGATCAATCAAGAGAATAAAAATATTTTGATCTTTACCTTTATCGTAGTTTTCAAAGCCTGGGTAAGCTCGTAAGTCTTTGATTAGTAGCTCGGCCGCGGAATATTTTCCGACAGAGGTATAAGGTTTTCGGCTGAAACCGAAATGCAGCAAAAGCCAAAATTCGAAGCAGGGATAAGAGGTAATTGTTTCAACCTTTTTCGAGGTTTTAGCTAAACTTAGTGCTTCAATGAAGTTTGCATGAGTATCGCGGTCTATTACACAAAATACGCGATCGAATTTGCCTTGCCGGCTAAGCGCTTCTTTGACGATATTCAATGGGTCGGTTTTGCCGCAATGGGTGATTTCCACTTGAACCTTCACTCGGAAATGTACGCTGGCATCTTCCAGATAACGTTTGCCGGATTTGCTATCCTCGCAAATCACTAGCACTGTCGGCTGTGGAAGAAAACGCGGTTTAGATCGCTTGAATGAGGCTGCGTTACGGGCCATATTATCTTTTACGTAGAACCGGTAATGCCCTGTAACGGCCTTCGTAATAGCGTTTTTCCAGGTCTTCGCCTTCTCTACCTTCAAAATCGTGTATGGAGCGGAGTTGAGTCGCTCCATTTGCATCACGCTCTGTCAACCAGAATTGGTCACGACGTAAAAGTTTTGTATCCATTAAGTGGGTGTCGTGGGTGGTGAAGATGAGTTGGGCTGGTAAGTCAGATTTGATATGTTTTGCAACCAAAGAGGCAACAATTTCAGGATGCAGGCTGCTGTCAAGCTCGTCTACAATCAACGCGGTGCTTTGGGTTACAAGCTTCGTTTCTGAATGCAAGTTCCATGGTAAGTAAAATCCAATCAAGTTTTTAGTTCCTTCTGATTCGTCTTGAAGGTTAAATTCGGCCTCCCCTAGCGCTGTTCTATGGGTTAATACGGTTTTGCTTTTAGGTTTTGTACCCGGTGACTGAAGTAAATTCCAAGAGTCTGGTTCTGCCTTTTCAAAGCGGATATCAGTAATAGGAGTATCGACATCTTGAAGAAACCTTGAAAGCTCTTTGGTAAAAGATATATCCGATTCTGCCCGAATTTGACTTATCTCTGTAAGAGCCATCATGCTTCCACTTAAAAAGACCATAAATCCAGCTTTCAACCAAATAAACGGGTTTCTTAATTGAGTTAAATCTTCACTGCTGTTAGCGGCAGCTTGGGCAATGAACAATACTTGCGGACCGGTCAATTTTTTCCATAATTCATGCAAATCCGCTCCACCTTCTAATAGTTTGCCAAAGTGGTAAATATCACCTGATGTTTCATGTTTACGTTCGTATAAAAGAGATTCCTTTCCATTTGGAAAAGAAGTTAAGCGTTCTTCGGCGATACGATTTTGAGTTAAAGACAGTTCAAACTGGTATCTCATTTCAGCATAAACAAAATGCAATTCTATTCGGCTAGGTTGATTCACCAATTGCGCATCGAAACGAAAAGGTGAAACAGGTAGCGGTATCGGTTGAGCACTAGGTTGGCGACTTGCAACCTCTCGGACAACGTCCAGTGCCTTAATCAAATTGCTCTTACCCGATGCATTAGGACCATAAATTGCGGCAACCTTTAATAAATCCGGTAACTTTTCCCCTTTGATTACTGGCTTAAAGGTATTTTCCCGTTTCTTTAATCTAGGTGCGGCAACCATGGAAAAGGTTTGTTTCTCACGGAAAGAACGGAAATTGCTGACGGAAAATTCGATTAACATGCGAAAAACTTACACTTAAATGACTTTATAATCATATTAATATAGTCAATTTCTGTTTTATCTGCAGATTTTCTGCATTTAATCGCCTATTGGCGAAGTTAACGTTTGCGCCCGCCGCCCAGCAGGGAGCCCAATACGCCGCGTATCAATTGCTTACCCACTTCCCGGCCGATGGTGCTGGCGGCGCTTTTGGCGGCGGACTCCAATACGCCTTGGCGCCGGCCGCCGCGCGGGCCGGTGCTGCCCAACAATATATCGGCCAAACCGAAGCCGCTGTCGGCAGCCGTTGATTTCTGCGCGGGCGCGGCGATCTGCTCGGCGCGGCCTTTCAAGATTTCGTAGGCCGACTCCCTATCGATCTGTTTTTCGTAGTGGCCGTATATCAGAGACTTTTCGACGGTTTGCCGGCGTTCATTGTCATTGACGGGGCCGATGCGGGATTGGGGCGGTTTGATCAGGGCGCGTTCGACCGGTAGCGGCGTGCCTTTTTCATCCAGAAACGATACCAGCGCTTCGCCGACCCCCAGTTCGGTAATGGCGGTTTCCACATCCAGGCCGGGATTGCTTCTGAAGGTTTCCGCCGCCGCCTTGACGGCTTTCTGGTCGCGCGGGGTAAAGGCGCGCAAGGCGTGTTGCACCCGGTTGCCGAGTTGGCCGAGGATCACATCCGGAATGTCCAGCGGATTCTGGCTGACGAAATACACGCCGACCGCCTTGGAACGAATCAGCCGCACCACTTGTTCGATTTTTTGCAGCAAGGCCGGTGGGGCGTCGTTGAACAATAAATGCGCTTCGTCGAAAAAGAATACCAACTTGGGTTTGTCCAAATCGCCGGCTTCCGGCAGGTTTTCGAACAGTTCGGACAATAGCCACAGCAACAAGGTGGCGTAGACGCGCGGGGAGTTGTATAGCGTGTCGGCGGCCAAAATATTGATCACGCCTCGGCCATTTTCGGTTTGCAACAAATCGTTAAAATCCAGGGCCGGCTCGCCGAACAAGTTTTCGCCGCCCTCGTGTTCCAGTTGCAGCAAGCCGCGTTGAATGGCGCCGACGCTGGCGGCGGAAATGCTGCCGTATTCGCCGCGCAGTTCCGAGGCGTTGCCGGCGGCAAACTGCAGCATGGCGCGTAAATCCTTCAAATCCAATAATAGCCAGCCGTTATCGTCGGCGATTTTAAAGGCCGCCGTCAACACGCCGGCCTGGGTATCGTTGAGATTCAACATGCGCGACAGCAGCAACGGCCCCATTTCCGAGATGGTCGAACGTAAAGGATGGCCCTTCTCGCCGAACACATCCCAGAACATGGTCGGCGCGGCGCGATAAACAAAATCCACCAATCCCAATTCCCTTGCTCGCGTTTCAACTTTGTTGTTACCGCCGCCTTCCCGGCAGATGCCGGACAAATCGCCTTTCACGTCGGCCATGAACACCGGCACGCCGATATCGGCGAAACTTTCCGCCAGGGTTTGCAGCGTAATGGTTTTGCCGGTACCCGTGGCGCCGGCGATCAAACCGTGGCGGTTGGCCATGGCGGGCAACATGCAACAGTCGCCGGAAGGCGATTTGGCGATAAGGAGCGGCTCAGTCATAACGATGTCCCTGGAAAAGCTAAAAATTAAGCGGTGCTAACCATAACATGCTTGCGCCGCCGAGGCATCCCTTAGAGCGAGAAATCCGGGTTCTTGCTACCGGCTATCCTTGGGCCTGGCGATTGGTTTGGAGTCGTAAACCTGCATGGCTGACAGCGGTCATGCAGGCCGGAAACCCTCGATGTATTTTTGCCGGTTAATTAGCGGGTCTTGAATGCCGAAGACATGATGATGTGTCGAGGTGGTTTGGCTGGTTGTCATTGTTCGGCGCGATTGCCCTATATTCATAACTTCGTTAATAGAGTTTCAAAGCAGACACCGACCTGCGTGGGCACAGGGAGTTGGCTAGTTTTCGCCGGCCTGTCGGGTTCTTTTCGGCCGGATTATGTTTAACTGCGCGCCATCGGAACCACTCAGGCCGCGGACCGGTTGGATAAACTGTATAGCTTGTACTCGGCGCGTTCCGCCGGACGCTCCGGTGCGGCGGGATCGATTTCGAATACGCTTTCAATATGGGTCAGGTCGATGCGGAAATTCTTGGCGTAAAGAGCTGTAATCTCTTCGCCAATCGCGAGCGATTCGCTCAGCGTTTCGTTTTCCGCGGCATCCTCGGTGGTCAGCAGAAAAATTCGACTGGTTTCCGGTGCGATTGTGCGCAAATGGGATACATACCGCCGGCGTATGTCTTCCGGCAGCGCGGTCAGTGCCGCTCTGTCGTATACCGTTTCAATTTCTCCCAAGTCGGATGGCTTAAGCGCGAAATAATCCCCGCAGAGTATGCTGATTCTGCCGTGTTGCCACAGCATGAATTGACCGACCCGCCGGCGGCTGGGTCTTAAACCGTTCTCCCGGAAAAACTCCGCCACCGCGATGGGGCTCAACTCCACGCCGACGACGTGGTGGCCCCGTTCGGCAAGCCAGATCATGTCCAGGCTTTTGCCGCACAGCGGGACGAAAACGCGGCTGCCCAAGGCCAGATCGAGACCGGGCCAGAAGCGGGTCAGGAAATGATTGACTGTTGGCTGGTGAAAATCGAGTTGGCGGTCGCGCCAGCATTGTAGCCAAAGTACGTTGTCGCGGCTGCTCATGAGGTTTCCTGTTGGTTTGGCCGGCAAAGCCGATCCTTAAAGACCGCTGTTTTCAATGCGGCCGGGCACAAAACTTTCAGAGCAGGGCTGGTGGGCAGAAAGGGCCGCAGCCTCGAGTGGGGTTGGTGGAATGTGCCGAAGAGTAACACGCCGGACTCGGCGGCGGCCAGGAAATAAAAGTTCGGTTTAAGGGGACGGATAACCGGTACTTGGAGCGCACTCTACGGCTGCATGGCTGCGGAAGCTGGGAGCAACACTGGAGCGGTTGCCGAGCATTATGGAAACCATGGCTTGGAATTGTCGCCTATCCACTCGAGGCAAGCGGCCCGAGTGCCTCGCGAAGCCTTATTCGTTGGCCGCAAAGCCTTTTTGTAAAACGCCGTCGCGGTAATATTGACGAATATCGATAGCGTAATCCTGCGCTTTGACTATACCTTTTATCGTCATCAGCTTGCCGCGCTCGTCCAAGGGCATATCCGCCAAATTGGTTACTTTTTCCGGCACGGGCTGCTCGTCCGCGTCCAGCAAAACGATGATTTTGGGACGCAATTTAGCCGACTCGTTGACTTCCACCACAATGGCGACGGCGCCGTTGGTCAGCATGACCGCACAGCCGGGCGGGTAAACGCCCAAGGATTCGATAAATTTGGTGACCAGCCGTTCCTCCAGATTTTCGCCGCTCATGTCGGCCATGATGCTGGTTGCTTCCAGATGGGTGCGGCCTTTTTGATAAACCCGGTCGCTGGTCATGGCATCGTAAATATCGGCGATGGTCACCATGCGGGTAAACAGCGGAATATCCCGGTGGATCAGTTGGTTCGGGTAACCTTTGCCGTTTAACATTTCGTGATGCATCAGCGCGGTCTTGATGGCGCCGGGATACATATTCTCGCTGGATTTCAGCAGTTCAAAGCCCTTGGTGGTATGGCTGCGCATGATCTCCATTTCATCCGGATCCAGCCGGCCGGGCTTGTTCAAAATGTGGTCCGGAACCAGCATTTTGCCCATATCGTGCATCAGGCCGCACAAGCCGACATTATGCAGGTTCGCATCGGACAGGTTGATGTGCCGGCCCAGCACGATGGATAGCACGCAGACGTTCAAACTATGCTGGGCGGTATATTCGTCGCTATTTTTCAGCTGAATCAGCCATAAGAAAGCATCCGGGGATTGCAAAATACTGGCGACGCATTCGGCAACCGCCGCCTTGGCCGTTTGGGTGTCGATGGACCCGCCATAACTGACGCGCTGCATGGTTTCGGTCACAAACCGGCCGACCTGCCGATAAACGGCTTCCGCGCGGCCGATTTCGCTTTCGAAACTACCGAGTTTGGGCGGTGGGGTGCCGTAATCCGACAGGGTATCGATCGGCGGCCCGTTATGGGAGGCGAACTTTCCCAATCGGCGTTTACGCTTGATGGTGGTATCGATGTAGACGTACTCGCAACAGCCTCTTAATTGCAAGATTTCATTATGGTTTTGAATTTCAAAGCCTTGAAACAAAAACGGGCTGTCCAGCCAGGGCCGGTCCAGCTCGATAACATACATGCCGATTTCCAGCAGGCCTACAGGTGTGTAAACCCGCTCCGGTACGCTGTATTCGACAGCAGTGCCGACAGGTTTTTTCTTCTTGTTCCGAAACGGCCAGAGTTTTCGTAAAGGCATTAATTCAGCTTTGTTTCGACAAAATGAGCCATAAAATAGCTTAGTTGAACGGCCATGCCGGGCAGAATAAACCAAAAGCCGGTGACGACGTTGAAAAATAGTGGCCGATAGTTCGCATGCTTAGGCCTTTTGGCTGGAAAGCACCGGCGCGGATTCCGTGGTTTGCGGCACCGCAACCACCTGGGCAAAGCCGCCGCCCGGGGTGCGGAAGTTGGTGGTTTGGCCTTGATAGAGGCGGGCGCAAACGGTCTGAGTTTGGCCTTGGTAGACGTAATGGCGTAAGTCCAGTTTCAATTCGACTGCGTGATCGCCGATTTGCAATTGCCGTTCGCTGGGTTGCACCAGCGCTTGGGCTACGTAATCGGTTTGCAGAATTTCGCCGAATACCCGCCGGGTCAGTTTGTCGCCGCGATAGGCGGCTTTGCTGCCGTAACCCTTGGCCGGTTTGAAAAACAACTGTTTGCGTTGTTGCCAGAGAGCGTCGGCCTGTTGTTCCTCAACCCGGATGGTTTTAGCGATGCCTTGCAAGAGGACGGTTTGGGTGGCGTTGTCGACGCCCATGGCCTGCAACGCAACGGGGTCGGTCAGCACGGCCAGGTTGCGTTTGTCGGCATATAAGGCGTGGTTTCTGGGGTGCGGCGTCACAACGGCGGCACCGGCCAGATAGGCTTGCAATAGCGCCTGTTGCGCCGGCAGTTCCAGGGCGAAATCGGTCAGGCGGTTGTAGACCAGATCGATAACGGTTTGGCCGTGCCAAAGCCTGCCGTCGCGGAATTCCAGTTCGCCGGGGTCGCAAATCAGCGCGTTGATGCCGTGCTTGGCGAACAGATTTTGAAACAGCAGAAACTCCGGCAGCATGTATTGTCGGTCGGGGGCCGCGTCGACGATGGCAACGTTCCGCAAGGTTTGCGCCCGGCCTTCCAGTCGCCATTCGGCTTGAAACATACCGATGATGGCTTGTTCGGCATCCAGCGCACTGTTTGGAAAATCCAGTTGACAAGGGCAGCTTTCGCAGGCGTTGTGGGCCTTGGCCAGCAATAGATTGATCAAGGCGCCGCCGGCATTGGTGTTGATTTCGATTAATTTCGGCCCCTCGTCGTCCAGATGGAAATCGTAACCCAGGAAGACGCCGCGGGCTTTGGGTTGAAAGCGTGCCGATGGCGGCGCGTATGCCAGTACCCGCTGTTGATACGCCGGCAAGGCGATCACCTGCTCGATGGCGGCTATGATGCCGCTCTGTTTTTGCAGGCTGGCTTCGGCGACGAACACGGCAGCATCGGAAATCAAATGCGGACGTTCTTCGCAGATCATCCGGCACAGGCTGTCGCCGTGCGGTTGCGCCGCCAGCTCCCGCCGCAATTGCCGCCGGTCCAGCGACAGGCAATGGCAATCGCGATTGAGTTGTTTGGCCCGCTGCAGCCCCAGGTGGTTATCGAAAACAGTCATGCAAAGTTGAAAAGTGCGGTTAGGCGGAATAAACCCGGTGGCGTGGTGATTGCCGCGCCGCCGGTAATAATGGATTGGGAATGCGTTAATCGCGAAAGTTATTGAATTGCAGCGGCTGGCCCAGGTCTTCGCCGCGCAGCATTTGTATAGCCTCCTGTAAGTCGTCGCGTTTTTTGCCGGTAACGCGCAGTTTGTCGCCGTTGATGGCGGTTTGCACTTTCAGCTTTTTGTCCTTGATGATTTTGACGATTTTTTTCGCCAGATCGCTCTCTATGCCTTGTTTCAAGGCGATGGACTGCTGGGCGGTTTTGCCGGTGTCCTGAATTTTGCCGCTTTCCAGGCAGGCGATGTCGATGCCGCGCTTGCCCATTTTGGCGTACAGAATCGGCAGCATTTGCTGCAGTTGAAAAGTAGATTCGGCTTTCATGACGATGCTGTCGTCCTGTTGCTCAAAGCAGGCATTGCTGCCCTTGAAATCGAAGCGGGTGGCGACTTCTTTGTTGGCCTGATCAACGGCGTTGGTCACTTCGTGGCTGTCCAGTTCGGAAACGATATCGAATGATGGCATAGTGTTGATTTGCAAGTGGAAAAAAGGCGGGTCACTATAAAGGCGATAGCTGGCGAATTCAACCTCTATCTGCCCGCCGGCAATGCCGGGCGGATTGGGTTACACTGATTCGGCAATATTATAAACAGTATGACAGGGGGGATAATGATGAAGCCAACATTTAAGCGGATTTTGCTGGCGGTATGCCTAAGCTGCGCCGGCGGCGGGACGCTGACCGGTTGCGATTCCAAGCCGCAGCCAACGGTTGCCGGCAAAACCGGCGTGGAAAAATATGCCGGTAACAAAACCTTGCAAGGGTTGGTAAGCAATGACGACGGGCCGGTGAAAACCGGTATCGTCAAGGCGTTGACCGAATCGGGGCAGGTTTTAGCGGAAATCGAGCTGAGCGACGGTCCGCATTACAGTATCGAAGTGCCGGCCGGCACCGTGTTGCCGATAATACTGGCCTATTACCCGTCGGCGGCGGCCGGCGACGAGCAGCGCATGGTTTCGGTGGTGGTGCATGCGGCGGCTAGTAAGTTCGATATTAACCAACTCAGTACCCGGATTGCCCGGCAGGCCAAGGCGTTGGGCGGTTACACGCATAAGAATCTGGTGAGTGCGGCGGAAAGTAGCGGTACGGTGCCGGCCAGCAATAAAACCACCGCCGGATTTCGCGGCGATCCCACCACCCAATACGGCGGCTGGCATTAAAACTTGCACTTCAAATGGTACTTCTGCACCCGGTAGCGCAAAGTTTCCCGGGTGGTGCCCAGCATGCGGGCCGCGGCGGTAACGTTGGCGTCGGTGCGGTTCAAGGCTTCCTGGATGATGAATTTTTCCATTTCGTGCAAACTCAGGCTGCCGTCCAGCGGAATGAACAAGCCTTCCCGATCGGTGCGCGGCATGGCTTGTGCCGAAACCAGCCGAGGGGTTTGCAGTTGCAGCCATTCGGTGGACAAGGTTTGGTCGCTGGCCAATAACACGCAGCGTTCCAGTACGTTGCGCAATTCGCGGATATTGCCGGGCCAGTCGTAGGCTTTGATGGCCTGCCAGGTGGCTTCCGGAATAGTGCAGACGTTTTTTGCCGATTTACGGTTGCAGGCGGCGATAAACTGCGGCACCAGTTGCTCCAAATCTTGCTTATGCTCCCGCAGCGAGGGCACGCGAATGTTGATGACATTCAGGCGATGGTAAAGGTCGCGGCGGAATTGGCCGGCGGCCACTTTTTCCACCAGATCCAGATTGGTGGCGGCGATGATTTGCACGTCCACGCTGATTTCGGTTTCGCTGCCCAGCCGGCGGATGCGCAAATCTTCCACCGCTTTTAATAACTTGCTCTGTAAATCCAGATCCATCTCGCCGATTTCGTCCAGAAACAAGGTGCCGGTGTGGGCCTGTTCGAACATGCCGCGATGGCGTTTCTTGGCGCCGGTGAACGAGCCGGCTTCGTAACCGAATAACTCCGCCTCCAGCAATTCCCGCGGTAGGGCGGCGCAGTTGATTTCCACCAAGGGAGCATTGGCGCGCACGCCGGAATAATGCAGAATTCGCGCGATCATGCCTTTGCCTGTGCCGGTTTCGCCGCTGATAATCAGGCTGGAAAACGGTACATTCACCACTTGTCTCAGCATGCCGCGCAAGGCCGCCATGGCCGGGCTGGAGCCGAGCAGGCTGTCGATACTGTACTGGCTGTTTTGGGCGGCGGTTTGCAGTTGCACCCGCCGCTGGGCGCGAGCGCTGCGGGCGGCGCCTTCCACCAGCAGGTTGAGCCTGTCCAGCGAGCAGGGCTTTTCGATGAAATCGTAGGCGCCCAGCCGCACCGCCCGCACCGAATCGGCCACGCTGCCGTAACCGGTCAAGAATATCCATTCGCTGCTGTCGATCTCGGGTTTGAGTTTTTCCAGTAAGTCCAGGGCGTTGCCGTCCGGCAGGTTCATGTCCGACAGCACTACCAGCGGGTCGAGGTTTTGTTCGCGCAAATGGTTTTCGGCTTTTTGCACCGAATCCACCACACTGACTTCCCAATCGGCCTTTTTAAAATAGCGTGCCAGTTCGGCGCCCAGCAGGGCTTCGTCTTCAATGATCAGCAGTGTATTCGTCATCATGGCGGTTTCTCGTGGTGGTTTCGCGCTGTCGGGCTAGGCGGCGGGAGTCAGCGGCAGCGACAGCGTGACGCAGGCGTGTCCGTCCGGATTGTTGGCCAGCCTGAGTTGGCCGTGTAAATCGCGGGCAAAACGTTGCACCATTGCCAAGCCCAGGCCGCTGCCTTTTTCCTTCAAACTGACGAAGGGGCGTATGCCTTGTTGTAATAGTTCAGTGTTGAAGCCGCCGCCGCTGTCGGTGACGCTAACCTGTAATTGTTGCTCTGTCCGGCCGACATCGACGCGCACCGTGCCGGGGCTATCGCCGATGGCTTGCACGGCATTTTGCAACAAGTTTAACAACACTTGCCGAAACTCGGTTTCGGGCAGTACCGCGACGATATCGTTGTCGGCGTGTAGATCGAAACGGATGCTGTCCGCCGCCTGATAGCTGAGTAGGGTGATCAATTCCTGAATCACGTTGTTGACAGGGAGGGCTTGGGCGGTCTCGCTGCTGTTGCGGGCGTTACTGAGCAAATCGTTGAGATGCTTGGTCAGCCGATGTACTTCCCGGTGCAACAGGCCTATGCGCTCGCGGAACTCGGGGTCGGCGGATTCGGCTTGCATGTTCTCCAGTGCCGCTTGAATCACGGCTAGCGGATTGCGTAACTCGTGCGCGGTACTGGCCGCCATTTCGGTCAAGGCCGCCAAACGCTCGGCCTTGGCCAGGCGCTGGCTTTGTTCGAGTAATTTGTGACTGGTCTGGCGCACTTGGCTTTCCAGGCGGCTGGTGTAATTGAGGTGGGTTTGCTCCAATTCTATTAGATGTTCGACCAAATGGTTGTAGCGTTCGAACAAGTCGTTAATGATGGGATCGGGGCTGCTGAGCTGTATGGGTTGTTTGACGCCCTCCGCCAGACCGGACAATAACACCCGTAGGGCTTCCAAGGGTTCCAGCACGTTATTGCGGAAAAAATACTGGCCTATCCAGATCAGCAGCAGCGGCAGGATCACCGCCAGCTGCAGTTCCAGCTGGCTGTCGTTTTCCACGCCGATTAAGAGTTTTTCCTCTTCGTCGGTTTGTTGGTCCAATAAATCCTGAATCAGGTCGACGGTATCGATCATGGCGCGGGCGTCGCCGTTGATGGCTTGGCTGAATTTATTTTGCAGGTTCTGTAAGTCCAGCGGCACGCTGAACTCGCTGCTGTCGTGGTGTTCCAGTAAATCCATCAGGTGCGATTGCAGTTCCTGGATCTGCTCCGCCGTTACCGCCGGATCGTTTTGGTGTATGGCTATTTTCGATTGCAATTGCAGCAATTCGAAAATGGTTTCCTGCAGCCGGTGACCCTTTCCTATGTCGGTTTGGATGGTTTGGATGCGTTGATGGTTTTGCCAGGTCAGGCGGCCGATAGCCATTAATTCTCCCAACACCAGCAGACTCATGATGAGGGTGACGAAGATGATGGGTCTGAGCAGAAGTTGGCGCATGGTCGGCGGTTGGGTGTCATGGATGAAAGGGTTCCAATTCTACTGGGTAGACGGAAATAAGTATCCCCGCAACCGTGGGCCGAAACCTAAAACCCCGTCATCCGGCGGCGCTAGCCGGTTGGGGCGGTCTCCTCCTGATGTTCGGCTTCGGCCGGGCCATGCGCTGTTTGGGGCACGGTTGCGGTCAGTTGGCCGTCTTGCGGCGCGCGGCCAAATGATGGTCGGAGAATGTTTCGTGCCCATCCAGCCCGACGATTTCGCATTGGCCGCCGGCGTGGTTGTATTCTTCGGTAAAGTGATGAATGAATTCCATCACGGTGTGGTCGATCAATTCGGCCTCGCTCAAATCGAAATATACCTTTTTTTGTTTGGGAAAGTCCGCCAACAGGCTTTTCAAGCTGATGAAGTTTGAGAATACCGCCGAGCCGCTGACGGCGATATGGTAAGTGTCGGCGGCGGTACGATCGACATGGTAGGCGATGGAAAAGATATGGTTCGGTTTCAGGCCGCGCGCCAAATGGATCAATAGTTCCGCCACGATGCCGATGGCCACGCCGATTAGCAAGTCGGTCGCCAGTACGCCGATGATGGTGATGACGAATACCGCAAAGTTGTCCAGGCCGACCGCCAGGGTTTTGGCGAATTCCTTCGGCGAGGCTAGGCGAAAGCCGGTAAACACCAGCAAGGCGGCCAGGGAGGATAACGGTATTTCGTGTATCAGGCGCGGAAACAGGGCGACGAAGATCAGCAAAAAGGCGCCGTGGAAAAAATTGGCCCAGCCGGTTTTGGCGCCGTTGTTGATGTTGGCCGAACTACGTACAATCTCCGCGATCATCGGCAAGCCGCCGATCAGGCCGGCAACGATGTTGCCAACCCCGACCGCCGCCAAGTCCCGGTTCAGGTTGGAGTCGCGTTTATAGGGGTCCAGTTTGTCGACCGCCGCGGCGCTCAATAAGCTTTCCAGGCTGCCGACCAACCAGATGGTGACGACGGCAAGCCAGAACTCGTAACTCGCGATCAGGGAAAAATCCGGAAAATAAAAACCGGATAAAAAGTTTTCCGGCACGGCCACCAAAAAAGCCGGCCCGATTGAAAACTCATGGTGCGGCAGCATTTTCGCATCCGGCAAAAACAGGTATTTGTGGATATGGTCCAAATCGAAATATTGGCCCAGCGCCAAGCCCAGCAAGACCACCAGAATGGGGGCGGGGACCATTTTCAAGACCGGGTTTTTGATCAGCGCCCAAGCTATTAATAACCCCAAACCGCACAAGCCGATAATGCAGACTTCCGGGTTCATTTCGATGAGCGAATGCGGAATTTCGGCTATGGTGCCGAGCAATGATTTGGCTTCCGGTTTCACGCCCAGCAAGGTATGAATCTGTTTGGCCATGATGATGATGCCGATGGCGGCCAGCATGCCGTGTACCACGGAAGACGGGAAAAACGCGCTCAATTTGCCGGCTTTGCAGACGCCCAGTAACACCTGTAACACGCTGGCGACCACGATGGCGGCCAAGGTGTAACGGTAACCGGCCATGGCGTCGCCGTGGCCCAGGGACTGAACGGCATCCAAAATTACCACGATCAGGCCGGCGGCGGGGCCATTGATCGTCACATAGGAACCGCTGATGCGCGATACCACCAAGCCGCCGATAATGGCGGAAATGATGCCGGCCATGGGCGGAAAGCCTGAAGCCATTGCGATACCCAGGCAAAGCGGCAAGGCAATCAGAAATACCAAAAAACCGGATAATAAATCGCTGCGCCAGTTTTCCGCGAGTCCGGCCAGGCCGGTTTTGGGGACTATGACAAGTGAAGGATGCTGCATGGCAAGTCTCGAAAATGGAAAGCTACAAACCAGCGAGAACCATGCCAGCTTTTCAGGTTTGCCCGCAGTGGAGCTGAAAGGTGCGTGTAATCTGAATCTGTCGCCGGACGCAGCATCGACAGTGTGCCAAATTACCCCGGTTATTTTAAGCCGGTGGCGCAATTGCACAATTCGAATGGTTTATTTGAACCGGTCGGGAGATTTTGCTTGGTTGTTTAGACGCGTTTTGTATCGGCTAAGGTGTAATAAGGGACGGCGGCCTGCTAGACTAGGCCCGTTTCTATCACATGGAATTCGCTAATGGAAGCCGCGCAACCGTCGTTGGCCCGCTATGGTTGGTTATCCATCTTTGCCGCCGTATCCACTATCGCGCTGAAAAGTTATGCCTATTGGCTGACCGATTCGGTCGGCTTGCTATCGGATGCGTTGGAGTCGGTGATCAATTTGGTGGCGGCGATCATCGTGCTGTTCGTGCTCAGCATCGCCGCGCGGCCGCCGGACGAAAATCATGCCTACGGGCACGACAAGATCGAATATTTTTCCAGCGGCGCAGAAGGCATCATGATTCTGCTGGCGGCGTTCAGCATTGCCTATACCGCCTGGGAACGGCTCTGGCACCCGATGCCATTGCAAAAGCTGGATCTGGGTATCGCCATCTCCGTGTTCGCCTCGCTGATTAATTTAATCGTGGCCAGGATTTTGATTAGCGTGGGTCGCAGTCGGCAATCCATTACCCTGGAGGCCGACGGCAAGCATCTGATGACCGATGTGTGGACCACGATCGGGATTTTGTTCGGGATAGGCATCATCGCCGTGGCCAATCGTTTCGATACCGGCTTGAATCTGGCCCGGCAATTAGGCATCGGCGGCTGGGAAATTCTCGATCCGATTATTGCCATTTTGGTGGCGGTCAATATCGTTCTGGCTGGCCTGCATCTGATTCGCCGCACCATATCCGGCTTAATGGATGCCGCGCTGCCGGAAGACGAGTTGACTGTCATTACCGAAGTGCTGGATAAGTTTGCCGCTTCGGATCATATTACCTATCACGCCCTGCGTACCCGTTACGCCGGCGCCCGCCGCTTCATGTCGGTGCATGTGCTGGTGCCCGGAGATTGGTCGGTGCAACAGGGGCACGATTTGCTGGAAACGATAGAACAACAAATCATGGACAAATTCGACAGCATCGATATCGATACTCATCTCGAGCCGATAGAAGATATCGCCTCCTGGCAGCATTTGGCTGCCGATTCGGTGGATCAGGCCTGTTCGATTAACCTCAAGGGAAATTCCTCCACCTGATTGCCGGCAATTTTGAAAGCGCGCATCTCCAATACGCCTTTGGTATTCAAGGAGATGATCAAATGCAAGGCATCGGGATAACCGGCTTGCTCGATGTCGGTAGCCGATGGCTCGGCCGGTGCGGTCGGATGCGAATGATAAATGGCGAACAGGGTTTGGCCTTTGTCGCGCATTTGTTTCATGGCGGCGATTTGTTGGCTCGGTTCCAGCGAAAAGCGGGTTTGCGGGTTGGTGGCGTTATTGTCGACCGGATAGCAGGTGCTCGGCAGACCGTCTTCGTCCGCGCCGACCAGGCCGCAGACTTCCGCGTCCGGTGAAGACTGTGCCAAATGCAGCAATTGATTGGTGAGTTTGCGGGGTAAACTGATTTCTCGGGTGTTCATGTTGGGTTCCATAGTCCTGAGGTCACGCGGGGATTGCCGGACAAGTCCGGGTGCGTGCCGACTTGCCGGTAGTGTAGCTGTTTTAAAATGGATCGAACTTGCTGGGCCTGATTGTAACCGTGTTCGATCAATAGGTGGCCGTGCGGTTTGAGGTGGTGTCCGGCTTGTTCCGCCAGCAAACGGATATCTTTCAGGCCTGCTTCGCCGCTGATCAAGGCTGTTTCAGGCTCGAAACGCACATCGCCTTGTTGTAAATGCGGGTCGTCGCCGGCAATATACGGGGGGTTGCTGACCACCAGATCGAAATCGCTATCGGGTACGGCATCGAACCAATGCGACTCGACAAAGCGCACCTTGCCGGCAGCGAGTTGCTCGGCGTTTTGCCGGGCGACGGCCAGCGCGGCGCTGCTGATGTCGGTCGCCACGACCTCGGCCAGAGGCCGTTCCGCCGCCAGCGTGACGGCCAAAATCCCCGATCCCGTACCGAGGTCTATGATTTTGCAGGCTTGATTGTCGGGTAACAGGGATAGGCTCAATTCTATCAATAATTCGCTGTCCGGCCGGGGAATCAATACATCCGGGGTGACGTTGAACGTCCGCGACCAAAACTCCCGCTCGCCGGTTAAATAGGCGATGGGCCGGCCTTGCCGGCGTTGTTCCAGCAAATGCCGAAATTGCTCCGCTTGCGCGGCATCGAGTTGCCGCTCCGGCCAGGCGCGCAGAAATGAACGTTGCTTGCCCAGGCAATGGCAAAGCAAGACTTCCGCATCCAGCCGCGCGGAATCGGAGACACGGCCTAAAACCGTGCAAGCTCGTTCCAGCACCTCTTGTATGGAGCGGCCGTCTTGGCTGTTTAACTCAGGCATTGCCGAGCTGGGTCAACAAGTCCGCCTGATGTTCGTGGATCAGGGGTTGAATCACATGCTCCAGTCCGCCTTCCATGATTTCTTCCAGCTTGTACAAAGTCAGATTGACGCGGTGGTCGGTCAAGCGGCCTTGCGGATAATTGTAAGTGCGGATGCGCTCGGAGCGGTCGCCGCTGCCGACTTGCAAGCGGCGGTTTTCCGATTGTTCCGCATGTTGCTTTTCCTGCGCGGCCGACAGCAGGCGGGCCTGCAATACCGACATGGCGCGTGCGCGGTTTTTGTGCTGCGAGCGTTCGTCCTGGCATTCCACCACCACGCCGGAGGGAATATGGGTAATGCGAATCGCCGAATCGGTGCGGTTGACGTGCTGGCCGCCGGCGCCGGAGGCGCGGTAGGTGTCTATACGCAGATCGGCGGGATTAATATCGATTTCGTCTACCGCGTCCACCTCCGGCATGATGGCGACCGTGCAGGCCGAGGTATGCACGCGGCCTTGCGATTCGGTTTCCGGTACCCGCTGTACCCGGTGGGTGCCGGATTCGAATTTGAGTTGCGAGTAAACATTCTGGCCGCTGACGCGCAGGATGATTTCCTTGTAGCCGCCGTGTTCGCCGCGGTTTTCGTTGATGATTTCCGTGCTCCAGCCTTGTCGTTCCGCGTAGCGTTGATACATCCTGGCTAGATCGCCGGCGAAGATGGCGGCCTCGTCGCCGCCGGTGCCGGCGCGCACCTCCAAAAACACGTTGCGGTTATCGTTGGGGTCTTTCGGCAGCAGCAGGATTTGCAGTTCCTGCTCCAGGGCTTCGCGCTTGCTTTCGGCTTCGTCGATTTCATCCCTGGCCATTTCTCGCAGTTCCGGGTCGCTGTCCTTGGCCATTTCTTGGGCCGATGCCAGGTTGGCTTCGTTATCCAGATAGGTTTTGTAACAAGCCACCAGCGGCTCGATTTGCGCATATTCCTGGCTGAGGCCGCGGAACTGGTTTTGATTGTTTTGCACTTCGGGTTGCGATAGCAGGGCGGTGATTTCTTCGAAGCGTTCGCCTAGGTTTTCGAGTTTGGTTTGTATCGAGGGTTTCATCAGGGAGGGTTATCTCAATTTAAAAATTTCGCGCGAGGCGGCAATCAAGTCGTGGCGTTCGTTGGCGCCGGCGTCGCGCAATTGCGCGCATGGGGTATGGATCAGTTTGTTGGTCAGGGTATGCGCCAGGCGTTGCAATACTTCTTCCGATGGAATGCCGTTGTTGAGTTGCGACAGCGCTTTTTGCAATGCTTCATCGCGGGTCATCTCGGCTTGCAGGCGAAAGTCGCGAATGGTTTCCTGCGCGCCTTGGGAGCGCAACCAAGCCAAAAAGTGTTCGACCTGGGTGTCGATGATTTCCTCGGCTTGCTCGGCGGCCCGGCGGCGCGAGTCCATGTTTTGGTTGACGGTGTTTTGCAAATCGTCAACGGTGTATAAATATACGTCGCGCAGTTGTTCCACTTCTGCCTCGATGTCGCGGGGTACCGCCAAATCCACCATAAACATGGGTTTATGTTTACGTTTCTTAATCGCGCTTTCCACTCGGCCCTTGCCCAAAATCGGCAGTTGGCTGGCCGTGGAGGAGACCACGATGTCGGCTTCCGCCAAATGGCTGGGCAGTTCCGACAGGGCGATGGCGTAGCCGTTAAATTGCGCGGCCAGGGCATGGGCCTTATCATAAGTTCGGTTGGCGATAATGATGCGGCCTATGCCATGTTGGTAAAGATGGCGGGCTGTCAGTTCTATGGTTTCGCCCGCCCCGATCAATAGGGCGGTTTGTTCGGAGAGTTTGTCGAAAATTTGCTGCGCCAGTTGCACGGCGGCAAAAGCCACTGAAACAGGGCTGGAGCCTATTGCCGTATCGGTACGGACTTTTTTGGCGGCGGAAAAAGTGTGTTGAAACAGCTTGCTGAGATTTTTGCCCAGGGTACCGGCCTGCGACGCCGCGTGATAGGCGGTTTTCATTTGGCCGAGTATTTGCGGTTCGCCGAGTATCATCGAATCCAGTCCGCAGGCTACCCTGAACATGTGACGGATGGATTGGCTATCCTTGTAGCTGTATAAATACGGCGTGAAATCGGCCGGTTCGATGATTTTGGTATCGGCGATCCACGCAATCAAGGGGGTTTGGTCTTCGCTATCGGTTTGGCAATAAAATTCCGTCCGGTTACAGGTGGATAAAATGGCCGCCTCGGAAATGTCCCGGACGTTGCGCAAATTTTTTAAGGTATTGTCCAGTATTTCCGCCGGGAAAGCCAAGCGTTCGCGTACGGCAACCGGCGCGGTGTTGTAATTTATCCCTACGGCAAGTAGTGTCATTAGCTGTAATGTAGGCCTTTTAAAAGTAGGTCATTTTAAGGAATGCGCTGTTTTTGTCCAAATAGAATGATAGGTTAAGCTGAACTAATGGGTTTTTCTGATAATCTATGTTTACAATTTATCGAAATCAGGTCATTTGAATTGCATGAATAAATGGATAGGTATTGCAATAATTTTTTCTTTGTCGGGCTGCGCGGTTTCTCCTGACGCGACGCCGGATACTGAAACCAAAATAACCCCGCAAGAAGCCTTGGCGCCTAGGGTCAGTCACAATACCGTGATAGACGAGGAGGTGTTGTATCTGCTGATGGCGGCGGAACTGGCCGGGCAGCGTAACCAGTACGATTTGGCTCTGGATGCTTACCTGCAGGCGGCGAAACGGGTTGATGATGCGCGGATTGCCGAGCGGGCCGTCAAAATCGGCATGTTTTTAAAAGACGAAAGACGCACGCGTGAGGCGTTAGAGATTTGGATGTCCAAGGATCCGGATAATCTGCCGGCCAAAAAATTTGCGGTGTTGATGGCGATCAAGAAATTGGATCGCAAGTCGGCGGTGGAAAACCTGGATGCCATCTTCCGGGAAGATCCGGCCGGTTTCGAGGGCGGAATGCTGGAAATGATCAAGGCACTGGAAAAGGAGGGGCGATCTCAATTTATCTACGATGCACTGGAAGATTTGAATGGGTTGCATCCCGAGCAACCGAATCTGCTGTTTCTACAGGCTGTATTGGCTTCCGTCTTGCATGATAATGCCTTGGCGCAACAAAAAATCGGCCAGGTATTGGAATTGCAGCCGGATTGGAATAAAGCCATCATTTTTCAGGCGCAGCTGGCGGGCCGTTCCGGCGATATGGAAAAAACGCGGGAGTTTCTGGAAAAAGCGGTTAAGCAAGCGCCGGACGATAAGCAGTTGAGAAAAATGCTGTTGGAAGTGTTGGTTAAAACCGGTGCTTACGACGATGCGATCAAGCTTTATCAGTCGGTATTGGATGAAAATCCCGATGACGGCGAGACGCTGTTTACATTGGCATTGATTTACATGCAGCAAAATCAACTGGACAAGGCCGAAGGATATTTTGAAAAGGCCCTAAATAAGCCGGAATGGGAAGGTCAGGCTAGTTTTTATTTGGGAAAAATCGAGCTGGACAGGCAGAATCCCGGTAAGGCCTTGGTTTGGTTCGATCGCTCGGAAGCGAATGGCTATGGCTTTGAGGCCGATATGGCTGCCGTGTCGCTGTTATTGGGTCAAAAGGAGTTGAGCAAGGCGGAAGTCCGGATCAAGGCGATGGATGGCAAATATCCCGAGCAGCATTTGCGCATTCTGATGATGAAAGCCGAGCTTTATAATCAATGGAGTAAGTACCAGGAAGCATACGATGTATTGAGTTTGGCGTTGAATGATGCGCCCGACAGCAGGGATGTGTTGTATGCGCGGGCGCTGATCGCCGAGCGATTGGACAAGTTGGATGTTTTGGAAGCGGATTTGCTGAAGATTTTGGAAAAAAATCCGGATGATGTGGGAGCGCTGAACGCTTTGGGGTATACGCTGACCGATAGGACCCAGCGTTTCGATGATGCCGAAAAATATCTGCGGAAAGCCATTCAATTGCAACCCGACGAAGCGGTCATTATTGATAGTTATGGTTGGCTGCAATTCAAGCGGGGCAAGTATGACTTGGCTTTGGAGTATTTAAGGAAGGCCTATGAAAAACAGCAGGAAAATGAGATCGCCGCGCATATAGCGGAAGTGTTATGGGCGACCGGTAAGGAAAAAGAAGCCAAGGAATTTTTTGAGCCGATTTTTAAAAAATTTCCCGAAGATGAGTATTTGTTGAAATTTAAGAAACGCTTCTTGCCAGACGAGCGATGAAAGGCCGCTTTATAGTTTATATAGCGCTGGTTGGGTGGCTCGGTGGTTGTTCGGTTGCTCCGCAAAAGCCGGCCGATGAATATCGGTTGGCAAGCATGCAGTATTTGCAGAGGCAAAAAAACTGGGTGTTGGAAGGTCGGTTGGCCTTGGTGGATGAAAAAGATTCCGTCTCCGTGTCTATCAGCTGGCGGCATAACGAATTACAAGACGACATCGAGCTGGTGGGGCCCTTGGCTCAAGGCAGGGTAAGAATATCCGTTACGCCCGGTCAGGTGACGGTGGATGACGGCGAGAATCTCAAGGTTTTTTATGGGGCGGTTGACGAAGTGCTTTCCCAGCAGTTAGGTGTGGATTTGCCGGTCGATTCATTGAAATTTTGGGTGCTGGGAGTGAACGATCCAAGGCAGGCTTATATTGAACAGCCGGGCGGGTTTTATCAAGGCAATTGGCTGGTCAGGTATAAAGAGATGCAAACGGTCAATGCGGGCACGCTTCCTAAAAGAATAACGGCCGAAAAAGATAAGGCGAGAATCAAATTAATTGTGGATCAATGGGTTTTATTGTGACAGAAGGTATGGAGTTCATTCCGGGGTGGGGCGGAAAATGGCCGGCCCCGGCAAAATTGAATTTAATGTTGAGAATTACTGGGCGGCGAGAGGATGGCTATCATCTGCTGCAGACTGTTTTCCAAATGCTTGATTTGTGCGATTGGTTGACTTTTCGTCCGGTCGCCGATGGGAGTATCTCGTTACTAAGTCCAATCCCCGGCGTGCCTGAGCAAGATGATCTGACTGTGCGCGCGGCGAATTTGCTTAAGTCGCATACAGGGTGCGAGGCAGGGGTTTGCATCGAGATCGAAAAAAATTTGCCTATGGGCGGCGGTTTGGGTGGTGGCAGCTCGGATGCGGCCACTACTTTAGTTGTATTGAATCGTCTTTGGGGTTTAAGGCTTCCCAAGCAAGAATTGATGGCATTGGGCTTACGATTGGGAGCCGATGTGCCGGTTTTTGTGTTTGGGCATGCCGCTTGGGGAGAAGGGGTTGGTGAAGAATTGCAGCCGATTATGCTTCCTGAGCAATGGTTTGTGATTATCAAGCCGGATTGCCATGTGAATACCAAAGAAATTTTTTGCTCAGAAGGGTTGACAAGAGATAGTAAAGTCATCAAAATGAGCGACTTTATTGCAGGGGAAGAAAGTAACGATTGCACTCAAGAAGTTTGCAAGATGTATCCTCGGGTAAGGGATGCAATAAATGCTTTGTCTGTTTATGCGGGTGCAAGATTGACGGGCACTGGGGCGTGTGTTTTCGCAAGATTTCCCAGTAAGGAAGAGGCGGAAGTAGTGTTTCAAGCGTTAAAAAATGAATGGCTGGTTTTCTTGGCAAAAGGCTTGAATGAATCACCGCTCTACAAGAAGTTAGAACAAGAATAAGTCAAATCAGTTATTGGGCTGTCGCCAAGCGGTAAGGCACGGGGTTTTGATCTCCGCATACCTAGGTTCGAATCCTAGCAGCCCAGCCATATCTCCATTATAAAACAAATCCTCGGGAGTCCTTGAATGCGTGACGCTTCAATAATGGTATTTTCGGGTAATGCCAACAAGGCGTTGTCCGAGGGTATTGTGAGGAAGCTCAACATGCGCCTCGGGATGGCGTCGGTTGGACGCTTCAGTGATGGTGAGATATTTGTAGAGATTGAGGAAAATGTAAGGGGCCGGGATGTGTTCGTGGTTCAGCCGACATGCTCTCCTACAAATGAAAATCTCATGGAATTATTGGTTATGATCGATGCATTGAGAAGGGCGTCGGCGGCAAGAATAACGGCGGTCATTCCTTACTATGGCTATGCGCGCCAAGACAGGCGTTCCAGATCCGCCAGGGTGCCGATAACGGCTCGGCTGGTTGCTGATATGATTGGGCATGCGGGGGCGGATAGAGCGCTTACCGTGGATTTGCATGCCGATCAGATACAGGGCTTCTTCGGAATTCCGGTGGATAATGTGTATGCGTCTCCAATTCTATTGGGGGATGTTTGGCGCCAGGAATATGAGAATCTAATCGTTGTCTCGCCCGATGTGGGTGGGGTTGTCCGGGCTAGAGCATTGGCAAAAAGGTTGGGTGATGCGGATCTGGCGATTATTGATAAGCGCAGGCCGCGGGCCAATGTATCGGAAATCATGCACATCATAGGTGATGTGGCTGGTAGGACTTGCGTAATGGTGGATGATCTGGTGGATACGGCTGGGACGCTGTGTCACGCGGCCTCGGCGTTAAAAAAGAATGGCGCTGTTAAAGTTGTTGCTTATTGCACGCATCCGGTTTTGTCGGGTGCGGCGGCGGAAAATGTCAGAAATTCGGTTTTGGATGAGTTGGTTGTCACCGATACGATTCCTCTCACTGATGAGTTAAAGGCTATAGGCAAGATCAGGCAGTTGAGCGTTGCCGAAATGTTGGCTGAAACGATTCGGCGAATAGCTGTGGGCGAGTCTGTTAGCTCGCTTTATGTGGATTAGTTTAATAACTATTAAGAAGTGCTTGTAGAGCAGGCTTTGGAGAAAATAATGGCTAACGTGTTTGAATTTATTGCGGAAGCTCGCAGTGAGACTGGTAGTAGTGCGGCGAAAGTTACTCGCCGTAAAGGTAAGGTGCCGGCGGTAATCTACGGTGGCAGCGATGCTCCGGAGATGCTGGTTTTGGATCATAACGATTTGTTGAAGCACCTTGCTCACGAAGCTGTTTACTCGCATGTGCTTGATGTTAAGGTTGACGGTAAAACCGAGAAGGCTGTTTTAAAGCATATTCAGCGTCATCCGGCCAAGCCGCAAATTCTGCATGTTGACTTTTTGAGGGTCGAGAAAGATCATAAACTAAAAGCGCATGTGCCTCTGCATTTCATTAATGAAGAAGTTTCGGTCGGTGTCAAAAAAGGCGGGGTCGTTAATCATTCAATGACTGATGTTGAAGTTGTTTGTTTGCCGCAAAATTTGCCTGAGTTTATCGAGGTGGATATGGCGTCTGTCGACGTGGGTTCCGCTCTGCATCTTTCGGATTTGGTGTTGCCTGCCGGTGTTGAGATTCCGGAGTTGCATCAGGGTGTGGAACATAATCATCCTATCGTCCAGGTTGTTAAGCCTAAGACGGCTGAAGAGCCTTCGGCCGAATAGCTTTATGGATTAATGATTAAGTTAATAGTGGGGCTTGGGAATCCTGGGTCGCAGTATGAAAAAACCCGGCATAACGCCGGGTTTCTTTTTATAGATCATCTGGCTGCTTCGCGCGGCGCTGGTTGGTCGAACAATGCGCAGTTCCAGGCTGATGTGGCAAGTTGTTCGGGTGGAGCGGACAAGTTAATGCTGCTTAAGCCGATGACGTTCATGAATAAAAGCGGGCTTTCTGTTGGCAAGATGTTGCGTTATCACAAGCTGAAGCCGGATGAATTGCTGGTTGTGCATGACGAGTTAGAGCTGCCGGAAGGGGCTGTCAGGATGAAGCGAGATGGTGGTCATGCGGGACATAACGGCTTGCGCGACATCATTTCGCATATCGATTCTCGAGATTTCTATCGGTTGAGGCTGGGTATCGGCCGGCCGGAGGCTTCAGGGGCGAATATTGCGAACTACGTTTTATCCAGACCTTCGGTTACTACGCTTGGGATTTTTGAAAGTGTTTTCAGCAAAATAGAAGCCCGGTTGGATTTGGTTTTGGCGGGGGACTTGACGGATTTCAATGCGCTGTTTTTTTGATGGGAAGAATTGGTTGCATTGCATGAATTAAAAAAGGTTGACCAAGCTGGCTTGTTTATGGATAATAGCCAGATTAAATGAAGGAGGGGTTCCCGAGCGGCCAAAGGGATCAGACTGTAAATCTGCCGGTTCTACCTTCGGAGGTTCGAATCCTCCCCCCTCCACCATCAAATTTGAATTGGATCTGCGGGTGTAGTTCAATGGTAGAACTCCAGCCTTCCAAGCTGATTGCGTGGGTTCGATTCCCATCACCCGCTCCATTTTTGGCTATGGTAACGTCGCTCATATAGCTCAGTAGGTAGAGCACTTCCTTGGTAAGGAAGAGGTCACCGGTTCAAATCCGGTTATGAGCTCCAGTTTTGATTAATTGATCTTTTAGGGTATTTTCGTAATGGCTAAAGAAAAATTTGAAAGAAAAAAACCGCACGTAAACGTAGGTACGATTGGTCACGTCGACCATGGAAAAACCACATTGACAGCGGCCCTGACAAAAGTGATGGCTGAACTGCAAGGCGGCGAAGTAAAAGCTTTCGATCAAATTGATAATGCCCCGGAAGAACGTGCGCGTGGTATCACCATCTCGACCTCGCACGTCGAATACGAATCAGCTGCTCGCCACTATGCGCACGTAGACTGCCCGGGTCACGCCGACTACGTTAAAAACATGATTACCGGCGCCGCTCAAATGGATGGCGCGATTCTGGTTTGTTCCGCAGCCGACGGCCCCATGCCGCAAACCCGCGAGCACATCCTGCTGTCTCGCCAAGTAGGCGTGCCTTATATTGTGGTGTTCCTGAACAAAGCCGACATGGTCGACGATGCCGAGTTGATCGAGTTGGTGGAAATGGAAATTCGCGAATTGTTGAACCAATACGAATTTCCGGGTGACGACACTCCTATCATTGTAGGTTCAGCGCTGAAAGCGCTGGAAGGCGATACCAGCGAAATTGGCGTTCCATCCGTCGTTAAATTGGTCGAGGCTCTGGATAGTTATATCCCCGAGCCAGAGCGTGCTATCGACGGCAAGTTCCTGATGCCCATCGAAGACGTATTCTCGATTTCAGGTCGCGGTACCGTAGTAACCGGTCGTGTCGAGCGCGGCATCATCAAAGTCGGTGAAGAGGTTGAAATCGTCGGTATCAAAGATACCGTCAAAACCACCTGCACAGGCGTTGAAATGTTCCGCAAACTGCTGGATCAAGGTCAAGCCGGTGATAACGTCGGTGTACTGCTGCGGGGTACCAAACGCGACGACGTAGAGCGCGGTCAAGTATTGGCTCACGTTAACTCAATCAAACCGCACTCGCACTTCAAAGCGGAAATTTATGTTCTGTCCAAAGACGAAGGCGGCCGTCACACCCCATTCTTCAACGGTTACCGTCCGCAGTTCTACTTCAGAACCACCGACGTTACCGGTGCGGTCGAGTTGCCTGAAGGCGTGGAAATGGTAATGCCGGGCGATAACATTGCGGTTACGGTAAAATTAATTGCACCTATCGCGATGGAAGACGGCTTGCGTTTCGCTATCCGTGAAGGTGGTCGTACCGTCGGTGCGGGTGTTGTTGCTTCTATTATCGAATAATAGAAAGGAACCTTTTAGTAGTTTTTTCTGAATAGGTCAGTAGTTCAATTGGTAGAGCAGCGGTCTCCAAAACCGCAAGTTGGGGGTTCGAGTCCCTCCTGGCCTGCCATTCAGAAGATTATCCAAATATTTCCCAAGTAGAAAAATGAACGCACAAGCAGAACAGGTTGCTTCTGTAACCGATATTGTGAAACTGGTCTTATGCCCGCTGGTTATAATCGCAGGCGTGGTTGCGTTCTACCACTTCTCGGATTTGCTGCTGCTGTACCGGGTTTTAGGCTTGGTAGTAATTGTATCCATGGCTATTGGTATGTGCTTTACCACCGCAAAAGGTAGAGCTGTTTGGCAGTTTATGCACGAAGCCAAGTTGGAAGTAAGGCGGGTTGTTTGGCCGACGCGCGATGAAACTGTGCGGACAACATTGTTAGTGTTTGCAATGGTATTTATCGTGGGATTGATTCTCTGGTTGTTAGACATGTTTTTATTTTGGGCTATACAGCTTCTGATGAGTCAGGGGATACAATAATGGCGCTACGTTGGTATGTAGTACATGCGTACTCGAATTACGAAAACAAGGTCAAGCAAGCGATAGAAGAGCGGATTAAACGCGATGGCTTGGAAGAGTATTTCGGCAAGATTCTGGTGCCAACCGAAGAAGTTGTTGAAATGAAAATGGGTCAGCAACGTAAAAGCGAACGAAAGTTTTTTCCCGGTTATGTGCTGGTTCAAATGGAATTGAATGATGAAACATGGCATTTGGTGAGAAATGTTCCGAGAGTGCTTGGCTTTATCGGTGGTGCGTCGGATAAGCCTTCTCCAATTACGGATAAGGAAGCGATGGCTATCCTGAATAGAGTAGAAGAAGGTTTTAACAAGCCTAGGCCCAAAGTGTTATTTGAGGTCGGCGAGGTTGTGCGCATTATTGATGGTCCGTTTAAAGACTTCAACGGTAGTATTGAGGAAGTTAATTACGAGAAAAGCCGTCTTAGAGTTTCGGTTTTAATATTTGGTCGATCAACGCCAGTCGAGCTTGAATTTGTACAGGTTGAAAAAGCATAACATCGTAAAAATTTAATTAATGAATCCCTGTCATTTTAGGTGGCAGGGATTTTTGTTTGTTGGGGAGCTTAAAAGCGTTTGCACCCGTGTTGGAGTAGAAAATGGCAAAAAAAATCGATTCGTATATTAAGCTGCAGGTAAAAGCAGGCGAGGCAAATCCGAGTCCACCAGTCGGTCCGGCTCTGGGTCAACGCGGCGTGAATATCATGGAATTCTGTAAAGCATTTAACGCTCGCACTCAGGAAGTAGAAAAAGGCCTTCCTCTGCCTGTTGTTATTACTGTTTACAGTGACAAAAGTTTTACATTCATCACCAAAACCCCACCAGCGTCGATCTTGTTGAAAAAAGCGGCAGGCATCAAGAGCGGTAGCAGCAAGCCTAATTCAAACAAAGTAGGTACCGTGACTCGTGAGCAATTGGAAGAAATCGCCAAAACCAAAATGGAAGATTTGAATGCTGCCGATATGGATGCGGCGATCAGAATCATTGCGGGAAGCGCTCGCAGCATGGGTTTGAACGTGGAGGGCGTGTAATGGCAAAAATTAGCAAAAAAGCAAAAGCGATCAAAGCGAAAGTTTCCGGAAGCAAGCAATATTCGGTAGCGGAAGCTGTGAGCCTGTTAAAAGAATTTGCCAACAGCAAATTTGATGAGTCGCTCGATGTCAGCGTTAACTTAGGCGTTGACCCGCGCAAATCCGATCAAAACGTACGCGGCGCTTCAGTGTTGCCAAACGGTACGGGAAAAACGGTCCGCGTGGCAGTGTTTACGCAAGGCCCAAATGCGGATGCAGCCAAAGAGGCGGGCGCGGATGTGGTCGGTATGGATGACTTGGCGGAACAAGTTAAACGCGGCGAGATGAATTTTGATGTGGTTATTGCTTCGCCGGACGCCATGCGCGTGGTCGGACAATTAGGTCAAATCCTGGGGCCAAGAGGCTTAATGCCCAACCCGAAAGTTGGCACGGTTACTCCCGATGTGGCTACTGCCGTGAAAAACGCCAAATCAGGCCAGGTTAGATACCGTACCGATAAATCGGGTATTATTCACTGTTCAATTGGCAAAGTGTCGTTTGATGAAAATGCCATCAAACAAAACCTGGAATTTCTGATTGCTGACTTGAAAAAGGCCAAACCAACAGCGGCTAAAGGCGTTTATCTGAAAAAAATTTCGCTGTCTTCAACCATGGGCCCGGGTCTGTGGATTGATCAAACCAGTCTCGAAATCTAAATACAAAAAACTTTGGGTTGCCGTTACTTCGGCAACCGTCAAAGACCGTAGGTGCTTAAGGCTTAATTATCCTACGCAGGCGGGTGCTGGAACCAATAGGTGAAAGAAACCGTAGGGGCATCGCAAGATGCGTTTCATAGCTCCTGATTGATTTCAGGAAACTACCGGAGGTAGATGTGGCACTCAATTTAGATAGCAAAAAAGTTGTCGTAGAGGAAGTTGCTGAATTCGCCGCTAAAGCTCATTCCGCAATCGCTGCGGAATATCGTGGTTTGACCGTTACCGAGCTTACCGAGCTGCGGAAAACCGCGAGAGAAACGGGCGTATATTTGCGAGTGGTCAAAAACACACTGGCAAAACGCGCGGTCGTTGGAACTGAGTTCGAATGCATGCAGGAAGGACTGGTTGGTCCTCTCATTCTTGCGTTTTCAATGGAAGATCCTGGCTGCGCTGCGCGCTTGGTTCATGAATTCGCAAAAACGCATAAAAATCTGATTGCGAAAGTTGTAGCAATTGGCGGACAAGCATTTGATGGTTCAGAGCTTGAGCGCTTGGCGAGATTGCCAACGCGTGATCAAGGTATCAGCATGCTGATGTCGGTCATGAAAGCGCCGGTTGAGAAACTGGCTCGCACGCTGGCTGCACTTAGAGATGAGAGAGAAGCGGCATAATTTCGCGTCAACTAGTTAATACGCATTAAATTTTAGAGGAATACACAATGGCAATTTCACAACAAGACATCTTAGATGCAGTTGCAAACATGACTGTGATGGAAATCGTTGATCTGATTTCAGCGATGGAAGAAAAATTCGGCGTTTCCGCCGCGGCTGCGGTCGCTGTTGCTGCGCCAGCTGCTGCTGCCGTAGTTGAAGAGCAAACCGAATTCGACGTTATCCTGACCGGTTTCGGCGAAAACAAAGTAGCAGTCATTAAAGCGGTTCGCGGCCTGACAGGCTTGGGCTTGAAAGAAGCCAAAGACGCCGTGGAAGGTGCACCGACCACTGTAAAAGAGGGCGTAAGCAAAGCGGAAGCGGAAGCTGCCAAAAAAGAACTTGAAGGCGCAGGCGCAACAGCCGAGATCAAATAAGTATCTTGACCGCATATCAGGCATAAGCCTACCAAACCGGGCTGACGGTATTTTTACCGTCGGCCTTTTACTGCTTGTATGACTAAGCAGTACTAAATAATCTCTGACGACGAAGGTATAGAAGCAATATGGCCTATTCTTTTACCGAAAAAAAGCGTATCCGTAATAATTTTGGGAAAGGTTCCGAAGTACTGGAAGTTCCTTATCTTTTGGCAACACAAATTGATTCGTATGCAAGTTTCTTGCAATCGGGCATGCAGCCCGAAAAAAGGCGTAATCAAGGCTTGCATGCTGCATTTTCAAGCGTATTTCCAGTGGTCAGCCACTCGGGTTATGCCGTGCTTGAATATGTGAAATATCGCTTGGGGGAACCCGCTTTCGATGTAAGAGAGTGCCAGCAACGCGGCGCTACTTATTCCGCTCCGCTCAGAGTGCTGGTGCGGCTGGTGATTTACGACAAGGATGCGCCGGCTAATACTAAAGTCGTAAAAGATATTCGCGAACAAGAAGTCTACATGGGTGAGTTGCCTCTGATGACAGATAACGGCACCTTTGTAATCAATGGTACCGAGCGCGTTATCGTTTCGCAATTACATCGTTCGCCTGGGGTGTTTTTTGACCACGACAAGGGTAAAACCCACTCATCCGGTAAGTTGTTATTCAATGCGCGAGTGATCCCCTACCGTGGCTCATGGCTGGATTTTGAATTCGATCATAAAGACGCCGTGTATGTGCGTATAGACAGACGCCGGAAAATTCCCGCAACCATTTTGTTGCGCGCCTTGGGATACGACAACGAAGAAATGATTAATATTTTCTTCGAAACCAACAAGTTTTCGTTGGATGCCGATAAGTTCATGTTCCACGTCATACCGGACAGGTTGCGCGGTGAAATGGCGGTATTCGACATCAAGCATGACGGCGCCGTTCTTATCGAAGAAGGCCGTCGTATTACGGCTAAACACATCCGTCAATTGGAAAAAGCCGGCGTCACGGAAATCGAAGTGCCCAGGGATTATCTTTACGGAAAAATTCTGGGGCACAACATCATCGACAAGTCGACCGGCGAATTGATCGCCAATGTCAACGATGAAATTACCGAGCCGCTTTTGCAAAAATTGATCGAGGCTAATGTCGGCGAAATCAATACGCTATATGTTAATGATTTAGACCGCGGCCCCTATATTTCCAATGCCATGCGATTGGACACCACGACCAACCGCTTGGAAGCCTTGGTCGAAATTTACCGCATGATGCGTCCTGGCGAGCCGCCAACCGTGGAATCGGCCGAGAATCTGTTCGAAAATTTGTTCTTTACCGACGAGCGTTACGATTTGTCGGCCGTGGGCCGGATGAAATTCAACCGCCGTTTGGGCCGCGAAGAAATTGAGGGTACCGGAACCTTGAGCAAGGAAGACATCATCGATGTCTTGAAGGAATTGATCAAGATTAGAAACGGCAACGGCGTAGTCGACGATATCGACCATTTGGGCAACAGACGGGTGCGCTCGGTCGGTGAAATGATCGAAAACCAATTCCGCATTGGTTTGGTGCGGGTAGAGCGCGCGGTCAGAGAGCGTTTGACCCTGGCTGACTCGGAAGGCTTGATGCCTCAAGAGATCATCAATGCCAAACCGGTTTCCGCCGCGGTAAAAGAATTCTTTGGTTCCAGTCAGCTGTCGCAGTTTATGGATCAAAACAACCCGCTGTCGCAGGTCACCCATAAACGCCGTGTTTCTGCGCTGGGTCCGGGCGGTTTGGCGCGCGAGCGAGCCGGTTTCGAGGTACGGGACGTACACACCACCCATTATGGCCGGGTGTGTCCGATCGAGACGCCAGAGGGGCCGAATATCGGTTTGATCAATTCATTGTCCGTGTATGCGCGTACCAATGAATACGGCTTCTTGGAAACGCCGTACCGGAAGGTTATCAATGGCTTGGTGACCGATCAAGTGGATTATATTTCCGCGATTGAGGAAGGCGAGTTCGTCATTGCGCAGGCCAGTGTGGCCGTCGATGAAAACGGAAAATTAGTCGAAGGCTTGGTGTCTTGCCGTTACAAGGACGAGTTTACCTTGGCGTCGTCCGATACCGTGCAATACATGGACGTGTCTTCAAAGCAGATCGTATCCGTCGCGGCGTCCATCATTCCGTTCCTTGAGCATGACGACGCCAACCGGGCCTTGATGGGATCCAACATGCAACGTCAAGCCGTGCCGACCTTACGCGCTGAAAAACCGCTCGTCGGAACCGGTATGGAAAGGGTCGTTGCCAAGGACTCGGGCGTGGCTGTGGTTGCGACTCGTGGCGGTACAATCGAAGCCGTCGATGCCGGCCGTATCGTGGTCAGGGCCAATGACGATGAAACCATTCCTGGCGTACCCGGCGTGGATATTTACAACCTGATCAAATACACCCGTTCCAACCAAAACACCTGCATCAACCAAAGACCCTTGGTCAAGTTGGGCGATATAGTCACCAAGGGCGATATCCTGGCCGATGGTCCATCCACCGATTTAGGCGAGTTGGCATTGGGTCAAAATATGTTGATCGCGTTCATGCCTTGGAATGGCTATAACTTCGAAGACTCTATTTTGGTGTCCGAGCGGGTTGTGAAGGAAGATAGATTCACAACCATTCATATCGAAGAAAAAACCTGTGTCGCACGCGAAACCAAACACAGTCCGGAAGAAATTACCGCCGATATTCCGAATGTCAGTGAGGAAGCGCTGTCTAAACTGGATGAGTCCGGCATCGTTTACGTCGGCGCCGAAGTCAAAGGCGGCGATATCTTGGTGGGTAAAGTGACGCCGAAAGGCGAGACCCAGTTGACCCCCGAGGAAAAACTGCTGCGGGCGATTTTCGGTGAAAAAGCGGCCGATGTAAAAGATACTTCGCTGCGGGTGCCGAATAACGTCAGAGGGACCGTCATCGATGTGCAGGTCTTTACCCGCGATGGGGTTAAAAAGGACAAACGCGCATTAGAAATCGAAGAGGCCGAAATCAAGCGTTACCGCAAGGATTTGGATGATCAGCTAAAAATTGTTGAGCACGATATTTTTGCCCGCGTTAAAACTTTGTTGACCGGTAAAAAAGCCGAAAAAGGTCCGAACGGTCTGAAAAAAGGCGAAGAAATCTCGGCCGAATATTTGGATGGTCTGACGCATTCCGAATTGCTGAAGATCAGAACCCAGGATGAAGATGCTAATGTGCAATTGGAATCTGTTGCGGAGCAGGTTGAACAGCAGCGTAAGGAATTCGACGAGCGTTTCGAAACCAAAAAGAAAAAAATCACCATGGGTGACGATTTGGCCCCGGGTGTTTTGAAAATGGTCAAGGTCTATTTGGCGGTTAAAAAACGCATTCAACCCGGCGATAAAATGGCGGGCCGGCACGGTAACAAGGGGGTTATCTCCCAAATCGTCCCGATTGAAGATATGCCTTATACTGCCGACGGTAACCCGGTCGACATTTTACTGAATCCGTTGGGTGTGCCTTCCCGGATGAATGTCGGTCAGGTGTTGGAAACGCATCTGGGTTGGGCCTCGAAAGGATTGGGTATCAAGATCGGCAAAATGTTGGAAATGCAGGCCAAGGTCAATGAGATTCGCGAGTTTCTGGAAAAAATCTATAACTGCAGCGGCAGGAAAGAAGACTTGGTGTCGTTTTCCGATAAAGAGATCCTTGAATTGGCGTTGAATCTGGTGGGCGGCGTGCCCATGGCAACACCGGTATTTGACGGCGCATCCGAAGAAGACATTCGTACCATGTTGCGTTTGGCCGATTTACCCGAGCATGGTCAAACTGTCTTGTACGATGGCTTGACGGGTGAGCCTTTCGAACGGGAAGTGACGGTCGGTTATATGTATATGCTGAAACTGAACCACTTGGTGGACGACAAAATGCATGCGCGTTCAACAGGGCCTTACAGTTTGGTTACTCAACAACCGTTAGGCGGTAAAGCGCAATTCGGCGGCCAACGTTTCGGTGAGATGGAGGTATGGGCACTGGAAGCTTATGGCGCAGCCTATACATTGCAGGAAATGCTCACCGTCAAGTCGGACGATGTCACCGGTAGAACCCGGATGTATAAAAACATCGTCGATGGTAATCACACAATGGAAGCCGGTATGCCGGAGTCCTTCAACGTATTGATTAAGGAGATACGTTCGTTGGCGGTTAATATCGAAATGGGGCAGGAATAACCTGCTTCAAACGCTATAACTGAGTTCCGGGCAATTATGGGTAACATTTAAAGAGGATAAACTCTTGAAAGATTTAATGAATTTCTTAAAGCGTCAAGGTCGTACCGATGATTTTGACACTATCCGAATTGGCTTGGCTTCGCCGGACATGATTCGTTCATGGTCGTACGGCGAGGTGAAAAAGCCGGAGACCATCAATTACCGTACTTTCAAGCCGGAAAGAGATGGCTTGTTTTGCGCCAAAATTTTTGGACCGATCAGCGACTACGAGTGCTTGTGCGGAAAATACAAGCGCCTAAAACATAGGGGCGTCATCTGCGAAAAATGCGGCGTGGAAGTCACGCTGTCTAAAGTGCGCCGGGAAAGAATGGGGCATATCGAACTGGCGAGTCCGGTTGCGCACATATGGTTTTTGAAATCCCTGCCGTCCCGGATCGCTCTATTGTTGGATATGACGCTACGTTCTATAGAGCGGGTGTTGTATTTCGAAACATTCGTGGTTACCGATCCCGGCATGTCGCCTTTGGAAAAAGGTCAATTGCTGACGGACGAAGAGTACTTGAATGCGGTTGAGGAGCACGGCGATGATTTCGTGGCCAAAATGGGCGCGGAAGCGGTCTATGACTTGCTGAAATCGATCGATCTGAAAGAAGAGATCAATACCCTGCGGGAAGAGATCAATTCGACCAGTTCGGATACCAAAATCAAGAAGTTTTCCAAGCGCCTGAAAGTCATCGATTCGTTATTGGCGTCAAACAATCGTCCGGAATGGATGATCATGCAGGTGTTGCCTGTATTGCCGCCCGAGTTGCGTCCTTTGGTACCGCTGGATGGCGGCCGTTTTGCAACCTCGGACTTAAACGACCTTTATCGCCGGGTTATCAATCGAAACAATCGTCTGACACGATTGTTGGATTTGAATGCGCCCGACATTATCGTCCGCAATGAAAAGCGTATGCTGCAGGAAGCGGTTGACGCGCTTCTGGATAACGGTCGCCGTGGTCGCGCGATTACCGGCAGCAATAGACGCCCTTTGAAATCCTTGGCTGATATGATCAAGGGCAAACAAGGCCGTTTCCGTCAAAACCTGTTAGGTAAACGGGTCGATTATTCCGGCCGTTCAGTGATTGTGGTCGGTCCGACATTAAGATTGCATCAGTGCGGTTTGCCGAAAAAAATGGCCTTGGAATTATTCAAGCCGTTTATTTTCAGTAAATTGCAATTGCGCGGTTTGGCTACGACTATCAAAGCCGCCAAAAAAATGGTGGAGCGGGAAGGCGCCGAGGTATGGGACATTCTGGAAGAAGTGATCCGTGAACATCCGGTATTGCTGAATCGCGCGCCGACATTACATAGATTGGGTATTCAGGCGTTTGAGCCTACCTTGATTGAGGGAAAGGCCATCCAGTTGCACCCTTTGGTGTGTAGCGCATTTAACGCGGACTTCGATGGCGACCAGATGGCGGTGCATATTCCGTTATCCATTGAGGCGCAGTTGGAAGCGCGTACCCTGATGATGGCGACCAATAATATTTTGTCGCCAGCCAACGGCGAGCCGGTTATTAACCCTTCACAAGACGTCGTTTTGGGTTTGTACTACATCAGTCGCGAGAAAATGAACGCCAAGGGTGAAGGCAGTATCTTTACCGACTCGGCTGAGATGATGAAGGCGCTGGATAGCAAGGCCGTTGAGTTGCAAAGTAAAATTGAAATTCGTGTTACCGAAAAATTAAAAAATGCGGATGGCGAATTTGAATCCATTATCAGCAGAAAGAAAACCACGGTTGGCAGGGCAATCATCTGGGACATCGTGCCCGATGGCATGCCTTATGAATTGGTCAACGTCGATATGACCAAGAAGAATATTTCCAGACTGATCAACTATAGCTATCGCTATCTGGGTATCAAGGAAACGGTTATTTTGGCGGATCAGATCATGTATTTGGGCTTCCGGTATGCAACGCGCTCCGGAGTGTCTTTTGGTATTGAAGATATGGAAATTCCGGCTAAAAAAGCCGATATCATTCGATCCGCGGAAGCCGAAGTGAATGAAATCCAGAATCAATATTCCTCCGGTTTGGTAACCGACGGCGAGCGTTACAACAAGGTTGTCGATATTTGGTCGCGCGCCAACGATCAAGTGGCTAAAGTCATGATGGAAGGCTTGGGCGAAGATGTGGTCGTGGATGAGAAAGGCAATGCACTGAAGGATGAAAACGGCAAATTGCTGACGCAGAAATCGTTCAACTCAATCTTCATGATGGCTGAATCAGGAGCGCGGGGGTCTGCGGCGCAGATCAGGCAGCTGGCGGGTATGCGTGGCTTGATGGCGAAGCCGGACGGCTCCATCATCGAAACGCCTATTACGGCGAATTTCCGTGAAGGATTGGATGTACTGCAATACTTTATTTCTACCCATGGCGCTCGTAAAGGTTTGGCGGATACCGCGCTTAAAACCGCAAACTCGGGTTATCTAACCCGGCGTCTGGTGGATGTGGCGCAGGACTTAGTAATTGCGGAGACCGATTGCGGTACCGAAAACGGTTTAACCATGATGCCAATCATCGAAGGCGGCGACGTTGTCGAGCCATTGGTTGAGCGGGTATTGGGCCGTGTAGCGGCTGTCGATGTGACCGAGCAGGGTAGCGACAAGGTCTTGATTCCGGCCGGTACGATGATCGATGAAAATTTGGTGTCTGTATTGGAAGAAAACGGCATCGATAAAATGATCGTCCGTTCCGTGATTACGTGTGAATCGCGCCAAGGTGTTTGCGCCAAATGTTATGGCCGTGACTTAGGTCGGGGGCACTTGGTGAACATCGGCGAAGCGGTCGGTGTCGTCGCGGCGCAGTCCATAGGCGAGCCCGGCACCCAGCTGACCATGCGTACCTTCCATATCGGCGGCGCGGCATCCAGATCGGCGGCGGTCAGCAATGTTCAGGTCAAATCTGCCGGTTCCGTGAAGCTGAATAACATGAAAACTGTCAAAAACAGAGAGAATAATCTGGTAGCTGTTTCCCGGTCCGGTGAAGTGGGTGTTATGGATGATTACGGTCGGGAGCGAGAGCGTTACAAAATCCCTTATGGAGCGGTGCTGTCGATTCAAGACGGTAGCGCCGTAAAAGCCGGCGATATTATTGTTAATTGGGATCCGCATACGCATCCGGTCATTACCGAGGTGGACGGTTTTATTCAGTTGCATGACTTTATCGACGGTGTCACCGTACAAGAGCAATCGGACGAAGTGACTGGTTTGACGTCGCGCGTCGTCACCGATCCTAAACAAAGAAGCTCGGCCGGTAAGGAACTGCGGCCGATGGTGCGGTTGATCGATGAACATGGCGGGCTGATTAATTTGCCAGGTACGGATATTCCCGCGCAATACTTTTTGCCTGCCGGCGCTATCGTCGGGGTGAAAGACGGTGGAGAGGTGAGAGTTGGTGACGTTTTGGCCAGGATTCCGCAGGAATCCAGTAAAACACGCGACATCACCGGCGGTTTGCCGCGGGTTGCCGACTTGTTCGAGGCGCGCAAAACCAAAGATCCTGCTATTCTGGCGGAAGCGACCGGTATGGTTTCCTTTGGTAAAGAGACGAAGGGCAAACAAAGGGTTATCATTACCGATGCCGAAGGCGAGCAATATGAAACGTTGATACCAAAATGGCGTCATATCACCGTGTTTGAGGGTGAGTTCGTCGAAAAAGGAGAAACGATCGCGGAAGGCGAATTGACTCCTCACGATATTTTGCGGCTCAGAGGTATCGAAGAGTTGGCCGATTATCTGGTTAAGGAAATTCAAGATGTTTACCGCCTACAAGGGGTGAAAATTAACGATAAGCACATTGAAGCGATTATTCGTCAAATGCTGCGCAAAGTTGAGATCACTGCTTCGGGTGAAACAGACTTTGTTAAGGGCGAGCAGGTTGAGCGCAGCTTGATGAATGCGGTCAATGATCAGGCCGAAAGAGACGGTAAAATTCCCGCCAGTTACGAATCCATGCTATTGGGGATTACTAAGGCATCGCTGGCTACCGAATCCTTTATCTCGGCCGCTTCTTTCCAAGAGACGACCCGTGTTCTTACCGATGCCGCGGTTAGGGGTATCAGCGATAGTTTGAATGGATTGAAGGAAAACGTTATTGTGGGCAGGCTGATACCGGCCGGTACAGGTTTGGCTTATCATGAGCAGCGGCGCAAAAGAAGATCGATCGACGCAGTTACTGAAAGTGACGCAGCAATGAGTGCTGTAGAGGCTGTCGATGTGGAAGAGGCCTTAAAGCAGGCATTAAATATAGAGTAAAAATAACTAAAACTTCTTGACCGTGTAGGGAAGTAGGGGTATTATGCTCTGCTCACATGAGTCAAGAGATTTGGGTCTGGCAACCGTGGCCTGCGATTAGCTTGTTTGCGGGTTTTTGTTTGTTACAAATTGCATATCGGAGTAATTAAGAATGGCCACGATCAATCAGTTGGTCCGTAAGCCTCGCGCTAAAAAAATCGAAAAAACCAATGTTCCTGCATTGGAAGCATGTCCTCAAAGAAGAGGTGTGTGTACCCGTGTTTATACCACAACGCCTAAAAAGCCGAATTCGGCGCTGCGTAAAGTGGCAAGGGTAAGGTTGACCAACGGTGCCGAGGTGAGTAGTTACATCGGTGGCGAGGGGCATAATCTGCAGGAGCACTCTGTGGTGTTGATCCGTGGCGGCCGTGTTAAGGATTTGCCGGGTGTGCGGTACCACGTTGTTCGGGGAAGTCTGGATACTTCCGGTGTAAAAGATAGAAAGTGTGGTCGCTCCAAGTATGGCGCGAAAAGACCTAAAAAATAAGGGCTGGTAATAAATGTCTAGAAGAAGAGTAGCAGCAAAACGTGTAATCAATCCTGATCCGCGTTTCGGTAGCGACATGCTGTCTAAGTTCATGAATATGATCATGCAGGACGGTAAGAAATCAGTTGCTGAAAAAATTGTTTATGGAGCTTTGGATGTTATTGAAAGCAAAGGCCATAAGGAATCCTTGGAATTGGTTGCTAAGGCGCTTGAAAATGTTCAGCCTCGGGTTGAGGTGAAGTCGCGCCGTGTGGGCGGTGCAACTTATCAAGTGCCGGTCGAGGTTCGTCCGGCTAGACGCGTTGCTTTGTCAATGCGTTGGTTGATTGATGCGGCTAGAAAACGCAATGAAAGAACCATGGCTTCTAAGTTGGCGGGCGAATTGCTAGATGCTTCCGAAGGTCGCGGAGCTGCGGCTAAAAAACGTGAAGATACGCATAGAATGGCTGAAGCGAATAAAGCTTTTGCGCACTACCGCTGGTAAGCATTAGTAAATTTAGGTTGTTGTGATGGCACGGAATACGCCAATCGAGCTTTATCGAAATATAGGGATAATGGCTCATATTGATGCCGGAAAAACAACAACAACCGAACGTATCTTGTTTTACACCGGTGTTTCGCACAAGATCGGCGAAGTGCATGATGGGGCTGCCACCATGGATTGGATGGAGCAAGAGCAAGAGCGGGGGATAACCATTACTTCCGCCGCTACAACGTGCTTTTGGTCTGGTAAGGATAAGCAGTATCCTCAGCACCGTATCAACATTATTGATACGCCGGGCCATGTTGATTTTACGATTGAGGTTGAGCGCTCTCTGCGGGTCCTTGATGGTGCGTGCGCGGTGTTTTGCGCTGTTGGTGGTGTCGAGCCTCAATCGGAAGCGGTTTGGCGCCAGGCCAATAAATATCATGTGCCGCGATTGGCTTTCGTCAATAAGATGGATCGGACGGGGGCGGATTTTTTGCGTGTGGTAAGGCAAATCAATAGCCGGCTCGGCGCCTCTGTTGTAGCCATGCAACTGCCTATTGGCGCAGAAGAGTCTTTTGAAGGCGTTATAGATTTAATAAGTCTGAAGGCGATTTATTGGGGGCAGTCGGATTTAGGTGTTACCCATGAAGAAAGGGAAATTCCGGCAAGCTTGCTGAAAGAAGCTCAGGAGTATAGGGAAAAACTTGTTGAGATAGCGGCAGAGGGTTCCGAGCAGTTGACTGAAAAATACCTCGAAGATGGGGATTTGTCGGTTGAAGAGATTAAGCGGGGCATTAGATTGCAGGTTTTGCGGACTGATCTGGTTCCTGTTTATTGTGGATCGGCCTTTAAAAACAAAGGCATTCAATGCGTCCTTGATGGAATAATTGAATATTTGCCGTCGCCAGTCGATAAGCCGGCGATAAAAGGATTTGTTGATGGCGTCGAATCCCAGGAATTACGCTTGGCCAGTGATGATCAGCCGTTTTCGGCGCTAGCATTTAAAATCGCATCGGATCCCTTTGTTGGGATTTTGACATTTTTCAGGGTTTACTCTGGGGTATTGATGTCTGGAGATGCGATTTTGAACGCGGCAAAAGGAAAAAGGGAGCGGGTTGGTCGGATCGTGCAGATGCATGCGAACAGTCGTGACGAAGTTAAAGAAGTGCGGGCTGGCGATATTGCGGCGGTAATTGGATTAAAGGAAGTAACGACAGGCGATACGTTTTGTTCGATGGATGCACCAATTCTTTTGGAGAAGATGGAATTTCCCGAGCCGGTTATTTCAATTGCCGTTGAGCCGAAAACAAAAGCCGATCAAGACAAGATGGGAAGTGCCTTGGCTAGATTAGCGCAAGAAGATCCGTCGTTTCGGGTTAATACGGATGGCGAGTCTGGGCAAACCATTATTTCCGGGATGGGTGAGCTGCATCTGGAAATAATAGTCGATAGAATGAAAAGAGAATTTAACGTGGTTGCCAACGTGGGTGCGCCGCAGGTGGCCTATCGCGAGACTATTAAAAAGACAGTGGAATGCGAAGGGAAATTTATTAGGCAAACAGGGGGGCGTGGCCAGTATGGACATGTCTGGTTGCGCATAGAGCCGAGGGAGTTAGGTAGCGGATATGTCTTTGAAAATCAAGTGGTGGGTGGTTCAATACCAAAAGAATTTATACCTGCGGTAGATAAAGGCATACAAGAACAAATGGAAAATGGCATAATAGCCGGCTTCCCTGTAGTAGATGTAAAAGTTAGTTTGTTCGATGGGTCTTATCATGATGTGGATTCGAATGAAATGGCTTTCAAAATTGCAGGATCGATTGCCTTCAGGGATGGGGCGGAAACTGCAAAACCTGTGTTGCTGGAACCCATTATGAAAGTTGAAGTAGTGACTCCAGAGGATTATATGGGTGAGGTTGTCGGAGATATCAATCGACGTAGAGGCGTAATTCATGGCATGGCGGATGTTCCCGCTGGTAAGGCGGTTGAATGCGAGGTTCCGTTGGCTGAGATGTTCGGTTACGCAACCGATTTGAGGTCGGCAACTCAAGGAAGAGCAACATACAGTATGCAGTTTGAAAAATATAACGAAGCACCTGCAAATATTGCGGAAGCTATTATTAGAAAAGTATCTTAGTTCTTTATAAATATTAGGTATTGACTCATGGCTAAAGAAAAATTTGAAAGAAAAAAACCGCACGTAAACGTAGGTACGATTGGTCACGTCGACCATGGAAAAACCACATTGACAGCGGCCCTGACAAAAGTGATGGCTGAACTGCAAGGCGGCG
>Ga0207952_1000206_pt1 | contig 60788 bp, 61 predicted proteins | sample SubbioR12Aug_8Ca_FD_184831 | JGI IMG/M metagenome (GOLD analysis project Ga0207952, IMG submission 184831) | Serpentinite rock and fluid subsurface biosphere microbial communities from McLaughlin Reserve, California, USA - CR12Aug_8Ca (SPAdes) | ecosystem: Environmental > Terrestrial > Deep...
CTCATCCACGCCGTCAGCATTCGATCTGAACTAAGATCAAATTCTCAATAAAAAAATATAATTATTAACGAGCGTTGTCCTTAGACAACCCTCACAAATCAGTTCTCTTCTCTTCTTCTACTGTCAAAACATCTCGGACAGTCTTGCCATCCGTTTTCGCATTCCATCAGCTTTTGATTAAAAGCGAAGTTAAGAACATACAAAAAACCCTCTATTTTCAGCAACTCCTTTCCTAAGACATATTCTCAAATATCTCATTTTCAATAAGATACACATTCTAAAAAGAGTGCTGTAAAAGGTAAGCGCCGATACCTCCAAGGTAACTCGCGAGGGCGATCCAGCTTACGTGGCGTACGTACCAGAAAAAATTCACTTTTTCCATGCCCATGAGGGCAACGCCTGCTGCAGAACCGATGATAAGAATACTGCCTCCTGTACCTGCACAAAAGGCAAGGAGCATCCAAAAAAATGAATTGATGGGGTAGGTTTGGAGGTCGTACATCTGCATGCCAGCGGCGACTAAAGGGACGTTATCGATGACGGCCGATAAAAGACCGATCAGGGTAGCAATTACGGACAATGAGCCCACCGTATGCTCAAGAAAACGGGCTAATTCCGAAAGAAGACCTAGAGTGGCAAATGTTTGAACGCAGAGGAGGATGCCTAGGAAAAACAAAACACTCGACAGATCCACTTTTGTGAGGATGAAGGGAATCCTAAGATGGTGACGTGTGGCGTCATGGCCGTGGATCAAATCAGTAATGATCCACAAAACGCCTAAACCTAGGAGAATGCCCATAAATGGGGGAAGCCCGGTGAGAGCTTTAAAGATCGGCACAAAAATGAAGGCGCCGAGTCCCGAAAAGAAAAGAATTTTCTTTCCCGGAGTCGAGGTAGATGCAGGGAGAGTTCTTTTGGAATAATGACCTTTCAGTCTCCAACTAAACAGCACAAGCGTGATGAGGAGAGAAAACACGCTGGGGAGAAAAAGATCCCGCATCAAGGGCAAGGTGCTCAAATTTCCATTGATCCACAGCATGGTGGTTGTGACATCGCCAATGGGGGTCCAAGCGCCACCTGCATTGGCAGCAATGACGACCATCGATCCAAAAATCATCCGTTCTTCTTTTTCAGGAATCAGTTTGCGCAAAAGAACCACCAACATGATCGTTGTCGTCAAGTTGTCAAGAATGGCTGAGAGGGCAAACGCAATGATGCCGATCAGCCACAACATTTTTTTCTTAGAATTGGTTTGAATCCAATCGGTGACAATTTGAAATCCCTGATGAGATTCAATCAATTCTACAATGGTCATCGCTCCCAGAAGAAAGAAAACAATTTCGCTGATATGGCTAAGATGTTCGCAGAAAATGGAAAGATCTTCTGGATAACCGTGGTCGCGAATTAAAAAAAGGCAAGACCACATGAGAGCGGCCATCAGCAAAGAGGTCGCTGTCTTATTGATTTCGAGCGCGTATTCTAAAATAATAAATAGATAGCCGATGGCAAAAATTGCCATGAGAATAGGCTGAGCTGTTGCTAATTCCATCATTTTGTTTTCAATCCTGCTTGAATGATATCGTGCATCCGCAGAAGGCCTATAACTTTCCCCTGTTCTAGAACAGGCAAAACCATCACGGGACGTTGTTTCTCTTCCATCTGTTCCATGGCATGTAATGCCAGCAGACCTGCCTGAACGGTGCGAGGACTTAAAGTCATGACTTGTTCGAGTGGGGCTTGCAAGGCATCTAGGCCACGTGTCTGAATCGCTCTGCGTAAATCGCCATCAGTGAAAATTCCAAGAAGCACTTTGTCTTGGCCGCAAACGAGAAGACACCCGCATTTTTTTCCAGAGAGTTCTGGCAATTTCTCGAGAATCGAATCAGTGGGATGTGCGATCGGAATCTCTTCTCCCTTCAGCATGAGGTCGGCCACTTTTAAAGAAATTCTTCGACCAAGAAGTCCTGCCGGATGATTTTCGGCGAACTTTTCCACCGTGAACCCCTTCGCCTGCATCAGGGCGATGGCAAGACAATCGCCGAAAATTAATTGTGCCGTAGTCGAAAAAGTGGGCGCCAAACCAAAAGGACAAAGTTCATCGGTCACAGGCAAATGCATCGAGAGATCCGATCCTTTCGCAAGCCGCGACCCTTCTTGTGAAACCACAGCAATTGTGTAGGCCCCTTTTTGTCGGATGTGCGGCAATAAATCGAGCAACTCTTCACTTTCTCCACTTTTGCTAAAGGAGAGGAAAATATCTTGCGAGGTGACAAATCCAATGTCACCGTGCAACGCATGCGCGGGCGAAAGAAACATAGATCTTGTTCCTGTTGAAAGGAGGGTTGTCGAAATTTTTTGCGCGATATGACCACTCTTGCCCACGCCAGAAAGAATGACGACCCCAGAACAGGCCAGCAATTTCTCGAGCACTTTTTCAGCAGCTGTCACCTCCACCCTGTCGAAGAACGCATCCAGAAGCTTTCGCTGCTTATAAAACAGATCACTTAACATAACTTTTCATGTTAACGCTCTTCGTTCTTGAAGTCTTGTGAAAAATTCTGTAAACTCATTCTGCGTATGAAAAAAGTTCCCATTACGGTTGCCGAAGGCGACGGCATCGGCCCTGAGATCATGAATGCCACCCTCCACATCCTTGAAGCTGCAGGCGCTGCCCTCGAAATTCATAAAGTCGAGGTAGGAGAGAAGATGTACCTCAAAGGGTTTGTGAATGGCATCGACCCTGCGCTATGGGACATGATTCGCAAAACAAAAGCCTTTCTCAAGGCCCCAATCACCACTCCCCAAGGGGGAGGGTTTAAAAGCCTCAATGTCACCATCCGCACCACATTTGGCCTTTACGCCAACGTTCGTCCGTGCGTCTCGTACTTCCCCTTCGTAGACACCAAGCATCCCGAAATGGACGTCGTGATTGTCCGCGAAAACGAAGAAGATCTTTACGCGGGCATCGAGTATCAACAAACCCCCGACGTCTGCTCCTCGCTCAAAATCATTTCACGGCCAGGCTCTGAGAAAATTATCCGCTATGCTTTCGAATATGCAAAACAACACGGTCGGAAAAAAGTAACCTGCTTTGCGAAAGACAACATCATGAAATTCTCCGACGGTCTTTTTCGCAAAGTTTTTGACGAGATTGCCAAAGAATATCCCGACATCCTCAACGAATTTTGGATTGTCGACATTGGCGCCGCGAAACTCGCCGATACGCCCGAAATTTTTGACGTAGTCGTGATGCCCAACCTCTACGGCGATATTCTCTCCGACGTCGCAGCCCAAATCGCCGGCTCTGTCGGCCTTGCCGGTTCGGCCAATATTGGCGATCACGGCGCCATGTTTGAGGCGATCCACGGCTCTGCACCGCGAAGAGCCGGACAAAATGTAGCCAACCCTTCCGGCCTTCTCCTCGCCGCCATCCAAATGCTTGCCCACATCGGACAGCCAGAAATCGGCTCCACCATCCACAACGCCTGGCTAAAAACCCTCGAAGAGGGCATCCACACCTATGACATTTTCAAGGAAGGCGTCAGCAAAAAAAAAGTGGGCACAAAAGAATTTGCCGAAGCAGTTGTCGCCCGATTTGGCAAAAAACCAGATCAACTCAAGCCTGTCACCTACCGCACCTTAGCTCACAACACTAAAACATTAAAGACTACATCGCCTGCCCGCAACTTGATCGGCGTCGACGTCTTCCTCTATCATCGCGGTTCCTTAGAAAAATTCTTTCCCCACATCTCCCACATCAACGTAGGGCCCTTACGCCTCCAAATGATCACCAATCGCGGTGTACGCGTATGGCCAGGTGGTCATCCAGAAACCTTCTGCATCGAGCAGTGGCGCTGCCGCTTCATTGCCCAAGACAACCGCGCCGTATCCCAACACGACATCATCCAGATTCTCCATACCTTTGACCACGTCAAACTCGATGTCATTGCTTCCCAATTCCTCTACACCTTTGACGGCAAACCCGGTTATTCCTCCGCAGAGGGCTAATCTCTAAGCCGCCAATGCCCTTTTCTTTTCATAAAGGAAATTCACTCAAAGTCAAGCCAGTAAAAAATCTCTCGCCAAAATTATAAGAATATGCAAACGTCTTATTTCTTTTTTGTGAAACATGGCAACAGCACTGCTTCAACTAGTACGCGAGACCCAATCAAATCTCGCCAAAGACTTGGCGGCTGAGGTTACACATGTTTCGCAAAGGTTCCCCCTCTTTTTTGATCAGCGACTGCTGAAAGGACTTGAAAAGCTTTTAGCCAACAGCGCACGAAATTTTGTCTCATCCCGTCCACTTTTTCATCTCAAGCACATTTTATGCACACAATACATCCAACAAAGGCGCATGGAAGAGGCTCTTGCAGCGGGCATCGTGAAGCCCTTTTTTTTGCATCTTTTTAAATCGACTCCTTCTCACTTCTCAATTGCGATATGCTCCGTCCTCTCGCGAGGACTGAACCAAAAGCAGGTCTTGAAAGCTTTTCAAGGGATTTTGCCCAGCGTGCAGGAGATTCCAGGGTCCTTTTATACGTGGCATCATCCTGAATTAGAATACCAATTTTTTTACTTCGAAGTGCAAAAACTTCGTGGCCACGATCCCTCGTCGCATGAATTGCGCTTACTAGAAAAGCGCCTCACAACTCACTTGCTCTCCATTTCTTCCCTAACACCGACTGTTTTTTGGCCCTACAATAACGAGGATTCCTTCAGGCAAATCCAGTTGCTGCAAAGGGAAATGTGCCATTCCCAAGAACTGCCCCACGTATCGATCCATTTCCAAGAACAGACTCCTTCCTCGCTTGCTTTCCTCATTCATATTGTCAAACCATCAGGAACACCTTCGCTCGATCAACTCCTACAAAAGATCCCCAACGCTTTTCCCCTTGTCTATCGATCCAATAAAATTCCGCTACCTATTGAGTGGGGGACTTTTTCCATTCATATCCCCTCTTTTTCTTTTGAAATGCGAGAGTCGATCAACCTACTCTATGCGCGCAGATACATCATTAAGCAACTTGAGACGGTCCTAGGGACTCTTCGCGACACCAACGGAGGACTGTTTGAAATCCAACGGCAACATTTTGATGCCATACGCGCCCATCTCAATGAAATAATTCCTTCATTCGAACTTTTTGCCGAACGAGTTTTTTATTCCCTACAACCGGTAGAAACCTGGTTAACTTTATCCTTGGCTGATGCAACCGCATTCTTTTTGGCTTTTGCCAATCTTTTGGAAGATCCTGCTCCTTATAGCACACGCGTAAAAAAGGGGGCCTTTTGCATTTTCAAAAGTCCCGAACGTCGTAAATTCATTAAGACAAATGAAAAGTTATCGCATGCTCAAATTATCCTGAGCGATTCTCACTACCTTTGCCTAATCGGCCCCTGTTCCGACCAGATTCCCATTTTCTCTGAAAACATTTCCTCTCTCAACGCGCTCCGTTTGGTCTTTCAAGAAGGAGCTCCTCCTTCCCTCAATCCCCAATATTCTTGTGGGGATCTACGTGCGCGAATTCTCAATAAACTTCTGTTCGAAGGACTTACCCGCTTTAATGAACGGGGAGAGGTGGAGCTCGCGGGCGCTGAGAGCTTTTCTCAGTCTGTAGACGGAACAAGCTATACTTTCAAATTGCGCCATTGCTTCTGGTCCAATGGAGAAAAAGTGACGGCCTCAGACTACGTCTTAAGTTGGCAAAGAGCTCTTTCTGAATCCATCAGCCACCCTGAATATCTTTTTATCTTGAAGGGAGCCTCCACTTTCAAAAAACAAGGGCTCTTACACGTTCGTGCCACAGACTCCCATACGCTCCACATTGAACTGGAAAAACCCGACCCTTCATTTCTTCAAAAATTAACGCAATCCTTCTTCTTTCCTACATTCAGTTCCCTCCGAGAACCAAAATGGTTCAATGGACCGTTTGTTGTGCGTAATTTGGATGAAGGAGGGCTTGCGCTGGATAAAAATCCCTATTATTGGAACATCCATCAAATTGCATGTGATCACATCTCCGTTCGTTGGATCAAACAAGGAGACATCATTTTATCCCTTTTTGAAAAAGGGGAAATCGACTGGATTGGCGATCCCATTACGATGCTCTGCCAACGGGGCATGCAAAAACTGCAAGAAGAAAGAAGGTTGCACGCCCAATTGGTTAAGCGAAGATTTTTGATCTATTTCAACACACAACACCCTATCCTCTCCTCAGCAAAAGTGCGCAGAGCTCTAGGACTTGTGCCCGACCGCGGATGGCTCACAAAAACTCACTTTCCTGGCGCTATCCCCATTTCTGTAGAACCTGTTGCAAAAGAAGAAGTACGTGCCCTTTTCGAAGAAGGACTAAGAGAGCTCGGACTGACACAAAAAAATCTTCCTCCGATCACTCTCCTCTATACTTTACTTCCCCGCAGAGAACAGGTCGCTCTTCATCTCCAAGCAACATGGGAAAAAACACTTGGAATTCCCATCCTCGTTGAAGGATACGAATGGAATCATTTTAGAACCCGCATGGAAGAGAGAAACTTTGAAATGTGCGTTACTGTACAAGATACTCTAGAAGAAGGACGACTCTCATTTTACAAACGATTCGAAGGAGACAGCTCGTGGAATTTCTCTCAATGGCATCATCCATCCTATCACAATCTTTTAAATGAAAAAGAAGCATCTCCTGCAACAATCCAAGAACTCAAACAAATCTTAGAAAAAGAAGTGCCCTTCTCACCGCTCTTCCAACACGCACATCTCTATGCACATCACCCTGAATTAAAAGGTTTTTGGATCGATCCCGAAGGGATCATCGATTTTAGTCGAATCACTTATGCAAAAGAAAGCAGGAGATCTACATGAAACAGATTTGGATCCTGTTACTTAGCTTACTTTGCTTGACAGCATGTCACAAAGAAAAAGGAGGCTCTATGTGTGCACTCAATATTAATTTCCAAGAAGGGGATCTGCCCAGCCTACACCCCCACGATCTCGTTGTCCATTTACGAGGCCTTTCCCTTTCAAAATCGCTCTTTGAAGGACTCACTCGTATCAGCGCAGACGGGAAAGCAAAACTAGCAGGCGCTATCTCCGTAGAAGTTTCCCCTGACGGCCTAACGTATACATTTACCTTGCGCGACAACCACTGGTCGAACGGAGAACCTGTCACTGCGGCCCACTACGCACAGGCCTTTAAAACCGCTCTTTCCCCCCTTTCTACCTGCGGAAGAACCAACCTGCTCTATATCCTCAAAAATGGGGAAGAGGCGAAAAAAGGGCAGGTTCCGCTTGAACAAGTGGGTGTCCGTGCCATCAACACCAACACACTTGAGCTGACGCTCGCCTATCCCTCTCCTTTCCTTTTGGAACTTCTCTCTCAACCAATCTGCGCTCCCCTGCTCCACGCAGAAGAAAAACAAGTGACCACGTTCAATGGTCCCTTTCTCGTCGAAAGCTGGGAGAGAGGACAACATCTTCGGCTCAAACCAAATCCCCATTTTTGGGACCGTGCGCACATTGCACTCAAGCAAATCAACATTTCTATGCTGCAAGATATTTCCACTGGATTTGCGGCCTATGAACAAGGAAATCTCCACTGGGCCGGCGCTCCCATCATGCCCCTCTCTGTCGAACAAGTCTCTCACTTACAACAAAAAGGTTTACTTAGGTCCCACACTGCCGACCGAATATTTTGGGTGTTCCTCAATACCACCCTCCCTCCCCTCTCCTCGCCAAAAATTAGACAAGCCCTGAGTATGTCTCTCAACCGCACTACGATTACAGACCATATTTTCATCAATGGCATCCCCCTTTCTAAGCCATTTCCCTCCAGTGTTCTCGCACGAACACCGGCACATCTCTTGACTGAAGACCTTCAAAAAGCGCAGACCCTTTTTCAAGAAGGATTGGATGAATTAGGATTGATACGCGAAACGTTTCCCACGCTCAACATCTCCTTTGCCTGCCTTGCGAATCGAAAGCAACTCGCCGAATATCTTTGCGAGACCTGGCAGAAAGCTTTCCATATTCCGGTGCGCCTCGATATGCAAGAATGGAATGTTCTTCGCGCACGCCTCGACCAAGGGCAATTCCAAATCGCCGGCTGTACAGAAGCGCCTTACTACAGAGATCCCATCGAGATTTTTGAACGATTCACCAGCAAAATTCCGGGCAATTTCTCAGGCTGGACAAATCCTCAATTTACACAAATTATTTTCTCAGCAAAACGAGAAGGGGATTTAGAAAAGAGGCTAGATCTCGTAGCGAAAGCCGAACAAATCTTAATTGATGAAATGCCCTTTATCCCGATCTGTAATGATCGATTCTTTTTTACTCACACACAGAGCTTGCATGGTTACGTATTTGATTCACTCGGAGCCATTGACTTTAGCTACGCAGCACTCAAAGCAGGGTAGCCTAAGACGAACGAGAAAACAGGATGTATAGAATCGGCTAACGCCGTGAAGATCTACAAGATACACCTTGCAGATCATGCCAACTTTGTCGATCATGCTTATCCTGTTTTCCTGGCCGAATCTTCAAGTGAAATGAACTCATACCATCTATCAAAATTAAATTGCAGTTATATCGAAACAACCTGAAGAATCGGGAATTTGGCAAGGAGATGCCTCAAAATTTCTGTTCGGAGCGAGAGACCATTGCCAAGAGGCAAGGCTTGAGTGAGAATAGGAATTTTGAGGAAATGCCGACGCCGCCAAAAACCGATTCTTCAGGTTGTTTCGGTATAAATGGTATCAGATAGAAAGGTCTTCTTCGAGGTGCTTTTTGAGCTCGGCTAAGAAGCCACAGCCATAAAGACCGTCGAGAACCCTGTGGTCAAAGGTGAGAGAAATCCACATTTTGGAGCGGATGGCAATCGAATCGTCGGGCATTGCGGAAACCTGTTTCGTGATTGCGCCAAGTCCCACAATCGCCACTTCTGGATAGCGGATGATGGGCACGCCGATCATCGTGCCGGTCATGCCAAAATTGGTCATTGTTAAAGTTCCCTCTTTGACCTCATTCGGGGCTAACCGGTGCTCTCTTGCTTTGAGGGCCAAATCCGCGATATGTTGAGAAATTTCTGGGAGAGAAAGGCGATGACAGCCGCGGATAACGGGAACCATCACGCCCCCTTCCACGCTCACTGCTACACCGAGATTCACATAGCGCTTCATGACGATCGTATCGCCTTCAAGCGATGCATTGATCAGAGGATAGGCTTGCACAGCTCTTGCCATCGCACGTGCTACAAACGCTGTAATGGAAAGTTTTACTCCATGCTCTTGAAGAAAGAAATTCTTTTTTTCCTGAATGATTTTGACGAGCGCTGTGACATCAACCTCTGTAATGAGGGAAGCGTGGGGCGCCTCGTAAAACGAACGAACCATATTGTCGGCAATCGCTTTGCGAAGCGAGGACATTTTCACCCGTTCTGTCTCCGCTTGAGAAGCTGCCATCGGACACCGATATTCTTCCACATCTTTCTTGGTCAGGCGACCACCCGCTCCTGTGCGGGGAATCCGATCGATTGCTTCGAGGGAAAGCCCCTTCTCTCGCAAAAGACGTATGACGGAAGGAGAGAGAAAATCTTCCTCTCCAGAGGTAGGGGCAATAGGAGTAGGAGCAGAAGGGGTTGCGACAGATGTGGTGACTGGAGCGTTTGTAGAAAGGGTCGCTAACTCCGCTCCCACCTGAATTTCTTGTCCTACCTCAGCCGACATCCCTTGCAAAATCCCTGCGGCTGGAGAAGGAATCTCACTGTTAACCTTATCGGTCGAAACCTCGAGTAGCGGCTCATCCCTCTCTACCCGGTCGCCCACCTTCTTAAACCATTGGACAACGGTAGCGCTGACAATACTCTCGCCAAGCTTGGGTAAAAGAATCTTTACTTCATCTGTCATAAGCGGTTATATTATCGATTTTTTGATCGATTTTTGCAATGAGCTTCTCCCATTCGGAGGCCCCTTCCGCCACTTGGAAAGAAATTTCTAGAAAATAGAGGGGTAGGGAGCATCGGAGGTCAGGCGAGAGCTTGATAAAATCTTTTTCAGTGCATATTAAAGCTTTGGCCCCCAACGACTTAGAATTCTTAGCGAAGGCGCATAGGGCACCTATAGGTGCTGGCTCATGGTCGGCTAAAATCCACTCGTCTACGACCTTGATCCCTAGACTGTCTATTGTTTTTTTGAATGCTGCCGGCCTCGCTATCCCAGAAAAGAGGGCTGCTTTTTGTCCTTCAAACCCTAAAACCGGGTGTTCCTGAAAAGTGAGCAGCTTGCCTGCCTGCACTTTCAGCCCGATATGGGGTGGCAAAGGAACTCCTGCCACTCCAGAGACAAAAAGGGCGTCCGCCCTCTTCAATCTCCTGGGAGAATCGCGCAAAAAACCCCAGGGCAGAAAATGGCCTTTGCCAAAAGGGTCTGCGCCAGAGAGGAGGACAAGATCGAGATCGCGGTGCAATTTTCGGTACTGAAATCCGTCGTCGAGCAAAATCAACTGCGCCTCATCACGCACCGCTTGGCGTGCCAATTTCACCCGATTTTTGCCCACGTAGACTTTCACCTTCGGCAGACGTCTTTGCAATAGCATCGCCTCATCTGCGAACGTCCCGTACCCGCGGGAAAGGATCGCTACATTACGATGAGAAAATTGGGAAGCGAGAAGATGAACGAGAGGCGTTTTTCCCGTTCCGCCTGCCACCAAATTGCCTACGCTGACGACGGGGCGATTCACTTTGGCCATCGGTAGCAGGCGATGATCGTAGAGCCAATTTTTACATTCCGCTACGATCCCCCACACCCAGCTGAATGGCGCTAAAATCCATGCGCCTCTTTCGATGAATCTTTGTCCTAGAAGCAAAAATTTATACTTGAACATAAGAAAATAGGCACGCTTCGACTGCCTCGATGATGATATGGATGGCAGCCATATGCGCTTCCTGCACCCGATCCGAATAGGCAAATCCAGGAACAATCCACTCTAAATCGGCCATTCCCTTCGCCTTGCCTCCGCTCTTGCCCAAGAAGGCGATCGTTTTTAGCCCCATTTTTTTTGCCTGTTCCAAAGCACAAACCAAATTGGGCGAATTGCCGCTCGTCGTCAACGCGATGAATAGATCTCCTGGCTTACCAAACGCCTCCACGCCGCGAGCAAATACCTGATCATAGCCCATGTCATTGGCAACACAGGTTATATGGCCCGGCTCTGAGAGAGCGATCGCAGGCAATGCGGCCCGTTTTGAACGAAATTGTCCCGTCATCTCCTCTGCAAAATGCATCGCATCACACAAACTTCCCCCATTTCCTGCAATGAGGAGTTTATTTCCTTCTTGGTAGCATGTAACAATCATCTCTGCTGCCGCTTCGAGGAATACAAGGCTTTTCGGCTCTTTTAAAAACATCGCCGCTCGAATGGCTTCATTCACAGAATTAAGAACAGTGGCTTGCGTCACAGATGTCCCCCTTTCACTCTTACAAAGACTGTTATTATGGCAGGATCTAACTGTATGAGTCTCGCCCCGCACTGAATTCTGTACCAATTTTCCCATTTTTGATACTGGACCGTGTGCGCAGCCAACAGATTCATTTGCCATATCGCGTGTGTATTGCTGATAGGGGGAGGCAGTAGAGGTGGAGAAGGAAGAGAGTTTTGAACAGGCCTACTCATTGCTTTGCAAGAAGATTGATAGCACAGTTCTCGGAAAAAACGCAAATATGGCATCCTGTCCATTCATATGCAAAATATTGCCATTGTGGGAGCTACCGGCGCAGTCGGAAGGGAAATTCTTTCTCTGTTGGAGGAAAGGCGTTTTCCTCTAACAACTTTGCGCTGCTTTGCCTCGCCTGCCTCTAAAGGTAAAACAGTTCCCTTTCGCGGTGCGCCCATTGTAGTGGAGACGATGGAGACTTTCGGTGAGATTGATTTGGCCTTTTTTTGTGCCGGGTCAGCGATTTCGCGCGAATGGATTCCACGCACCCATGCTTACGTTGTCGATTCTAGCTCAGCATTTCGCAAAGAGCTCCCTCTTGTGATTCCTGAAATCAACGAAGAGCGCATTGTAGGAAAAGTCATCACCTCGCCCAATTGCGCAGCGACCGTCCTTTTGATGCCTCTTTTCACATTGCATCGTAAATTTGGCGCGAAGCGGATCGTCGCTGCCACCTATCAAGCGGTGAGCGGTGCAGGAGCGCATCTCCTTCGCGCGCTGCAAGAGGAGACAAAAGCCTTTCTGGAAGGACGACCCTATGACAAAAAACTCCCATTCAATCTCTACCCTCATACTTCAAAAATGGATCCTTCTGGCTACGTAGAAGAAGAGATCAAGATTCGCGAAGAGACGCGCAAAATCTTGGAAGATGAAACCATCCAGGTGAGCGCGACCTGCATCCGAGTCCCCGTCTTGCGTGCCCACTCCGTGGCAGCCAACGTAGAATTTCATAGACCTTTTTCTCTGGAAGAGGTTTATGCTTGTTTACAAGGTGTGCCTGGTCTTAAACTTTCCCCCAACGCAACGCCCGTCGATTCAACGGGCAAAGACGACATCTATTGCGGCAGGTTCCGCATCGATCCGTCCCGACCAAATACGCTCGAATTTTGGGCCGTCGGGGATCAATTGCGCAAAGGGGCTGCCCTCAACGCTGTACAAATTGCGGAGAAAATGACACATGTTTTGGCATAAAAAAACTTCCGTGAAAGATCTTTTGCCGCCTCCGGTTCGCGTTGAGCACGGAGAATATTCGATGATTCTATCAGCGCACGATGATCGAGCAAAAGCCAACACGGATCTCATCGATCTCAGCCTAAAAGCCATTGAGAGCGTAAGACATATTGACCTCAGGGATGTCTCCGCCAGGTTGCCCAAGCCTCCCTATTTTCCCGATATCTGGCCCGGTGAGCACTACAAACTCCTCGCAGGCTTTATGCGCGCCCTCCGGCCCCATTTGGCTATTGAGATCGGTACTTCGACCGGAATCTCGGCGCTCTCTATGCGCTCGCAAGGCGTGCGCCTTGTGACCTACGACATTCGTCCCTGGCAAAGTTACCCAGATACCGTGCTCCAAGATGTCGATTTTACCGGAGACGGCTTAAGCCAAATCGTGGGCGATCTCGGTGAACTCTCCTTTTTCCAAACACAACGAGAACTCTTAATGCAAGCCGATTGGATTTTTATCGATGCCACCCACGATGGACTTCTTGAGAAAAAACTCCTCAATCTCTTAGCGACCCTTCCCTTTCCCAAAGCTCCCTTCATTTTATTCGATGACATTCGGGTTTGGACCATGTTGCGGATGTGGCGCGACATCGAATATCCCAAACTCGATCTCACCTCCTTTGGTCACTGGTCAGGAACGGGTCTTATACAACTTATTTGATTGACAGACCCTCCTTGCCTGGTATACTGGCCTAATGCTTCGAAAATCTACGTTTCATTTCTACGGGATTGTTGTTTGGACTTTCGCGATTCTGTTTTATCTCTATGAATTCTTCCTTAGAGTTTTACCTGCCACCCTCTCGTTAGAAATTTTGCACGACTTAAACATTACACTCGTCCAATTTTCGATCGTGGCTTCAGCCTACTACATCACCTATGCTTGCATGCAAATTCCTGTCGGCATTTTGCTCGATCGATTCGGAGTACGGGTCTTAGCTTCTATTGCTTGTGTGGTTTGCGCGATGGGCACGTTTGGATTTGCCTTTGCCGATGATTTCTATAACGTGGTCATTGCCCGCCTCTTGATCGGCTTCGGCTCTTCTTTTGGCTTCCTTTCCCTCCTTGTCCTTGCATTCAACTGGTTTCCCCACAAATATTTTGGACTCCTCAGCGGCATTGGACAGGCGCTTGGGTGCACCGGGCCTCTCATTGCAGGCGCTCCTGTCATCTGGATGATGGGACACATGCACAACGGCTGGCGCGAACTTTTTGTCTGGATTGCAGGATTTGGAGCTATTTTAGCTATCGGAATGGTCTTATGTATCCGCAATCAACCCCCCGATCTCAGAAGAGGACTGCACTTTGAACCGCGCAATCACCATCTCTTGCGCAACTTAAAATTGATCCTGAAAATTCCCCAAGTGTGGATCACCATGGTCTATACGGCGTGCATTTATGTGTCGCTACCCCTTCTCGGCGCCTATTGGGGATCGGTCTACCTCCAAACGAGGGGGTTGAATAAAGAAGTGGCAGGCGCGATGATCTCGATGATTTGGGTAGGCCTTGCCATTGGAAGTCCCTTATTTGGCATGGTTTCCGATCTCTTGAAACGACGCAAACCTGTCCTTGCCATTCTCGGCTTTTTCGGTGCCATTGTCTCTTGCGTACTCCTCTTTTTTCCAATCCAAAGCGAATGGGGACTCGGCGCAATTTTAATCCTCATTGGCATGGCCGCAGGAGGACAATCGCTCGCCTTTGCACTCATGGTGGAATACGTACCGAAAGGATTGCGAGCGACAGCTATGGGAGCGAATAACACAGCTGTCATGTTGTTTGCCTCTCTCCTCCCTCCTCTAGTGACTCTCCTCATTCAATCGGATGTAGGACCTCTCCACCTCTTGGCAACAAGCGATTTTACCCGCGGCTTTTTATTGATGCCCCTTGCCTTTCTGATAGCAGGGCTCATTGCCCTTTTCGCCACACGGGAAACATTTTGCAAGTCCTCTTACAAAAAAGGGTGATTATACCGAAATAACCTGAAGAGTTGACTTCTTGGCAAGGAGGGTCCTCAACATTCGCATTCGGAACGAGCGACCATTACCTTCGGGCAAGGCGCGAGCGAGAACAGGAATTTTGAGGGAATGCCGACGCCGCCAAAAAACCGATTCTTCAAGTTGTTTCGGTATACCTCAATGGTATTACTCCAGAGGAGATCGCCTTCTTGTAAAGCGTAGATCCCAAAAGGCTAACTCAGCTTTAGTTAGAGATGTGCGTGGATTGTTGGGACAGGAAGCTGTAATTAATTTCTGTTCGCCCAAGGAGAGTAAACAGGAAACTCTTCCGGGAAACTCGGCTAAGGTAAATATACTGCGTGGTCTTCGCAGATCCCAAAATTTTACCGTCGCGTCATCTGCACAACTTGCAATGACTGCGAGGCTGATGTTTGCCACGGCCCAAGTTCTCCCAATATGTTCTTGATATCGGATGATTTCTTGTCTTTCAGCTACGTCGCGCACTCGGATTGATCCATCAAACACAGCAATCCCAAAATGATGGGGATTCGAGGAGAGCTGCGTCACAGCGGAGATAAAAGGACGGTGCGCGGCTTTCTGCACCTGTTCTCTTTGAGATTGGATAACAGTCATTTTTCTCCACCGCGTATGTTCGCATTCCCACATTTCTAGCTCGGTACCGGTCACAGCAAGCACACGATCCCTACTGAACGGATGAATGCAATAAACCCAGTCGCGCTCACTGGTCATGCATTGCGAAAGTAACTCTCCCTTTTCCAAGTCATAGTGTGTAAAATGCCCAGAAGTGCCGATAAAAACCCCTCGCTCCTCAATGGGAGTAATGCAGCTAATCCTGTTTTGGTTTCTCTCCTTACATCCCTCTACATTCTGCGCTGATTTGTGCTGCAATCCAACAAGTATCTTCCCTTGGTAATCTCTCAACTCTAGCTTTCCATCTCGGGTACCGCTTAAAAAATAGTCAGGGTGAACACTGGCGGAAAGAGCTGTAATCCATTGCGTATAATCGATTCTTTGTCTTGTCAACAAAGTTTCTGAAACGCCACGCGTCGTCCAGATCCGAATCGAACCATCTTTCGATCCACTGACAAATCGCTCAGGGCTGATCTGCGTCAAGCCGTGGATATCATCTTGGTGCGCCTGTTGGATTAGAAATTCTCTCTGACATGAGAGAGAGACAGAGTGACTCACTGGGCTTCCTCTCTCGATCTTTTCAGAGTCGGAATTCCTGTGTCTGGCTTGGGCTCAACTGCCAAATGAAGCGCCAAAACACCTGATTGGCGCGCCCGTTCTGCGTAACCTGGAATCCGATTGTAAATATCCGCGGCTTCTTTTAAAGAATTCGATTCCGGAATACATTGCTTATATCCTTCTTTAGCTAGCATCCCATCAAACGAAGGATACCGTTTTACGTCTGTCACACAGCAAAAGACCTCAGCAGCCTGATTAAAAAATCTAAAACGATCTCCTACTCTCACATTGAAAAACATTCCTGCATTGATGCGCCCTTCTACCGTCTTTTTTCCCTGTTTAATGAAGTTAACGTAGGGGTTTTTGAGTGTTACATCCTTATAACTGGCTCGGGTCACAGGACCTTCTCTATTGTTAGCAGCTGCGGGTGGCGCAGGGGCGCGTGGTGTTGTATTGACTGGAGAGAGGAGTCTTTGCAATACGTATTCTTCCACTTTGTGAGAGCCTCCCCGAACTTCTTCTCTAATTTGTTTAAATTGATGTCTTCCAAAAAATTGCAACAGAGCCTCTTCAGAAGGAGATAATTTGATATGCACAGCGCTGGCACGCCGCGATTCTGCAAAAGATACAACATGCTGAAGCAGCTGCGTACTCAGTCCCTTGCCCGAGTCTCGTTTAGGATCCAACAATCTGTGCACTTTAATTTCTATGCTGTTGCCACTTCCGTAGCGTTTGTAGTCATCATTGGGAATATCCTTGTACACTACAACCCCTTTAGGAGTTGTGTCTTGATACAATAAACGACAGGTTCGATCGTCTCCTGCTTCAATTTTCTTAAGAGCTGCATCAGGTTCTTTGTACAACTGCTGAAACACTTTATACACAATTGCCATGCGCTCGGGATAACGCCTTACGCTCTTAAACTCAAGACCTGCCAGATTCCTCTGACTTGCTGCTGTGGCAGCGGGAAGTGCTGCTGTCATATTATCTATTCCTCATTCGCTTTACGGGTAGGGGTGGCACTTTAGCACACCGGTTGATTTTTTGTATTTTTTTTTGTTGCGTCAGCATACGATATTCTCCTTTTCAAATCGGAGCATGACATATGGCCCTTTCTCCGGCTGCACGTAACGCAACCTCAGATGCGAGCTTGCGTACATTTTATCCTGTAGGAGGGACTCATCTTGAGAAATTTGATGTCATTTCTGAAATTTTTCACAGAATCCTCACTCCCTTATACGGTTCTCAAGAGAAGGCTCTGAACCAGATCCGATTGGGCCAAGATCGGAAGAGTTTTTTGTTATATGAAGGGGAAACGCCCGTAGGCGTACTTGTCTTTAAAACAATGTTAAGCAATGAATTCAGAGCAGTTGGCGTCGAAGACAGCATAGAAATTAAATCTCTCTTTGTCGATCACGCGGCACAAAATTCAGGGAAAGGTCTTGGATCTACTCTCCTGGATAAATTAAATGACGAGATATCAAAATTAGGACTTCCCTCACGTGGGGTTCATGTTACTGTAAGCGAAACAAAACAAGAGTCCCTGACGTTTTTTCGCAAAAAAGGATTTCAGATCGTCCAGGAATGGAAAGGGCGCTATAGCGAGGGGGTGACTGAATATCTCTTATCTTGTCCGCTCCGCATCGCTGCACCGGCGAGCGCTATGCAAAATGCACCCACTCTCCCTTATTTGCTCCGTTTGGTTGCAGATGCACATTGGGACGATATTCATGCCCTCAAAAAATTATCCGATGGGACATTCGTGAGCGGTTCCAAAGATGGCTCCCTACATAAATGGAGCGCAAATGGAGATCTTGTGCGCATCGTAGATGAAGCAGAGCCTACGCATGATCCTGAACGGAATTGGATTACGGCTGTTGGAGTCATCAATGACGCTTATTGGATCAGCGGAGAGCGGAATGGGAAAGTTTGCCTCTGGAAGACTTCTGGAGACTGCGTAAAAGAGATCAAACTGAAGACACCAAAACAAGAAGATCATATCAGTCATCCCCTGAATAAGAGACGCGTCAACTGCTTTGCAACAGGCTTAAATCCTCATAAGCCGAGTTTTTTTGTGGGATTTCCTACCATGTTTGATGAGTACAACTTGATTGAAGGGCGCACCGATTCTTGTACAAAAGTACATACAAACGATTGGGTATATTGCGTACAGCCTCTTTCTGAAAGCTCTGTAATCATGGTCACAGGCGGTTCTGTGGATGTATGGAACAGGGGAGAAAGAGATTGGCGGTATGGGAGAAATCTGCTGCCCGAGGGAAGTCGCTATAAAGATTCAAACGGCAAATCGCAAAGGGCCTTTATTTCTTCCTTAACGCCTCTGAAAGCGGACCCAAATCAATGCGGTTTAGCCTGCTTTGATGGATCGGTGAAAATCCTCAACATGACACAAGGGAAAGCAACCAAAGAATGGAAAGAACACAAAGATAGGGTGTGGTCGATTGAAAATATCGATGAAAACACGTTTGCAAGCTGTGGAGAAGATCGGACAGTGAAAATCTGGGATGCAAGACACTCAAAGAGCGTGAGAACCATTCCAGATCACGTAGGGCAAGTGACAACGATGTTAAGCCTAAATGAAACGACCTTCGTTGTGGGGACATGTCCCGACCGCGCCTTCAAGCAGAGGAAAGGGGCCGAGCTCAGGTTTTATGACATGCGAAAATAGTTTAACCATTATTACTTAAAAGGGGCTTGAGATTCAAAGATGAGAACTTCTTTCGTCACAGGATGCTCAAATGAAAGCTTTGCACAATGGAGATGAATGGTATTCATGTCTCCTGTGCGAGCGCCATATTTTTTATCCCCCACAAGAGGATGGGAAATGGCTCCAAACTGCGCCCGAATTTGATGATAGCGTCCTGTTTCGAGTTCGATGCGAACGAGTGTAGTATGCGCTAAGAAATGGAGTACCTGGTACGTCAGACGGGCGTGTTTGGCTTCAGGGTCCTCCTCTTTGCCGACCAGCGCCTTATGATCGCCGTGAATCAAATAGTGATCGAGCTTCCCCTCTTTGACAGGCAAAATCCCCTCCACTTCGGCGACATAAATGCGCTGAATCTCCATCTGGCGCGACTGCTCGTTTAAGCGGCTTAACGCTTTACTTGTTCGAGCAAAGAGAACCAAGCCGCTCACGGGGCGGTCGAGTCGGTGAATGCAGTGGATAAACGCATCGCCTGGCTTATTGTATTCTTTTTTCACCCATTGTTTGACAAAACCTTCTAAGCTTGGCGTCCCGCTTGCATCGGGTTGCGTGAGAAGTCCGGCCGGTTTTTCTGCAATGACAAGATGATTGTCACAAAAGACGATGTCTTCGTTGCCGAATGACTTCATAGAGGAGGAGGGTTGTTGCTGATGCGACATTGAGAGAATCCGCCTTGCCGAGCATCGGAATACGAACTGCGATATCGGCCTGTTTCATCCAATTTTCTGAGAGACCATATTGCTCTGTTCCGACAACAATTGCAAGGGGAACTGTAAGATCCACTTCTGTAAATTCTTTCTCCGCATAGGGTGTGGCAGAGACGATGGCGATCTTATTTTGTTTGAGAAAGTTTAAGGTCTCCTCTCCTGCTGCTTCGAGCACGGGCAAAGTAAATAAAGTTCCGACGCTGGAGCGGACCACATTGGGATTGTGAATATCGGTCGTCGGGTCGCACACAATGACCGCATCGACCCCTGCAGCGTCTGCAGAGCGGAGAATCGTCCCCAAATTGCCTGGCTTTTCAATACTTTCCGCGATGAGGAGAAAAGGACATTTCGTCAACTGCAGATCTTGCAGTGAAAGATGCATTTGCGGCGAGATTGCAAGGAGGCCATCAGGACGATCGCGGTAGGAAATTTTCGCAAAGACCTCTTTTGTGCACTCAATCACCGGGGCTCCCACCCGTGCAATCAGTTTCTCTTCATTACTTCCCAAAAAAAATTCAGAGCATACAAACAACTTTCCTATTTTTCTTCCCCCATCGAGCGCACGCAAAAGCTCGCGATAGCCCTCAATCAGAAAAGAATCTGTCTGGTCCCGTTCACGCCTCTCGCGAAGGCGCACCACCTCTTTCACCTGTTCGTTTTGCAAGCTCGTAATTTTAGCCATAGGCAATCCTTGCAAATGATCCGCTAGGGATCGACAGGGCGCCAGGCGAGGCAAGGACCATCTCTCCCACCTCGACCTCTTTTCGAAACACTTGCGCCATCAAATGTTCCAAAACAACCGGCGTAAATCCTGGCGTATGGCAGGAAAAAATCATAAAGCGGGGATTTTCCGAGAGAACATGCCGGCACGCCTCCAACAAAGGCAAAATCTCCTCTTCAATTTTAAATACCTCTCCCTTGCTTCCTCTTCCAAAAGAGGGAGGATCGAGAATGATCCCCTCGTAGCGGGAGCCCCGTTTCTCTTCGCGCTTTAAAAATTTCAGAGCATCGTCGACAATCCACCGAATGGGGGCTTTTTGCAAGTTGTTGAGGGCGCCATTGCCCTTAGCCCAGTCAACCATTCCCTTGGAGGCATCGACGTGGCACACATGAGCCCCTTCTTGCGCTGCGGCGAGCGTCACGCCCCCCGAGTAGGCAAAAAGATTCAAAACTCTATCGCCCGGTCGAATCTGTCCACGCATCCACTCCCATAGCGCCGCATGTTCCGGAAATAATCCGAGGTGGCCAAAATCGGTCGGCTTCACCCGAAATGTGACCCCGCCCCACTCCACTTGCCAAGATTCGGGAATTTTTTTCTGGAACGCCCATCTCACCCCTTCCTCTCTAGAAAAGAGCGCGTCGTAAGGAAATGACCCTTGCGAACGCCAAACTGCCTGTGGACAGGGACGGCACAAAACATACTCTCCAAATCGCTCCCATTTTTGGCCCAAGCCACTGTCGAGAAGTTGATACGATTTCATGTGCGCACACGAGGCAATCGGCGGAAAAGAGTCGTAAGGGCTGCCTGCACTGTGAAGTGGATCCCTGCCAGCCTCTCTGCGGGCGGCGCAATCGCTTCCACCTCAATTTTTTCGCCCCGCTTCCCCACACCCACAAAGGCTCTACTCCCCACTACCCCCAACTCTCCCGAAACAGCCAAAACAAAGTCGGCTGTCGTTTGGGAAAAAAGACCCTGTACCATTTCTGTCACAACCTCAGGACTGACCGCTCCTTTAGCCTGCAAAGTGACCTTTCTGACAAGGAGAAATTTTTCTTTCCATTCATTCGAATAGACAACCAGAGAACCCAGTAGAAACAAAGAAGCATCAGGAATTTCTACAAGACTGGCCGCAATTGCGCCCCCTGTACACGATTCTCCGATCGCCAGCGTTTTTCTCGCAGCAATGAGCGCCTGGTGCACTTTTCTATGCATGGATGCCAATCCCCTGTTTTTTCAATCCAGGATGGTGGGGAATCCAAGAAAAACAACTTTTCCCCAGACGGATCGGCGAGTTAATCTTTTTTCCTCCCACTACAAAGGGCGTAGGACGGGTCCACTCTCTCACCCACCCCTGCAACGCCTTGGGCAAACGATGCATGCCCGTCTCGCAAATTTCCATTGTGTGGGGATCTTGGTAAATTTGGGGCCAAGAAAATTGGAGCCCCCAGAAAATGCTCTGAACTCCCATGGACATTGGCCGAAACGTCTGATCCGCTTCTGAATAAGAAAAAAAGTGGCTCTGCACCTGCATTACCGGCTTCCCCACTTTCACAAGGTAGCCTTTTCCCACATCCTGCAGCCAGAGGGACTCAAGATCATCTGTCAAAGCACATGCCAAAAGACGCCGCTGCTCCTCTTCCGTGGGCACCTGTCCTTGTTTTAGCTTTTCAATCCAACGACCATATTCCGCTAAAAACGCCTCGGGCGCCGTCGCCTTTCCCTCCACAATCCCCGTAAGATAAAACAACCAAAAAGGTTTTAACATTTCAAAGAGCGCTTGCAACTCTTCCGCGCTGCAAAGAACCTGCCATTTGAGCCACTTTGAAGCCTGATATACACCCTTTTTTTCTGGCGAGGCAACCTGCAACGTCATGGTATTTGCCTCTGTTCTTTACGAGAGAAGAAGAGGAGAGAAAAAACTCCCAAAGTAATGTAGCTATCGGCTAAGTTAAAAACGGGAAATGAGTAGCCCCAGAAAACAAAATGGAAGAAATCGATCACATGACCATAGAGAGAGTAATCAATCGCATTTCCTACCGCTCCCGTCACCACAAGCCACAAAGGGAATTTTGGAACTGCGCTTTTTTTTCCCCAAACAAGATAGATCACCAAACCAACAATCACCGCAAAGCGCAGAAGAAACAAAAGTCCTGAATGACCTGGAAACATTCCCCACGCAGCCCCCGAGTTGACCACATAGTTGAGCGAAAATGAAATCCCCAGAAAGTCGGGAAAAATCCCCACACCCCCAAAAGGATAAACATGACCGCTTAAAGGATGGAGACACAAAATTGCGCCCAATTTCGACACAACATCACACACAAGGAGGAGAAAACAAAAGCAGAGCGTCCGAATCAAAGAAGTCCTTTTTCAAATTTTTCCTGAGCCTTGACCGTCATTGTCGCGTACGGCACAGCCTCCAATCGCTTCAAAGGGATCTCTTCACCTGAAATGTCGCACACTCCATACGTCCCCTCCTCGATTTTCTCGAGAGCTCGATCAATTTGGCGCAGCAAGCCAAATTCTTTAGAAGTCACCTCAAGGCTGATATTCTTGACAAACCCATCGGTCCCCTCGTCAGCCGAGTGTTGCGAGTAACCTTTTGACTCATCGGGAGAGGTCACCTCTTTTTTTGTCCCCTCGATGGTCCGCATCACGTGAGAGCGCATCTCTTCGAGTCGTTTTTTAAACACCGCGATTTCACTTTTCTTCAGTGGCATGAGTCACATCCTCGTTTTCATCTTCTTTGAGCGCTCCATCTGGGGCAATCGACTGGATTGCCTCAACGAGTTCCCGAATGTCTTTAAATCTTTTATAGACACACACAAAACGGATATAGGCAACAACATCAGTTTTCCGCAAGTGGTACATCACCAACTCGCCCAACTCTCGGCTGGCAATTTCGCGCACGCCCTTCGCCACCAAATCGGCCTTGATCTTGTCCGCCAAAGCCCTTACCTGATCGTGGCTGACACGCGTGTGGCGGCAAGCCGCATCCATTCCGTGGATCAATTTTTCTTGTTGAAAGTCCTCGTACGTACCATCGCGCTTTTTGACTTGCAAGCTCAAGTCAATTGTTTCGAACGTCGTGAATCTTCGCATGCATTGGCAACATTCACGGCGTCTTCTTGTCGCGTTAATATCAGACGCATCGCGCGAATCGGTCACCTTTGATTCTTCATGATGGCAAAAGGGGCATTTCACAAGGACCTATTGTATCCAACTCCGTTTCGTTTTTAAAGCGTTAAAGATTTTTTGTGAATCTCGAAATTGAATGGGTTCGAATCCCACTCTCTCCGCTTTTGCGGAGAAAAATCGGAGAGAGTGGGATTCGAACCCACGATACGCTTTCACGTATACACGCTTTCCAAGCGTGCTCCTTAAGCCCCTCGGACACCTCTCCAAAAAACCGCCATAGTCTACTTCATCCTCCTAAAACCTGACAAGAACTCCATTGCGCTAAAGAGAAAAATGAACGATAATATACTTCACGTTATGGCGCGCACGAAAATATTTTTTATAGCGATCTTGTTTAGTTTTTGCTTTGCATGCAGCAAAACAAAGACATCCGAATCAAAACCTCTCCTTTTAGTGAGTATCGCTCCCTACCAGTTTTTAACGGAGCGGATTGCGGGGAAAGATTTTGTTGTGCAGTCGGTAGCCCCACTGGGCGCAGATCCCCATACTTATGAGCCGACGTCGGGACAGGTTGTAGCGATTGGAAAGGGCACTCTTTGGTTTACAATGGGAGAACCTTTTGAAAAGAAAATTCTTACCGTTTTGCATACGCGCAATCCTGAAATGTCTGTGGTCGATTTGCGCCGAGGAATTCCCCTTCTCGAAGATCCTTCCTTTTGCTGCGCCCACCATAGCGCCACCGATCGTCACGACCGCCACTTTTGGCTCAGCCCAAAAACCGCCTCCTTGCAAACAGAAATCATCGCGCAAGCGTTAAGTGAAAAATTTCCTGAACGGCGCGAAGATTTTTTAGCCAATGCCACGCAGCTACAAAAAGAATTGCATGAGCTCGATTTGGAAATTGCGGCCCTTTTGGCGCCGGTCAAAGATCGGGTCCTTCTGGTCTCTCATCCGGCGTTTGGCTATTTCTGCCACGATTACGCTCTTACACAGCTTTCGGTCGAGTTTGAAGGAAAAGAACCCAGGCCGAAGCATCTAGAAGCCGTTCTTGCAGAAGCGATTGCCAAACATGCTGAAGTGGCGCTGGCGCTGCCGCAGCACAACAACAAGGGAGCGCAACTGATCGCAGGTAAGCTCCATGTCCCCGTCCGGATGATTAATCCCTACTCTAGCGATTATTTTGCGACGATGCGCCTTCTCGCCCGCATCATCGCCGACCCCCAGTACCAGCCATGATTGAACTGTCAAATGTCTCGTTTGCCTACAGCGATTTCCCCGTCTTAAACGATATCAATGGAAAAATTGAAAAAGGGACGTTTGTCGGCATCATGGGGCCAAACGGGGGAGGAAAGTCGACTTTCTTAAAACTTTTGATGGGCTTCCTCACTCCTGCTACGGGCACGATCCAAATCATGGGACAATCCCCTGTGCAAATGCGAACAAAAATTGGATATGTGCCCCAATTCCACCGCACTGACCGCGATTTTCCCGTCTCTGTATGGGAATTGATTTTGATGGGCGCCGTTTCCCAAACAACGCTTTTTGGAACGTACCCCAATCCGGTCAAAGAGAGAGCTCTCTTCCTCATTGAGGAATTGGGTCTTCTTCCCTACATGCACCAGCCGTTTCATTCTCTCTCAGGAGGCTTTGCGCAAAGAGCCCTTTTGGCGCGCGCCCTCCTTTCCGATCCCGAAGTGCTGTTTCTCGATGAGCCAACCGCCAATATCGACGCTCCTTCCGCAAATGCAATCCTCAATTTTTTAGAAGAATTAAAAGGGACAAAAACAATCCTCCTCGTCACGCATGATTTACGTACCATTGTCGAACGGGTGGATCGAGTGCTCTGTATTCAGGGACAACTGACCTCCTATTTGCCCACAGAAGTGTGCGAGCATTTCGCCTTTGGTCTCTACCATTCCAAACTCCTCGCCCCCATGCACCCCAACCCCAAGACAAAACGGCATGTTCAACCTGTTGCATGATCCTTTCCTCCAAATGGCTTTCTTAGCTAGCCTTCTTGCTTCTTTGGCGAGCGGTACCATCGGCTCTTTTGTCGTTGTTAAAAGAATTGTTTTCATCGCAGGTAGCATTTCACACTCCATTCTGGCAGGACTCGGCCTTTGCCTCTGGCTCCAAAGAGTGCAAGGAATTTCTTGGGCCGACCCAATTGTGGGAGCATTCCTCTCCGCAGTTTTGTCCGCCCTCCTCATTGGCTGGATCCATCTTAAACATCGCCAAAGAGAAGATTCGGTCATCGCAGCCACCTGGTCAACCGGTATGGCAATTGGCGTCGTCTTTCTTGCCCTTACCCCCGGCAATAATGCAGAAATCTTAAATTATCTCTTTGGCAATATCCTCTGGATCACACAACGCGACCTCCTTCTGCTCGGCATCCTCAATGGCATACTCTTGACCCTCCTTGCCCTCAACTACCGAAAATTTGTAGCCCTCTGCTTTGATGAGGAACAGGCCCTATTGCAGGGGATCCCAGTACAGAGGCTCTACCTCTTGCTGCTAGCCATGGTGGCCACCACAATCGTATTCCTTGTCCAAGTGATCGGTATCGTCCTCGTCATTGCCCTCCTAGCCATACCCGCTACACTCGCCGGCCTTTTTACCCATCGTCTCCCCTCAATGATGTTCCTCGCCACCTGCTTTTGCGCTGCCCTGAGTGCCATGGGCCTTTCGGTTTCGTACACTTTGGATTGGCCACCTGGCGCCACCATCTCCCTCTTTGCCGCCTTCGCCTATCTCCTGGGCCTTGTCTTGAAAAGAAAAATTTTAGTGAGATAGGTTCTTCTGCACGTTCTATTTGACAACAGAGTGTGTATCGATTAATATTTTCCCCATTATTCCGGAGGAACTACTATGTCCACGTACGCCATTATTGAAACGGGCGGCAAACAATACCGAGTGAAAGAGGGAGACGAGCTCGACGTCGAACTTCTGAAAACTGAATCCCCCTTTAAATTTGATGTTCTTCTCGTCAATGACGGGAAAGCTCCCCAAGTGGGCGCACCCCACGTAAAGGGTTGCTCTGTCCATGCTGAATTGGTTGGAGAAGCGAAAGGACCAAAAGTGATCGCATTCAAATACAAACGATGCAAGAACTACCGCAGAACCGTGGGACATCGCCAACGCTACTCTCGCATTAAAATTACGAAAATCGCAGTCGCTTAACAATTGAGGATCCACCATGGCACATAAGAAAGGGCAAGGCTCTACACGGAACGGAAGAGATTCTAGATCACAGCGGCGCGGCATTAAAGCAACCGCTGGTCAATTTGTCACCTCAGGGAGCATCCTTGTACGCCAGTGCGGCAAGAAATGGAAACCCTGTAAAAACGTAGGAGTGGGCAAAGATTTTACCCTCTTTGCTCTGCAAGATGGAATTGTGCAATACCACAAAACCAATAAAACCTACGTTAAGGTGCTGCCAATCCCTGCACAATAACGAGAGAACCCCATGTTTGTCGATACAGTTACGATTCACTTATCGGCAGGCAAGGGAGGCAACGGCGTCATCGCTTGGCGCCGTGAAAAATACATTCCCAAAGGGGGCCCTGCTGGCGGCGACGGCGGCCATGGAGGCTCTGTTGTTTTCGAAGCGGATGCACAAATCCCCTCTCTCGAAGCCTTTCGCAACCGACGGATTCTCAAAGCAGAAAGCGGCGCAGATGGCGCAGGCAACGACTGCACAGGGAAAAACGGGCGCGATCTCATCTTAAAAATTCCTCCGGGTACTCTTGTCAAAGACGCCCAAACCAAGCAAATTCTTTATGACTTCACAAAACCAGGAGAGACATGGAAAATTTGCCGCGGAGGAAAAGGAGGCAAAGGGAACAGTCGCTTCAAAACATCTACGCACCAAGCCCCTTTTGTGCGCACGGAAGGGACACAAGGCGAGTCGTGTGAGGTGGAGCTCGAACTGAAACTCATCGCTGATATCGGCCTTGTTGGTATGCCCAATGCTGGCAAATCAACCCTCATCTCAAAACTTGCCTATCGCGAAGTCAAAATTGCCCCCTATCCCTTCACCACCCTCCGTCCCAACATCGGCATTCTTCAGGGAGAAAACGGCACCAAGCTACTCATTGCCGACATTCCAGGCCTCATCGAAAAAGCTTCGGAAAACAAAGGATTGGGGATGGCCTTCCTCCGTCACATAGAGCGCACTTCCGTTCTCCTTTTCGTCGTAGAAATCGCTCCCTATCAGGAGCGCGATCCCATCGAAGAGCTCCACATCCTCCGCAAAGAGTTGGCCGCCTATGATCCAAAACTTTTAGAAAAACCATTTCTTGTAGCTCTCAATAAAATCGATCAGGAAGAAGCACCTCCGATTGCGGATGATTTCCGCGCTCGCTATCCTTTTGCCCCTTCTACCCTCTTTGAAATCTCTGCACGCGAAGAGATCGGCCTGGAAGAGCTCAAAATAGCACTCCGTTCACTTGCTACACAAGCGGTTCCGCTTCCTAAGGAAACAGAAGAAGAGATTTCCGGCGAAGAGCTTTTACAGCAACTGATCTCTAGCAACTCTTAAGGAAAATTCCCTTTTTTTTACTTGGATGGGTTCAGAGGGCGCGGAGGCGTATGGTCGAGAAGAGCCACAATTCCCCCTGCGATGGAAATAGCGGCGCCTATGAAAATCCAAATGCTTGGGATTTCGCCAAACATCCACCATCCTGCCAAGCCGCTGATAAAGACGCTAATATACGCTACCGTGCTCACCTTTGATGCAGGTGCATGCGTAAAGGATTTTGTGATAGAAAATTGAAATACGGCAGAAAAAACCCCTAAGATCATGAGATAAATCCAGGTGAGGCCGTCGATGGGCTTCCATAAAAAAATCATCGGAAGAACAGAAATGATTAAACTGAGAGCAAAATAGTGAAAGAGAATCGTTTCGGTAGATACATGTTTGGATATGTGACGGATGCTAAAGAATGCCACCGCTGAAAAGAAACCCGTACCTAGCGCGGCAATACTGGCAAACTCAAAGAACTGATCGGTTGATGGTCTTAACATAAACAATACGCCAATGAATCCTAGAAGAGCGGCTCCCATTCTTTTCTTCGACACAATCAGTTTCCCAAAGATGAAAACGACAAGAGGCATGAAAAGCGGCGTCGTATTGGTCAATGTGGTTGCATTGACGAGGGGGAGATGTTTGACCGCATAAAAAAAGCAATACATCGAAATAAGTCCTGCTAGACCGCGTGTAAGATGCTTGGGAAGAACATGGTAAGAAAATGTCAATTTTCCTTTGCAGAGAGGCAATAAAAGAAGAAAGCAAATTGCAAAGCGCACAAATACAATCGTTGAAGTGGACGCCTCGCTAGCAAGCTTCGTAAATATCGCAGTACCTGCATTGGTCGCTGCTGCCAAAAGGCCGTAGAGGAATCCTACATGATGCTTGTGCATTTTAGTAACTTATCATAACGCCAAAATTGTAGCGAGAATGGGTTGGATTCACAAATCCCCGATGCCACAATTGAAAACCATAATCAAATCGCGCGGTAATGAAACGATCGATCTGGTAGCGCACGCCAGGGCCAATGGAGCCCAGCGTTTTAAATTTATGTTCTCCTGAGGCGCGCTGATGATTGACGCCCAGGCCGCTATCGAAGAAGGCTAAGATATAAAAATCGTCCACAGTGGTTTTAGATCCAGCGAGTTTTGCAAAACTGATGTGGGGTGTTTCAATGGTTACGTTAAATATCGCGCCGTTGTCGAGAAGAAGAACGCGCTCTTCAAATCCCCTCACTGCATTGTAGCCAGTTAAGGAGAGTTGTTCGCTGGGCAACAGATTTGCAGTAGAGATTTGTCCTTTCATGTTATAGCTCACCCAAGCGCCAATGGGCATCTTTTGGGCAAACGCATGGGAGATAATCAAGTAAGCGTATTGCGATTTGGCATCAAATCGAAGGCTTTGATATTCGCTATTGCGATTCTGATTGGTAATTCCACCGGGATTGCCGTACACTTCTGCAATGAGATTGATACGCCGATCGATGTCTTTCCAGCCAAATTCGTAGCCAAGCATAAATTGATTGATGTCGGCAACAGCTTTAAATGTCGTTGTTCGATTTTGCCAGATTTGGTTACCTGTTTCTTTAAAATCATACCCGATGACGATAGTTTGCAGGACATCTGGTGTGTCCATGATGGGAATGCGATAGCGTCCGTCCACTTGCCAACTGTACCCTTTTTCCAAAAGGGTGGAATCGCTGAGCTCGGGCTGCACATGGGCATAACCGCCGTAGAAGAGAAATTCATGACGCCAAAAACAGGGGACTCGTGTTGAGAGAGTGTAAGAGTAAAAGCGGTTCCAGTTGGGAGAACAGGTGTATTGGAAAGAGACATCGGCATCGCTGATGATTGTCTTCCCTAAGTTAAAGCCAGCAAAAATCCGATCGCGCTCCGTTGCAATAGTTCCTGTATTGTCTGCACCGGCATAGACGCGATAGGGCCAGCGATCGACGGTAACGAGATCGAGGTCGACTGTTCCAGGTTTTCTCCCGGGACGATAGATTGCATCGGTTCTGCGGAAAGAATTTTTGTTCATCCAGGCAAGATCTTCGACCATTTTTTCTTCAAGGATTGGCTGACCCGGTTTTGTTCGAATATAGCTGAATAAGTGTGTGTTAGAATAGTATTCGTTACCGGTTGAGCGGAGCTCGCCTAAAATTGCTTCACGTACCACAACTTGCAGTACACCGCTCTCCCAATCTTGCTTTGGAACTGTAACGACAGCAAACGGTTGATTTTCGGAGCGATAGAACTTTATCACCTGCTCTTTGATTTCTCGAATGACTTTTCGCGTTAAGGGAGTGCCGATGTAGTAAGCTTTGAGAGTCTCCAAAAAAGCGGGATTGCTGGAAAGAAATTCCACATCGCGAGATACGACGGGAGGTGTTGTGATTTGCGGAGAGTTCTCTAGAAGAGAGGGTCTGCTGACGAAGAGGATGCTTTGTAGGTCGCAGGTTAAAATCTCTTCTTCTGCACTGACCACTCTTGTGAGGAAAAGAAAAATCCAGAACCATTTTTTCATGGGTTTTGGTTCTCCTTCAGCACTTGCTTCTCGAGTTGATCAAGTTTTTCTAGCTGAGAGGGATAACGCCAGTAGGGGCTCCACTGGAATTCTTCATAACGATCCACAATGCGCACCTGTTCTCCGGAGAAAGTTGATTGGAGGAAGAACATTGTCGAATGACCAAGTGTATACACCGGATCTTCGGATTTTCGAGGAAGCCAATCGGGGAGTGCTTTTTGAAAAGCTTTCTCATCTATCAGAATATCAAAGTCTTGTTCCCAGATTCTCTCGGGAATGAGCGCACGAAGCTGCTGCAATGCTTGCCAACCGGCGCATGTGCTATTTGGTTGGGGACTTCCGCTACAGAGTTGGGCCGAGAGGGCGAAGTGATAGAACAAGGGACAAAGAAAACAAAACCAGTTGAAATTCATTGCATTCCATTTAGGCAATCGTCTCTTCTGCTTTTCAGAAGAATCGCTGCTAATTGAGCGTAACAAAAAACTCTTTTTAAATCCAGGGAGATTTCCATAGATGGAGAATAGATGATTTTTTATAGGGAATTCATATGAGGATCTCTCAAGCGACAGTCTTGCGTCTACTACTTTTGCAACGACCGTTACTGTCGATTCGAGTGCTGATGCCAATACGGCCGCTACATTCCGCTACGCACTCAACAATGCTGCCAGTGGGATACGATCACGTTCTTGAACAATTATGTCATCACACTGACCTCAGATCTTCCGATCGTTTCACAAAGCAATCTTACAATCAATGGAGTGGGAAATATCTTTTCCGATATCGTGGTGAAGGAAGACACTGGCACTGCATTTGTCTTCTGGCATCAATTTTATAATTCCGTGCAAACCATCATGGCCGGCAGCGTCACACTCAATAACGTCATCTCTGATGCGACTCCTCACTCCATGCTTCACGCCACACGCCCCTCAATCGCAGTCAGCAGCAACGATCTTGTTTACGCCACTTGGTGAGAATTAAACGACTTTTCACACCCGTCATCAAAGTCACCCCTTTCACCGACGCTCTTGCTACTTCCATTACCACCCTCTCTCCTTCTCCGGTTCCTGGACGGCCCCTACGACGATTTCCTCGCTGTAAATCCATCTAAATGGATTTGTTGCAAAGAAACACAAAATCTGCTATACTGGAAGTGATTCAAGAATTGGGAACCAGTAAAGAGACTTCCAAACTTCGCACCAGGCGCAGCCGGCGCTGAAGCAGTCCAACTTGGATCAGTTGGGCGATGCAGGCGGGTTCGAAGTTTGGGCAAAGCCGACACAGCCGGAACCAATGATCGAATCACGAGCAGTATATACATAGGAAAATGTGAATCCATTTATTGGTGGAATTTTTCGTGCCATTCCTGTGATCATGGCAATCATTTGCGCGAGCCTTGGCACGATCATATGGCGCTCTGGCAATGCGTTAGAAGAAATCGTAGCCGGGCACGTCACTACATTTCTCGCCTCAATTTGCCTCTGCCTTTTTGCCACCGCCTCCGTGATCATTTTGCAACTTCTAGGAAAATTTCGTGACCGAGACCGTTGGCTTTATCCCACATTTGGATATCTCGTCGCACTTGCCACAATCAGCAGCGGCATTTTCCTCTTTACCCACTCTCCGTTACCTCCCTATTTTGTCGCAGGACATGTCATCGTAGGACTTGGACTCATCTGTTGCTGCATATCGACTGTTGCCCTTGCCTCCACTCAATTCATCAACATTCCCCAAAACTCTCGCAGGTCACCGAACGCCAGACCCCTCGCCAACCTCCCCTTCAGCAAACCAGCAGAATATATTCTCTTAAGCATACCCATCCTTGCCGCCGTCACCTGTTGGACCTGGGCATTGATCCTTCTTGCCACGCAAACTCTCCCACCCCATTTCATTGCCGGCCACGTCATGGCAGGCCTTGCAGCCATTTGCACTTCCCTGATCGCCCTCACCTGGTCAGTTATTCGTCAAACTCAAAACAAACATGGAAACCGAGAACGCATTGTATGGCCCTCCATAGTCATATCGATGGGGCTCTTCTGTATTTTTTGGGGTATTGGAGTGATCCTATACCATCCCGCATCACCCATATGGTATCCTCCCGGACTCGTCCTCATTGGATTAGGCCTTGTCTGTTTTAGTATCCTCAGCAAAGTGGCCCTCCTCTCCCTCGTCTGGCGCCGCGAATTCCCCCTAGCCAATAGAATCCCCATGATTCCCGTAGTCACAGCTCTCGCCTGTCTTTTCTTCTCGGTCTTTCTCTTTCAATTCTCTACACAGGATACTTTTTCCTACATTCCTGCAAGAGTCATCGCAGGACTGGGGGCCATCTGCTACTCGCTCTTTTCGATCGTCAGCATTCTTGAAAGCGGCACTGCGAAAAAATAAATAAAACAAGTAGAACAACTGGGATATGGCGATGATGCGGTCCCTTAGAGACTCTCTGATTTAAGCTTCAGTCGATTTTTAGGTTCTTTTGAGCCGATTTTCGACTTTTTTTCGGGGGGTAATATCAACTCTCGTATATGACCCCCCGAAAAAAAGTCGAAAATCGGCCAAAATAATCCAAAAACTCGACGAAACCTTAATTCAGAGACAGGACCGTGTCTAAAAATTCCAGTCGAATTTGAGGGAGAAGTAATACATTTTTGCTAGTGCGAATGAGAGAAACAACTTTTCGCTGAACAGTTAAGGATTTTCTTGTGTATCCACCATGTTGATATACAGCCAAATATATTCCGGATTCTTTACGCCGGCAAGAGAAGTGGTGGCCAGGACTGGAATCCTTTCTGGCGGGCACGCCAGACGCGTGTCCCGTCCCGAAAGCCGGCTTGGTCGGTTTTTCGATGCGAAAAACATCGCCCTTCGCTTCGATTCACAGGCGGAAGCCACGCAGGTGGCTTTCTCACTGTCCAATTTTTTGGGAAAAATTGGCCAGGACTGGAATCGAACCAGCGACACAAGGATTTTCAGTCCTCTGCTCTACCATCTGAGCTACCTAGCCATAGGAAAGATGTCCCAGGATAGCTGGTTGCTAGCAATTCTTGCAATGAAAAGAAATTTTTGAGGTTTATGTTCCGGTACGGAGACTTTCCGCTTCGGTGGTTTGAGTGCTGTGCGCCTCCGCTTCCAGAATGATCATATCTTTCACAATATTGACTGCTTCATTCATCTGAAGATCTTCCATTCCTGTGTCGACTCGTTCATCCACCGTATTGATCGGAAGTTCATGCTGGCGCGCTTCGATCTTTTCCAATCGCTTTAGAAACGTTTGGTAATTGGGATTGTTCGCCAGACGATTGGCGCTATTTTGCTTTAAAGTTGGCAACATCTTTTTCCAGAAGGACACCACCCTCTGAAGGAACGGAAGATAACGGGCTTGGAAAATGCGGCGGGTCTTTTCATCGAGATCCGAGAGAGGATCCAGATAGGCAGCATCCACCGAATCGGGAGACAGGGGATATTCAAGATATCTTTCGCCAATTTTATAGGGAGCATATTGTGTTGGCACAACAATGTCGGCAATCACCCCTTCAATCTGAGTGCTTCTGCCCGAAACGGTATAATATCTGCCCACAGTCACTTTAAAAAAAAGATCGGCCTTTTCCGCTGTCACATTCTGATACTGGATCGATCCCTTTCCAAACGTGCGCTGATCCCCCACAACTAGCCCCACACCATAATCTTGCAGCGCTTGCGCTACAATCTCAGCTGCAGAAGCCGACATCTTAGACGTGAGAATGACAAGAGGCCCATTGTAGTAACTTTTCGAAACGATGTTGCGCAAGAAGTGGATCTCCCCTTTGCCATACTTGGAAACCACAATCACCCCATTGGCCACAAAAAGACCCGCCACGCGAACGGCCTGACTTAAGAAACCACCCGAATTTTCCCTCAAATCAAGCACCAATCCACGCAATTCTCCCTTCTGACGGAACTGACGGATCGCCTCTTTGATGTCCTTCTCCGCGCTCACCCCATCTCCATTTTCGTAAAACGAATGGAGAGAGATTTTTCCAATCACCCCATCGCCATAGGTTTCTGTGCTCGAACGGATTCTCTCTTCTTTCATGGAGATAGGCCGTTTGTGCAGAGCCACCTTAAACGTCTGCTCCTTGCTTCCCTCTGCATCCATGCGCTTAAAACCAAGAATGATCTCGCCCTTGTCCTTCTTCTTTAGCATGTCAAGCACATCTTCAAATGAGATCTGACTCACCGCAACCCCATCTATTTCCATGAGTAAGTCGTTGACTTTGATCTTTTTTGATTGCTCTGCAGGGCTGCCGGGAATCAGGTCAGCAATCATAATCCCATCAATTCCCTCAGAGAGGACAACCCCCACCCCTTCATACTGCTTTTCTAAACTGAGACGCATCTCATACGCCTCTTCAGGACTAAAGAACGAAGTATGTGTATCCAAGCTCTTTGCAAACGACTTTAAAATGCGCACCGCCATGAGATGTTGAACCTTTTCTTGAGAAAGGGGCTGACCATCGTTGAGTAAAAAGAGATAGGTGTATTCCCCTCTACGAACCCTTTTTTCAAAAAGGGAAAAGACCCGCAAAAGTCTTTCGGGACTGTCGATCTTCGTCCGGGTCTGCTGAAACCCTGCAAATCGAATCATTCTTTGCTTTTGACGCTCAATGAGTTCCAGCTCTGAACCAGCAAAACGGGCCGAAGAAGAACTCCCCCCCGACTGCCATGTCTCCCGAACCATATGCTGAGAAAGTCCCTTGCGAATCCCCTGCGCTCGAACAATCGCCTTCTGAATCAACTGGTTCAGGGTCTCAAAATCCGAATAGTCCTCTTTTTTTAGGCGCTCCATCACCTCTTTTGCCCGCCCATCCCCCATATTCAAGAAAGGACTGATCTCACTCTCCAAGAGATAGACCTTTTCCGGGTCGAACTGCTCCACATATATCTTCATGGATCTACGGATCAGAGTCGGTGAAAACTCCTTATGTTCAATATGATACTCAAAAAAACGATCCATTACTTTCGCGATGTCATGCGTTTTCAAGACAGGCTGCAGGGAAACAAGAGGGCACATCCAGAGACAAAGGAAGAAAAAGAGGTAAATCACTCGGTTCTTCATGGCGCCCATCTAAAAATTAAAAAAAATGGGAGGTAGAGAATGAAAGGGCCGAACATCTTTCAAACTTAGCGTCGTAAGCTTCGCCCTATCCCCTAAGCCTCCCAACTGGATTATATAAATTCGTATTTAATATTTCAATTTATAAATAAAAATAAACTAAACATACAAATAAGCAACAACATTGATATTATAATTTATAGTTACTAAAAACAACACCAGCGCAGCCTCGTCTTAACTTTCTCTTTGTCATTTACTTTAAATGGCCTAGACCGCTATATTTACTGACTGTATTTTATCCCGAAGGAGAAGGCTCTAATGCCCACTTACAATCAACTTATTAAGAGCGGACGGACCGATAAAACGAGACGACGCAAGTCCCCTGCTCTACAACAATGCCCGCAGCGTCGCGGTGTCTGCCTCCAAGTCAAGACGAAAACTCCCAAGAAGCCAAACTCTGCGCTGCGGAAAGTGGCATGGGTTCGTCTGTCGAATGGGCAAGAAATCATCGCCTACATCCCAGGCGAAGGTCATAACCTGCAAGAACACAGCATCGTTCTCGTACGCGGCGGCCGAGTCAAAGATTTGCCAGGCGTTCGATACCACATCGTTCGCGGAGCCCTTGACTGTGCAGCGGTCAAAGACCGAAAGAAATCCCGTTCCAGATATGGAGCGAAAAAACCTAAGTAAAGTAATACCAGGAGTTTGTATTCAAACTCCTAGCTCATGGCTCAGTCTAAGGAACTTAGACTGAACCCTGGGCAGGCCCCTTAAAGAGCGGCCGGGTGAAAGAAATTAAAAAGGAACACTATGTCCAGAAGAAAACGTACATTCAAAAGGCGCATCGACTACGATCCCATTTACGGAAGCGCCACCCTCTCGAAATTCATCAATAAATTGATGATCGGTGGGAAAAAAGCGACCGCACGTAGGATTGTCTATGGCGCGCTGGAAAAATTTGCCGAAAAAGTCAAATCGGAAAATCCTCTCGACGCCTTCGAACAAGCGCTCGAAAACTCCAAGCCTTCCCTCGAGGTAAAAACACGCAGAATCGGCGGCGCCAACTACCAAGTACCCGTAGAGATCCCCGGCGATCGCAGAACCTCCATGGCGATGCAATGGATCATCGCAAACTCCCGCGCGAAACCGGGCAGATGCATGGAAGACAGTCTTGCCAACGAACTTGCGGATTGCTTTCACAATCAAGGCGCTACGATCAAGAAAAAAGACGACACCCACCGAATGGCTGAAGCAAACAAGGCATTCGCCCACTATAAATGGTAATCTATGAGTCAACGACCGGAAACAGATAAACTAGTCAACGTCCGCAACATCGGAATCATGGCCCACATCGATGCGGGCAAGACAACCACGACTGAGAGGATCCTTTTCTACTCAGGCCGTCTGCACCGCATTGGCGAAGTGCATGAAGGCTCCACTACAATGGACTTCATGGAACAAGAGCGTGAGCGTGGCATCACCATCACGTCTGCCGCCACAACCGTCTACTGGAAAGACTGTAAAATCAACATCATCGACACCCCCGGTCACGTAGACTTTACCATTGAAGTCGAGCGCTCTCTCCGTGTACTTGACGGCGCGGTTGCCGTATTTTGCGCAGTCGCCGGCGTTCAGCCTCAATCAGAAACCGTTTGGCGCCAAGCCGATCGCTACGGCGTTCCCCGGATCGCCTTCGTCAACAAAATGGATCGCACAGGAGCCGATTTCTTCAAAGCCGTCCGCTCCATGAAGGAAAAACTCCACGCCAACGCAATCCCCGTTCACTGCCCCATCGGCGCAGAATCGGGCTTTAAAGGGATGGTCGACCTCGTGACCATGAAAGCTTACCTCTTCCACGACGAGACCATGGGCGCTAAGTACGACGAGGAACCCATTCCTGCCGATCTCCTCGAGCAATGTAAAAAAATGCGCATGGAACTCCTCGAAGAACTCGCCACCATCGACGAATCAAACGAAGCCTTCATGGTGAAAGTTCTCGAAAATCCAGACAGCATTTCCGAAGACGAGATCCACGCTGTCCTCCGCAAGGGCGTTGTCACCATGAAGATCAACCCCGTTCTCTGCGGGACCGCCTTCAAAAACAAGGGCGTACAACAAATTCTTGACTCAGTTGTCCGCTGGATGCCCTCTCCCCTCGACCGCGGCATGATCAAAGGGCACAAACTCGATTCGGATGAGACGATGGAAATCGCTCCCGATGACAAGAGCCCCCTCTCTGCCCTCGCCTTCAAAATCATGACCGACCCATACGTCGGCAAACTCACCTTCATCCGCATCTACAGCGGAACACTTGCCAAAGGAACCGCCGTGCTGAACACCACAAAGGACAAACGAGAACGCATTTCTCGCCTCCTTGAGATGCACGCCAACCAGCGGAAAGACCGCGACGAATTTTACACAGGCGACATCGCTGCTTGCATCGGTCTAAAGTACACCAGCACAGGGGACACCCTTTGCCTCGAAGAAAATCCTCTCCTCCTCGAGAAGATGAACTTCCCCGATCCGGTGATCTCGATGGCGATCGAACCCAAATCCAAAGCCGACCGAGAAAAACTCTCGATGGCCCTCTCAGCCATGTCTGAAGAAGACCCCACCTTCCGCGTCCAAACCAACGAAGAGACGGGACAAACCATCATCATGGGCATGGGAGAGCTCCACCTCGAAATCATCCGCGACCGGATGTTCCGTGAATTTGCCGTAGACGCAAACGTTGGAAAACCAGAAGTATCTTACAAAGAGACCATTACAACGCCAGCCGCTATGGAAACAAAATATGTCAAACAATCAGGCGGTCGAGGCCAATACGCCCACGTATGCCTTGAAGTGGAACCCAACGAACCCGGCAAAGGGAACGAAGTGGTCAGCAAGATTGTGGGCGGCGTGATCCCGAAAGAGTATATCCCTGCGTGTATCAAGGGGATCGAAGAGGGACTTGCCACCGGCGTTCTCGCAGGCTATCCGCTCATCGACATGAAAGTCGCCATCACCTTTGGATCGTACCATGAAGTCGACTCCAACGAGATGGCCTTTAAAATTTGCGCCTCCATGGCCGTCAAAGACGCAGCACGCAAAGCGAAAGCAGTGATCTTAGAGCCGATCATGAAAGTGGTCGTTACGACCCCCGAAGCGCACATCGGCGACGTCATCGGCGACATCAACCGACGTAGAGGAAGAATTCACGGACAAGAATCGCTCAGAGGCACAGTGGACATCACTTCAGAAGTTCCTCTCAGTGAGATGTTTGGATATTCGACAACCCTTCGTTCAATGACCTCAGGCAGAGCCACCTATACAATGGAGCCCAGCCACTTTGAACGCGTTCCCGCAAAAATTCAGGAAGAAATTACCAAGAAGTAGAGATTATGGCACAACCAAAACCCCTAGCAAGCAGAAAGAAAATCAGGATCCGTCTCAAGGCGTTCGACCAACGAATGCTCGACCGCTCCGTACTCGACATCGTCGAGACAGCGAAGCGCACCGGCGCCCGAGTCGTAGGCCCCATCCCCCTACCCACCAAGCGCGAGATCTACACCGTTCTCCGCTCCCCCAACGTCGACAAGAAGTCGCGTGAGCAATTTGAGATGCGTACCCATATCCGCGTCCTCGATCTCCTCGACCCCACCCTCGACACCATCGACAAACTAAAAGTATTACCTGTTGCGGCAGGCGTTGATATTAAGATTAAGGCATAAAGAAGAAAAAATAGACGTCGGGCATGCTACGCGCCACGAAACGGGCGCTGCGCCCCCGCGGCCCAGCAGACCTCATCTCACTTCGATAAATCGCGTACTCGGCAAGGGGCAGTGCCGAGCACAGCTCCTACGCCCGAAACGGGCTCTTGCCTGCGTCGCGATTTCTCTTTGTGATATGAGGCCAAGGGGTGGACGCGTCGGCCCCGCCGCTGGCGGGGTCCCCCCGCGCGCCACAGCTCAGGGAGGCCTCCTCCCTGGCACCCTCCCTGCTTCGCAGGTTTAAGTGCTGGGAACTTCTATAAGAGCCTTGAGTTGCTGAACCCTTTTTGCAAACTCTTCGATAGAGGCTGCATCACCTTCATCTTGGATAGGGCCGTTCTTAGTACAGTCAACTCCATTTACCGGCAGCCAACGAGGGATAATTTCAACCCCCTCAAAAGAAAGAATAGAAGGAGTCCAATTTTTATAGTTAGGCCCTTTAGTTTCGAGGCCCGCACGGGTCCAAATATTGCTTTTCACATCCGCTTTGTCAAAGAGTTTAAGAAATACCCCTTCCTTAGGAATCTCCCTTCTCGCACGGCTTAACTGCTGTCTCGCAATAGCAAATAACCCATAGCCGATGACACCTGTCACAAATACGGTAAAGAAACTGGCAAACAGAGTGCCGACAGCCGCTTTCACCAAAAGTACCACCCCAACCATCTGACATGTCACTTTTAGGTTATAGGCGTTCACACCGCTAAACTTGGATTGATTGCTCGGCGTGCGCCATTTGGCCGCCATATTAAAAATATCCGAAAAGTAAATATCCATAGAACTCCTCCTTAAGAGAAAAAAGAGGGGTAAGGATACAATAATTTGTGTTTAATCGCTAGATTCTGCGGCCGCGGGAGGATCTTCGTCGTGATTTTGGGTCGTCTGCATTTCGTAGCTATCGAAACCGTAAGGATTTGGAGAAATTTGTTTGACCCGTTTTGAGATGACTTTGCCGTCCTTCATTACGAGGTAGTAGTGCCGCTCATTCGCATCCCGCCCCCCAATCTTGAACCGCTCGATGTACTCGTATTCTACCGTCCCATCTTCCTTAGTATGGATCGCGTAAGGCTTGCCCGCCGTCCGAACGACCTCTTCCTGCGAGGCCCCCACGGGGATCTCATAAAATGAGTTCATGGTGAGGGGATGACCCCCGCTGGCACAGGCACCGAGTACGAATAGGCTGATCCAGGTGAAGCGTCTCACAGCCCTTCCTCACCTGAAGACTCATCCCCTTCCGCATCGATCGGAGGCGCCTCTTTGGACTGCGCCCAAATCCTTGCCTCAATTTGCGTCCTGAACTGGTCACTCGTCACATACTCGCCCTTCATTAGGTAGCTCCCGTCGTTTTGGAGCGTATAGGTCTCGTACCCCTCAAAATTCATGTCGTTGTTGCGAAACTCCCAAGCGATCATCTTGTCATCGTAAACGCCTGTCCCCACAATCCGCCCAATATTTTGATTTTCCATGTCGACTGAAAAGGTACTTTGCTGAAAATTATAGAACGTCAGCTCATTGCGCATGTTATCTGCAAGGCCGTGAATTTGAATATCTTGAGCGCTTGCCACCTTGCCCGCAAAGTCTTTATTTTGGACAGCCCAGCGGGTATTGAAGGGGAGCTCCTCTTCAACCATATTCAACGTAATTTTGCCCTCACCGGACCAAGTTCCGGGGGAGAAGATGAAGGAGTGGTTAAACATCAAAACATAAACCTTCTGCTATAAATGCTCTGGAGCAGGCCGAGAGCGGCCATTGTCGTCAGAAGGGAACTCCCTCCGTACGTCACGAAAATGAGCGGCACCCCCGAAATGGGAAGGAGCGCACACATCATCGCAATATTCACCAGTACGTGCATGGCGAGGTAGGCCGCAAGGCCTGCTGCTAAAAGCCGCCCAAACGGGTCTCTAGCCACCGCCACCACCTGAAAACTACAATAAATCAAAGAATAAAAAAGGAACAGCAAGAACACAAGTCCTACAATTCCAAACTCTTCCCCAAACGCCGCGAAAACCGAGTCGGTATGGGCCTCAGGCAGCCATTTTCGTCCTGAAAACTCACTCTTATGCCACCCCGTCCCCGTCATGCCCCCAATCGCAATGGCAATTTGCGCCGCCTTTTGGTGGTAGGTATTGGGATTAAGCCTTTCATATTGGTACTCCTTGATCACCGACGTAAACAGCGGCCGCATTTCTTCATGCGACAGAACCCCCGAAAAGACCAGCCCCGAGAAAATAAGCCCCACCAGCCCACACCCCGCCAGTAACCGCATCACGCCCCGATGGATCCCTGCAAAGTAGCCCATCGCCAAAGCAATCGGATACAACACCAACGCCGTTCCCAAATTCGGCTGCTTTAAGATCAGCAAAAACGGAACCCCTACAATGAGACCCATTTGGCAGGCCGTTCTCAACGTTGCAATGCTCCCCATCCGCCGCTCCAAAAACCATCCCAATGCAATCACTAGAATCAACTTCGCCTGCTCCGACGGCTGAAAACTCACCACCCCGAACAATCTGTACCAACGGTGCACATTTTGGATAGGACTTACGAAAAATAACCCCACCAACAACAACACCGTCACAACATACAAGAATAAACTCCACTCGCGCAGTTTTCGATAATCAAATGTTGCAAACAAAAAGAAAACGCCCCAACTCAGACAAATCCAGCGCATCTGACTCTTCACAAGCGGCGTCCAAAAAAGAGGTCCTTCCCACTCCTGGCTTGTTCCTGTCATCGAAGAGATCACCAACAAACTAATTGCCATCAGACAAAAGACAACAGGAAACAGACGAAAGTCGACACGCGACAAAGCGCGATAATCCCACATAAGACCCTACCTAAACTAGATTGTATTCAGAGCACCTGTTACAATCCAGTAAATGCAAGAAATCCATCTTGACAAGACCGCTTCGACCCATGCGCACGCCAAAGCCCACGCCGCCACATTCCCCACCAACCAAATCACTTGCATCACCGCCGAAGAACAAACCGCCGGCAAGGGCCGCTACCAACGCCCCTGGCACTCCCCCCGCGGCGTGAACATCTATGCAAGCTTTGTCTTTTCACTCTCCCTCAAAACATCTCCCATCGAAACCCTCGCCCAAATCCTCGCCTTCACCCTCGCGCAAATCCTCCAACAAGAAAAGCTCACCCCCACCCTCAAATGGCCCAACGACATCCGCCTCAACAACCGCAAAGTCGCCGGCACCCTTTGTGAAACCATTTTCCAGAAAGACCACATCCTTGTCATCGCTAGCATTGGCATCAACGTGAACATGGAAGAAAAAGAGCTTTCCCACATCGACCAACCTGCAACCTCCCTCAAACTCATCGCCCACCGCACCTGGGACCGCCCCGCCCTCCTCCACTCCCTTCAGCGCCAATTCCAGCAAAACCTCACCCTCTTTCAACAAAAAGGATTTACCCCCTTCCACAATCCCATGGAAGAAATCCTGGCCTACAAAGGGAAATCCATCCGCTGCACCGAAGGGAACAAAACCTGGGAAGGGATCTGCCACTCCCTCACACCCGACGGCCGCCTCAACCTCCTCCTCCCCAACCAAACTCTCCACCCCCTCACCTCTGGCGACATCGAGCCACAAAAACAATAATTAAAATTTTAACTAAACAGACCAAAAAAATACATTTGTAAAAATATCGACTTAACACATAATTACCACCTCATTTAAAGGTGTATTATGACAGCAATCTCTTCTACGATAACGCACCGACGACCGGTTCACATTCTCCTTCCTCCTCCCATCATCTCATCAACATCAAATCATAATTTTCTTTGACAAATTTTCCCGATTGTATAAAATTGACTCCCCTTTCAAAGGAAGGTACATATGACATCACTCTCTACGACACGCTACATCAGCAACCTCGGCTCATGCTCCTATGAAACAAAACTCAAAATTGCCCTCACCACTGCTGTAAACACAGTAGCAATTGGCATTCTCACCTCAATTCCCCTCGTGATCGTAGCGGGTGTCCTAACCGGAACGTACGCAATCTATAAAACATTCCAACATGTTGATCTCCTTAAAGGTTTGCAGAAAATTGCGGAAAACTCTTTCGATAGAGTATTATCCCGAATAGGATGTAAAACGAATACTTCTGCATCACCCCGACGAACCTCCCTTAACCAGGCAGATGACGCAACCACAACTTTACAAGACAAACTAGTCCAATTGCAGACACAAATTGACACAAAAAACAGAGAGCTACACGTTTTACGAACGTCACTTACAGAACTACAGCTACTCTCAGACACCAAAGACAGCACAATCAAAGAACAGATTCAGCACATAGAAGTTCTACTGAAACAGATCACAGACATAGAAGAAGAATTGTCTACGAACGGAGAAACAGCCAGAATCCGAGCCAGCCATAAGGCTCTTCATTATATGATAGAAATCATTGAGAACTTCCGTAGCAACGTTCTATTAGGAATCAATGAGATGACAAATGAAGACAAAATGCACTGGGAAGCTTGTTACAAGATCATGATCGTCTCGATTCGAGCGTTTGCTGAAGAGTTAGAGGTTTTACATTTACTGTCCGATAACACTGATCCCTCTCCAAACGCTTCCCCCTCCAAAGTCCTATCGCAAGTGCTGGCTCTAGGGCCCCTCGATGCACTGTCAGAAAGAACCCCAGGTCACCAGGAGAGGAATCCATTTCCCAGCCTATCACCCAATCCACTCCACGTATCCCCCACGACAGCCGGCGCATCACTTAACGGCACCGAATAAACCAAGCGCTGTATCGATCACATGCTCCGGAGAAATCTGGAGCATGCAAAAAGCCCTTAGGCACTTCTTTTTCAAACAAGGCTCGCACGTACGCGGGCGATACAAGACGATCGCTCGTTTTGCCTTGTAAGGCCCACAAAGGGCAGGATTTGTAGACGAGTAGATCCCGAGGACAGGCACATTTAAAGCACAGGCGAGGTGAACAGGGCCTGTATCATTGCTGATGAGAAGACTGATCTGAGAAAGAAGCCCTGCAAAGGAACGCAAAGAAAGATCTGGGCACACTTTCGCGCCGGGAATTTGCGAAGCGACCCGTTCCATCAGACCTTTTTCGTTAGCGCTCCCCGTCACTAAAATTTGACACCCGAGCTTTTCCTTCAGCGCCTGGCCCACCGCAATAAAATGTTCCGCTGGCCAGCGCTTAAACGTATCTTTGGAACCAGGATGAAGCGCAATCCACCGCCCCTCAGGCAAAACCTCGCCCCGCTCCTCGGGCTGCACAAACCAAGAAAGGGCCTCTGTATGAACCTTCCCCCCAATACACTCCACCATTTTGAGACGACGCACAATTTCGTGCTGTGCATCATTCGGCAACCGATCGGTTAAAAGGTCATCCAGTCCTTTCTGCAGCCCCGAAGTCCCCACAATGCGAGAAGCCCCCAGCATCGCACACAAAGGCAAAACCAGTCGCTGCGAAGTGTGGAACACAAGCACCGTATCAAACCGCTCTTGGACCAGCTTCCTCCAAAAACGCAACGAAATCTTTTTCCACACATGTAGCTTGTCGGTCCAGGGGTTATGGCGCAAAACCTCCTCTCCGAGAGGCGTCACCAAAACCGCCAAATAGGCATCCGGAAAACTTTTACGCAGCGACGCAAGAGCGGGAGTCGCCCACAATGTATCTCCCAACGCCGTCGTTGCCACCACCAAGATCCTTCGAGGCGGGAGAGACTCTTTTCCCCTCTTTGCTCCCAAGCGAACTATCGCACGCAACAAACCATTTTTAAACGCTTTCATGCAGATAAGAACCATACAAGAAAACAGGATTGAAGAATACTCTCCCAAAAATTTGCTTTAATTCCTTCCTCAGACTACACTCTTTGCCGATCTTACTTTTCTTGATGATGGAGGCGTTTATGACAGCTATATCCCACCCCTCTACTCCCCGGGCAGCCTTGCACTCCATTCCCTGGATTACGATTGGGAAAGTCCTCTTAGTCGCCTCAACAGTGAGCGGCATTGCGATAGCCCTATTAGCCAGTGAACTTGCCCTAGCGTTAGGCATTGCCCTCTATGGTACTGCCCTTTGGGTCTGGTCAAAATCTTGCTCACTCCACATGGCAAATCAACAACTGAGAACCGAATGCAATCAAGCAGCAGCACAAATTAAACAGCTTCAAATGACCATCAATCAGAAACTTCCAATAATACAAACTCTCGAAACGCAAAACCAAGCTCTTCGCGAGTTCTTAGACAAGACTGGGAGTAGCGTGGTTTATCAGCTCAACAAAATTAAGGAACAAATTGCGCAACAAAATCTTTCCACTACAAAATCTGTTGAGCCGCCAGTGCAAACACCAGATCATTCCGTTGCGATTGTAGAACAAATAAAAACCCTTACAGAAAAACAAGGCATTCTTTTCTCCGACCTCCAAGAGCAACTCACCAAGCTCACTCCACCACCTGCCGATACAACGCTCTCCTCACAATTGACAGAACTCTCTACCCTCGTTGAACGCTTTGTCAACCAACCCCCACCTAAAGAGAGCCCTTCTCCCAATGCCAAAGTATCCGTACCAAGATTATCTATACCTCATCGCGAACAAAATGCAATACCGAGCGAGGAACCCAGTTCTCCAGCAACTCCCAAGCAGCATGCGCCTACTCCCCGAAAAGGAGCGCCTGCAACAACAGCAAACTCCACTTTGTCCCCTGAAATCAGCCAAGTGCTAAGTAAATTCGAACAACTTGAAGTGAGGCTGAGTCAATTTGACCATCTTGCAGACCTCTTACAACAACTTCTAGAGAAAAGCCGGCAATCATCGGTAGAACCAGAAATTCTTCTTCCCAATGTCTCCATGGTAGACCCTTCTCTCAGACGACTAGACAGTCAAAGCGCCCTACCCACTTCTAGACTTCCTAGCACCTCGCGCTTGTCAAAGCTTGATCTAAAACTCAAGCAAGTGGAAGAGATAATTTCTCGACTCCATGGTATTGCACAGCTCATTTCTGAAGACCGTGTTCAGAGAGAGGCATTTCACAATCTCTTTAGAACCAATGAGAATCAGTTGAATGATATGGCACAGAGATTTGTGGAGCTGATGAGAAAAAGGGAACAGGCTCTAGACAGGAAAATAAACGGAGCCAAAACTACGGAAGCTACTGTCACAAATGAACTGGCAGAACTCAAACGCGCTATCTACGACCGTTTCCCTCCTCCCGAGGCTACCAAACCAACCAAAACTCCTACACTACCAGCCAGCACTGCTCGCAAACCTGTACGACCTAAAGATGCAAGCTCCTCTTCGTCAACTGAGCCGACAGCTACTTAATAGCATAGAATTTGAGCAAAGATTGGTTTCTCGGAAGAGGGCGACAAGTGCCTTGCTCCAAGCAGAGTCTAAATTGAGTGCCGGACAACGGACAGCGTGAAATCCTTTCTCTTTTGCACGTCCCACGTAAAGATCTTCAATCTCAAACAAAGTCTCGAGGTGATCCGTAGTAAAACTCAGCGGCACAAACACGATCTTTTTTCTCCCCGCGCACCACTTCTCCAACTCCTCGCACACTTCATTCGTATACGGACGCAACCATTCCCCTCTCCCAAACTTGGATTGGTACGCGAGGAGCCCCAACGCCTTGGGAAAGCCTCCCAAAATCGCCTGGAACGACAGTTCACACTCAGACTGATACACATCGCCTGTCTCAATAAAACTCACCGGAACCCCGTGCGCCGAGAAAATCAAACACGTCTCCTCTTCGGCAAAACCCTCTTTCTCCAACACCCCTCGAATTTTTGCCTGGAAAGCCGCCACATACAGCGGATGCGCAGGATAAGACTTGACCCAGCGAAGTTTCTGTACAGTAGACTTGGAAAGATTCTTTGCAAAAAACCTTGCAATGCTCCCCGTCGTCGAGTAAGAAAATTGAGGAAACAGGGGAACAATCTGAATCACCCTTTCCTCCATCGCCTCAATTTTTTCCAACGACTCCGCATGCGTCGCAGGCAAATAGCGGTGAAACGTCACCACCCTCTTCCCCAGATCTTGCGCCACCCTGTCCGCCAACACTTCCGTATCGAAATAGATCGGCGACCGTCCCCCGATCCTCTCATAATCATGCCGCACCACCCCACTTCGTTTTCGCGCCACCCTCCGGAACAACCAGCGCTGCAAAACAAGCGGCAACCTTGTCCGAATTACATCTGGATCGGTCAAGAGTTCCTCCAAGAACGGCCGAATCTCCTCCAATGATCTCGGCCCCCCAAAATTCACCAACACACATCCCATACCGCCCACTCTAACGAAATGCACTGGAGAAAATCACCTTCTTTTTTTACACTAACCCCATGCGATTTCTTCTCTTCCTCCTTCTCCTAGCCAGCTGCAGCTCCACCCGCGAGCAGCCCATTCGCATCGGCATCGACACCACCTGGTATCCCCTCGACTTTGGCCCTCAAACCCCCTTCATCAACGGCTTTGTCGAAGACCTCCTCCAAGAAGTTGCCAAAATAGACAACCTCACCTTTGAGCGCATCGATGCGAACCCCACCACCCTCTACGACCCCACCCGCTTTGACGCCATCCTCACCTCCCTTCCCCCCCACATCTACAACAGAGCCAAGTACGACTTCTCCCAAAACTTCCTCGACCTCGGCCTCGTCCTCGTCGTCCCCCTCCACTCTCCCCACACCACCCTCTCTCACCTCCCGAACTCCCTCATCGGCCTCCTCGCCCCCACCCCCCTCCTTACGCCCGACCAACTCCCCCGCCTCTACCCCACCGCCGCCGCCCTCCTCACCGCCCTCGCCGATGGCGAAATCGAAGCCGCCCTCCTACCTCAAGTCCCCGCTGCCACCTACATCGCCGACCTCTTTGCCACCCGTCTTAAAATCGTCTCTTCCCCCCTTACTCCCGATGGTCTCCACCTCATCGCTCCCAAAGGCCAACACGAATCCCTCGTCCACGACTTTGACGACGCCCTCTCCTATCTCAAGCAAAAAAAGAAGATCCCCGCCCTTCTCAAGAAGTGGAATTTGGGATCTTAAGAACCTATCTCAATATTTTCTTTTCTATAATTTCTGAAAGACATATAAGAGACTGTCTCTGATTTAAGCTTCAGTCGATTTTTAGGTTCTTTTGAGCCGATTTTCGACTTTTTTTCGGGGGGTAATATCAACTCTCGTATATGACCCCCCGAAAAAAAGTCGAAAATCGGCCAAAATAATCCAAAAACTCGACGAAGCCTTAATTCAGAGACAGTCTCTAAGACATTCCTCATCTATGGGAGAGTTCATGTTCTCATCAATACTACTCGCGTTTGTTCTACTTATGATATGCCCCATGAAATTCTTCGCAAACACTGTCATAAAAGAAACATCCCCTGATGGCACCTGGTTAGAAGCGTACATTAATGATGACCTATGCATTACTAAATTATCGTTCTCTGATGCAAGCTGCGTACAGTATGAATATGAAGACCAAAAACTATCCAAAATTGTACGTATGGATTCTTTGGGCAGGGAACTGTATACCCACACTTATCATTGGAATGAGTCGCAACCCACTCACCACATAGGATGGTTTTCTACACAATATATCTATGATGATCATGGTAGGGTGACTGCCAAACTCAATCCATGGTACCAAGCAGATGTTGAATACAATTCTGAGGGACAGGCCATCCGCATTGGAAATAAGATCTACACTTATGACACCTCTGGACAAATTACAAGTGAACAAGGCTATTTTCATGCCATCTACGACGAAAGTTTCAATCCCATAGCACTGAACGGCCAATCCGTGCCTGCAATGGAGTACGATTCTGAAGGCAATCTCATTCGAGAAGGGTTTATTTACGATGAAAACAACAATCTCATCGAAGCAAGTGGCGAGCGCTACACATACGATGCCCTTGGGAGACGAATTCAGAAAAATAATACCTGCTATTTGTACCTAGGATTTGAAGAGATCGGCTCTTTTGAAAATGGCCACTGCAGAACACTCAAAATCCCTGGAATAGGAGGGCCGATTGCGATTGAGATCGAAGGAAAAGCCTACGCTCCCATCATCGATGCGCAAGGAATCATCAGAAAGCTGATTGATCCAATAACGAATTCTGTGTACACAGAAGTGGACTGCGATATTTTTGGGGGCGGCCTTACTGATGCTATCCCCTACGCATATCGGGGAAAGCGCTATGATACCCTGACCAATCTCATCTATTTTGGCAAACGCTATTATGATCCTTCTCTACACCAATGGATCACACCCGATCCCTTTGGCATTTTGCGACCCCATAGGCGGCAGTTTTTGGGGGTACGTACTGGGATTAGGTGAGATTGCAGCAGGCGGAGCCCTTATGATTACAGGGGGCATCGTTGAAATCGGATCATTAGGAACACTAACATTCGGTGTTGCCATTGCAGAAGTGACAGGAGTTGGACTCATCACTGATGGGTGGATGCGAGCCACAGCAGAATCTCGCAATCTTCAACTACCCAAATGGGATTCAAGCTATGACACACAAATCCTAAAGAATTCCAAACCAGACACAACTAAAGCGCCTCCCTATCAAGGGGACAAACTCGGCATCAACCCCCAAAAACCAAAAGCCAAAGGGTTTGAGTGGAAAGGCAAAGGCCCACCAGGAAGCAGTCAAGGGAGCTGGTATAATCCTGCAACAGGGGAAAGCCTACACCCAGATCTGGACCATCCCCCACCTCTGAAACCTCACTGGGATTATGTAGGACCAGACTTCCCCCAGGGAGCAAGGCTTTACCCTGATGGAACTTGGGAACCCAAATGACAAAGACATACACACTTCCCCACCAACAGATCCTTCCATACTTTTTAAGTCATATCAAGTGTGGTAAATCCCTATCTAAATCCATCTGTCAAAATATTGATTTTGATCATGGTCATTTTTTCACGATTCTACCCAAAGATATTGAACACGATCAGCTATTGGATTTTGAACACGGAGGCATCATTTCTCCAATGCCAGGCAATGCTCATCTCACTAAAACCATGGATCAGCATTGCAGTGAGTTTATTGCCAATTTTCTACACCAAGATTTGAGCAAATTAGCTGTAGTAGAAAATTACATGCTGACACCGACCAGTTCATTTACTGCTATTGATCATGTTAAAATGATCCCGTTTCAAAACGAGGTCTATTATTTTTTAACACACCAAAACTCTTCAGATGAAATCTACAAAGTCATTAGAAAATCCAGTCTAGTTTGGCATTTTCTCGTCGTACTCACGCGAATTTCTATGCCGGAAAAGATGACACAATCCACGATCGAGCAAATCTGCAATAACGCCACATTCATCATCGCGAGTGCTTATGATGGGGAGGGCTTTATCTTCTGGGAAAAAGGAGCACGACTTTCACATGAATAGACTGAGAAAACTAACTAAACATCAACTGCATGCTGATCTTGCCCTAAATTTTTTTAAAGAATCTCTCGAAGACACGAACGCATTGTCCGTAGAGATGATTCATTTTATTTCCAATCATCCAGGAATGTTTTTTACCCTTCTACCTGACGATGCAAATTTATCGCGTTTACATGAATTCAGTATCAGCATTCTACCCGAACTACCCCAGCAAAGAGGACCTATAGGGAGCTTGCCTGGTATCTATGACTATTCCAGGATCCCTTCATTAGAAGAAGAATGCTGTGAATATCTAGAAAGAGAAGTCAAGAAAAACAAATCTCTCTGTATAATTGACAGTTTTAATCAAGAATACAAAGAATCGTTTCAATCTGAACCATTCGATATATATGGAAAACACTATAAAAAAGAAATATACTATGCATTTGACATCAATCAATTCAATAAGAAAGATGTAACAAAATGTCTTCATATTTCGAAAACATTTTGGCACTCCTTGTGCATTTTGACAGAAGCCAGGCTCTCTAAGAGGTTGTTGCAAGAGACAGACATTCAGCGCATCTGTCTCAAATCACACCTTGTAATGATTGGAGCGTATGATGGGGACGGCTATATTTTTTGGGAAAAAGGCGAAGGACTCTCACATGAATAGCCAGCAAATCATTGTTTCTGTACAGTGAGGACGAGTTCTATTTATGAAATGTGGCCCTACGTTTGATTGCACACAAAACTTTTGGCAGCTCGCCAGCATCGCAGGTGTTGGATTCGGATTACCTGCTATGGTTGTAGGCGGCCAGCTAGCTCAAAAATATGGGGCAGGAACTGCATTGCTCTCTATCCTCATAGCAAATTTGTTTCTATGGACTTTGGGGCTGGGAATTATTTCCATGGCCTATAAACGTAAACATGCCATCGAAAATGTCCGAGAATATTTGGGAAAAAATACATCCATAATCGCAGCTTTGTTATGGATCGTTTCTTTTCTTACATGGTATGCAATTCAGCTGCAAGGAATTGCAGATATTACGAATCAACTTATGCCGAATATTGCGTCTTGGAAGGTAGGTATATTTTGGGGAGCTCTTGTAGCTTGCCTAGGTCTCGGAGGTTTTTTCTCTCTCAAACACATCTGTGTTTTCTCTCTTCCTTTACTACTTGGATATGTGATCTATGCAATTTGCACACACAGCTCTGTGCAGTTTTCTGGCACTTGGGGTGTTTCCCTCCCCGGCATTATTGCTGCTCTCATTGTATGGTTACCGGGAATTATTAATTTGCCTACACTCTCTCGCCATTCCAGCTCACAAGCACAATCTATACTTGGACTCTCTTTCATGATGTTCTTTCATGTGATTCTACAGATTTTTACTATTTTTATCGGAATTCATTCACCTACAGAGCTCCTGCTACCTTACTTACATAATGCTTCTATGAACATCGCACTTTTTTCGGCATTTTCTTTTGCTATATTGGCATACATATGTATTAACCTGCTCAATATCTATCTCGCATCCGTTGCATGGGAGACTGCCATTTCTCGAATCCATGACTGTAAAGAGTATTTGATCGTAGGCCTACTAGGAACTGTACTGTATCTTTGTGCCATTCCCTCTTCTCTAAATATCCAGCTTTTAGAAGTTATCATGACAAGTTTTATGGCCAGTTTGGGGGTTGTATTATCCATTAACTTCCTGATCCGTATCGTTGTCAGACATCGTCCTCGACCCTGGGAAAGATTAGCGAGTTCATTGTGTTGGCTGATCGGATGCTTAGCTTCTTTTGCCATACAAGTACAACTGCCTAATGAAACCCGATACGCCTTCGAACATATAAAGGGTCCTCTATTTGGCATACTGGCTAGTGCGTTTGCTTTCTTGATATTATTATTTATAGAAGAGACTATTTGGTCTCTTAAGCATTTGCCAAAGAAGATGTGAATTCATGAGGAATACTTCTAACTGTGTCGCAATACGCATGCGAAAGAAAAAACAAAGAGGCATTATCTAAAGAACATCCCCATTTATTAGATGTTTCCTTATGATAGGTATATTCATCATCTAAGTGGGCAGAGACGAGCATATCTTTTGATTCATCGGGATATTGCCGGTGTGCTGCAGCATAAGCAAGAAGTAAATCAATAGGATTATAAGCGAGTAGTTCTTCTGTCCACTGCTCTTTGGAAGGGAACTCTCTTGTATCTCTACAAGACTTCCCATGAAAAATCAGTACAGGTAAATCAGTGTCATACGATTCTTGAGTCGTCACTCTATAACCTTCTTTCGTTTTTTCAAAGAAAAGCGCTATTCTTTCAATGACTCTGTGTCCCTGGTCTTTCGCTACCTGTTCTGCTAGCAGTACAATTGGCATCTCTTTTGCCTGAGCCAAATACATGAGAATTTTAGTCATCCAATAGCAGGGAATACAGTGCAATCCTCGGTGGACAACTAAGAAATCATCTGAAATCATATGTAGAGAGGTATCTGGAACTAATAATTTTTCTGCGGCTTTCTGTACAAATCGGACGCTACTCTGTGACAAATCCTGTCTCAACTTCTCAACAAGGTCATCGGCAAATTGGCTTCCTACAGATCCAATTTCTTTAATTTTCTTTGTATCGGTATATTCATTTTTTAAAAGGGGATGCGTTAATGGTGAAGATCGAATCATTTTTACCCTGGAAAGCAAATAGGCGCGGAGGAGATAGAGCTCGCTGTCGTTGAGGTAAAGCTCGAGCGAGTGCTGCTCGATTACATCCTGCAGTGAGAGGTCGCTTTGCGCCGTATACTTAAGCTCGTTGAGCCGATCCTTGATTCCTTGCACCTGACTGAGTAAGAATGGAAGATCAAACTCTTTCTCTCGTAGCACCACTGCTAGTTTTAATGCGCGGATTTGACACGCATTTTCCCCTACAAGGGGGTCAAAAAACTGCAACTTCTTATCTAAAAGGGCTTCTGCTGTCTGCTCAATTGCCGTCAGAAGAAGAAAATACTCTTTCAATCCAGCCAAAAGCCTTTCCTTCTTCTTCACTTCCAGCGGATAAGGTAAAAGATGGCTCAATGCATGAACCCTTTCTCTCCCAAATAATCCAAATCCCGTTATTTCCGCAGTCTTCATTTTTCTATATTTTTAGAAAGAATTATAAACATTTTTATAAAAAAACTCAATCGAATTGATTTTATCCACAAAAACAGAAGAAAAGTATGTAAGTAACTAATTATAAGCTACTTACAAAAGATCTTTCTAGGATAGTCATGGGAAAAAGAGGAGGTAATATTTTTTCTTGATTTTCTCCCCTCAATCCCCTATCCAGATTTATGGGTATGGATAAGAAAAAACAAGAGCGCAAGCAACTAAAAAGCCTCTACTGCGAGCTAAGGCGGGCGACGAAACACTTGATCGGTTACACCATCAGCAAGGGATTCGACTATTCCCCTCTCTTTCGTTTCCTTGAGTTTCCCATCAACAACATTGGCGATCCCTACTCAGATCCTAGCTACTTGAGGGTCAATACGCTACATGTGGAGAAAATGGTAGTGGATCGGTTAGCTGAGCTGTTCCATGCGCCGAAAAACGGGTATTGGGGCTATGTCACAAATGGAGGGACGGAGGGGAACCTCCACGGGCTTTATGTGGCAAGAGAGCTCTATCCAAATGGGGTCGTTTTTCTGTCTGATCAAACCCACTACAGCGCCATGAAAAATATCCACCTCCTCCGTATGCCGTTTGTGATGGTGAAATCTCTTTCCAATGGCGAGATCGATTATGCGGCGCTCCAAGAGGCTTTGGAGGCGAATGAAAAAGGACCTCCTATCATTTTTGCCAATATTGGCACGACTATGAGGGGGGCGATTGACGATCTGACGCAGATCCGTAGTATCCTCTCCCATTTGAAGATCAAAAAATATTACATCCATTGCGATGCTGCGTTCTATGGAATGATTCTGCCTTATGTTCCGGAGGGGTTAATGAAGCCCTTCGATTTTAGGGCGGGAATCGATAGCATCGCGATCAGCGGTCACAAGATGATCGGTAGTCCGATTCCGTGTGGTGTGAGCATTACGAAAAAGGCGCACATAGAAAAAATTGGGATGCCAATCGAGTATGTGGGGATCAAGGATACGACGATCTCAGGGTCTCGCAATGGTGTGACGCCTCTCTTCCTTTGGCATCAATTGATCCATTTAGGAGAGAAGCGATACGGTCCCGTGGTGCGCAATGCGCTGACAAAGGCTGAGAAGATTGTCCACTTTTTTAATACAAGAGGGATTCCTGCGTGGAAAAACCCGTGCTCACTCACCATTGTTTTGCCGCGCCCTTCTGAACCGCTGGCGAGGAAATGGCAACTTCCGGTCCAGGGAGAGCAATGTTGTATGATTGCATTACCTCGGTTGCCGCAAACAGATATCGACCGTTTTCAAAAAGAATTTGTGGCCGATTATAAGCGAAGAAACAAATGACGTTCATCGATCGCCATTTTTCCAAGAAAGAGGAGAGGGCTGTCATCTTTGCGGTGACTCTGGGCAATCTACTGGAGTGGTATGAGATTTATCTCTATGTCTACTGGGCTCCTCTAATTTCTAAACTTTTCTTCGGTGGTGTTTCTCTGGAAAGACACCTGATTGATACGTTCCTCATTTTTGCGGTGGGTTTCCTGGCTCGGCCGTTTGGTGGGATTGTATTTGGTCGGATTGGCGATCGGATTGGAAGGCGAAAATCACTGATCCTTTCGGTGATCATGATGATTTTCCCTACATTCCTCACGGGTTTTTTGCCGACCTACGCTACGATCGGTGCAGCGGCACCCTTTCTTTTACTTTTGCTGCGTGTACTGCAGTCGTTTCCAGCAGGAGGAGAGCTGCCTGGAGCCTTTTGCTATCTCTATGAGAGCGCCCCCTGGCGCTCGCGCCGTTTTATGACGAGTTGGGCGGCATGGGGCTATCAGATTGGAATCTTAATCAGCTCTGTGGAGTGTTTCCTTCTCGAGAAATATCTCTCGCCAGAAGCTTTACTGAGTTGGGGTTGGCGGGTTTCGTTCATGGTGGGGGGATGCATCGGCTTTTTGGGACTCCTCCTGCGCTATCGACTTCATGAGACGGCCCTATTTCGAGAAATGTGTTCCCACGAAAGAGTAGTAAAACAGCCCATTTTCCAAGTACTCCATAAACATCGTAAGGCAATTGGAAAAGGGATCCTCTTTTGCGCCCTCAATTCTTCTGTGTTTTATCTTTTGACGATTACATTTCCTACGTTTCTTGGTGAGGCGCTTGGCATCTCATACAGAGACAATTTGCTCATCAACATCAGCCTGATTGTTTTGATGACCCTACCTTTACCTCTCTTTGGAAAATTGGCTGACCACTACAGCAACAAAAAAATGTTGGTCTTTTCTGTCTTAGGAATGATGGTGCTTCTCTACCCTCTCTACTGGGCTGTCACAAATGCTTCCGTTGCCTTCATGATCGGTATCATCTGCCTGTTTTGCATTCTATATACTTGCACTTCAGCCCTGATTCCCTACATTGTGGCAGACTTGTTCACGACACACGACCGATTCACCTGCTCTGCTGTAAGCTTCAATCTTGCCGACGCTGTTCTGGGAGGATTTACCCCTATTGCAGCTATTTGGCTTTTAAATGCCACCCAAACCCGGGCCTCATTCGTCTGGATCCTCCTCTTTACCGCGATCCTTTCCCTCATAGGCTACCTCCGCCTCAAGCCGCGCAGAGAACCTGAATTTTAAGTCGTATGATCCCCCTGATGCTTATCGTCGCGAAGAAGTAGAAAGGTTGCTGTGAGCATGCTCGCTGTGATAGCGACAAAGCCAATCAAAGCCACCACTCTGCATCGATCCACGCCACACCATTTTGGCTTTTCCTCACGCTGCGGCGTCACTAACGGCGTAGAGGGGCCATAGCCACTCTTCAATGCATCAAATCCTGTACGCATATCCTCTCCTAAAATTAGAGGCAGAAAGTATAACAAAATTTTTTACTTTCACGCAATTTCTGGAATGAGTACAAATGATCCACAAAACGGAGGCGTATGTCCTTTATTCCATCAAATGTGTTAACTTCCCTTATTTTTATACTTTTTAGCAGCTTGTTGACATCTGCATTTTTTGGTTTTGCTCTTCTAAAGTTTTACGAAGAATTTCGCAAGGGAGTGGAACAAAAAAGCCGCTTGCGTGTTTGGTTTGCATTCTTTGGGATTTCATTCATGGTCATCTTATTTGTAACCCTTCTTGTCAAAGGAGTAAAATGAAACCAATTCTGTCCGTTCTCATCGTCTACTCTTTAACAATTCCTAGTTATGCTAGCAATTTATCGACATTGCTCGATCCGTCAACCAATCCCGCACAAATCATTGAGCAAATCGTTTGCCCTACAGGTCAATTCGACTTCGAGAAGACACGCTCTTTTTTTCTCCAAATGAAAAGAGATTTGGAAATCGAATACGGTATTGATATTGATTTACAAGTTGCCACAGAACTAGCGCTGAAAACTCTTGTCGAATCCAATCAATTTACCGAAGAAGAAATCTCTTCTGCACGAGAACTCTATGCGCAATTGATTCGCCCAGATACTCACATGCGCTTTGCAAATAAAACTCGAGCAAAGAAAAGTTCACCGAAAGAGTTTACTCTCCCAGACAAAACTGCTACAGGGTTTGTCATGATTCTGGGAGGAGCTTTATTGTGTATCATTCCCACGGGGATTACACAAGGGCTGGGTGTGACTCTAGTGGGTTCGGGAATATATACTGTGATTGATGGTGCGCGTGAAGGAGAGCGTCCTTATTATGCCAATCCTGAGAATCCTCCTTATCCACGATAGTTCTATGCTCGAATGCGGCAGCGGGCGTGCTCGGAGTACTCTTCTCGTACTCTGTCGAGAACGTGAGGGTCAGGTGGGGTGGGGGTAAGACCCCAGACTTTGGTGGCGTAAGTTTGGATGGCATTGTCGGCGGAGAATTTGCCCATGGAGGCGATGTTGTGGAGAGCGGTTTGCGCCCAGGCGAGTGGGTTGCGATAGAGGGTGTCGACTGCCTTTTGGGTATCGTAGTAGTGGCGTAGGTCCTTGAGAACGCGGTAGATGTCGTGGTCGAGAAGACTTTGGTGGATTTTGGAAAAGGCATCTGTTTCATAGGCGTTGTCGGCAAAGGTTCCGTTCTTGAGGGTGTCGAGGGCGTTGCGGATGGGTTCGCTTGTGTGATAAATTTCTTGAGGAAAATAGGGTAGGGTGTTTTCCTCGGCGGAGGAGCCAAAGCGGAAGGGCCACCACTTGTCGGTGACGGCGTGGCGCATTTCAATGTTGGCTCCATCTTCTGTCCCAATGGTGAGGGCGCCGTTGATGGCAAGCTTCATGTTGCCAGTGCCAGAAGCTTCCCAACCGGCGGTGGAGATTTGCTCGGAGAGGTCGGCGGCGGGAATGATTTTTTCGGCGCGGGAGACGTTGTAATTTTCAACGTAGACGATGCAGAGTTTGTCTTTGATGTCGGGGTCGGCGTGAAATTTTCGAGAAAGGGCGCAGATGAGCTGGATGATTTGTTTGGCTTGTTCGTAGCCGGGAGCAGCTTTGCCGCCGAAGATGACGAGACGAGGAACGACGGAGGCAGTGGGGTTGTGCTTGATTTCTTGGTAGCGCAAGATGAGGTGCAGGACGTTGAGAAGTTGCCGTTTGTATTCGTGCACCCGTTTGATTTGGACGTCGAAAAGGGCTGTGGCATCAATGGTGAAAGAGTGGCCGAGCGATTTGCCTGCGGCGTCGCGAATGTTGTTCTCTTGGTGGAGAAAGTTTAGGAAATCTTCTTTATTCTTCCTCTTGAGCTGGAGAAATTCTTCTTGCGAGCTCTGATCGTCGGCAAAGGGGTGGAGTTTTTCGATTTGAGAGAAATCGCAGATCCATCCTCTGCCAATCCGGTCGTTGAGAAATTTAGAGAGGCGGTGGTTGGCGCTTAGAATCCAGCGCCGCTGTGTGATGCCGTTGGTGATGGCGAGAAATCTTTCGGGAAAAAGCTCGTAAAAGTCGCGGAAGAGTTTGTGCTTGAGGATGTCGGTGTGGAGTTCCGAGACGCCATTGACTTTATGGGAGCCGTATATGGCGAGGTGAGCCATCCGGATTTGCCCATGTTCGACAAAGGAGAGTCTTCGCACCTTCTCTTCGTCGTGGGGAAATTTTTCCCGAATGAAGGTGCAAAATTGGAGGTTGAGTTCTTGGATGATTCTGTGCTGGCGGGGAAGGAGTTCGAGCAGCCGGTGTTCGTTCCACTCTTCCAATCCTTCGCGTAAAATGGTGTGGTTGGTGTAACTGCAGACGGCTTGACAGGTTTCCCACGCTTTGGCCCAGGTGAAATGGCCGAGTTTCATGAGGATGCGGACGAGCTCGGGGATGACAAGAGCCGGGTGGGTGTCGTTGATTTGGATGCGTACTTTGTCGCCAAAGTTGGAGAGGTCGCCGTGGATGTGCATGTGGGTGCGGACGATGTCTTGCAGCGAGGCAGAGACGAGGAGAAACTCTTGCTTGAGGCGAACCCGTTTGCCCAGTTCGTTGTTGTCATTGGGATAGAGGACGTCGGTGAGCGAGGTGTTTTCGGCCGCCTGGTCGAGGAGTCCTGAGTTGTAACGCTGGAGTTTGAAATTGCGGGGCGATTCTTTGGTCGACCAGAGCCGTAAGGTGAGGACTGAATAGTTGGGATCTTCTGAGTAACCAATAATCGGTGTGTCGTAAGGCAGTGCCCTCACCTCTTCGCACCCTTCGAGGAGAAATACCTCTTCCCCCGCGTTGTTTTTTTCGCCGAGGAGTTTGCCGCAAAAGTTGACGCTGACGGAGAAACCGTCGCGTCTTGATTCCCATGGGTTGGTGTTGAGGAGCCAGCAGTCGGGACGCTCCACTTGGAGGCCGTTCCAAATTTCTTGGTCAAAGATCCCATACTGATAGCGGAGTCCGTAGCCACGCGAAGGATAGTGGAGCGTAGCGAGCGAATCGAGAAAGCACGACGAGAGGCGCCCCAATCCTCCGTTGCCCAGTCCTGGATCAGGATCACAATGGAGTAGATCGTCAAAATTCCTCTCGAGTCTTTTCAAGACTGCTGAAATGAGCTCGGTGGCGCCGATATTGACGATGTTGTTGATAAGAAAACGGCCAGGCAAATACTCCATCGAGAGGAAATAGGTGATACGCGACTTGCAATGCTCCAACGTATTGATTGAGGCGGTCCAGTTGATCATCACCTCTTCTTTGAGAGCGGTGCAGAAAGCTTGATAAAATTCTTCGGTTGTCGCCTCTTCTGTTGTGTGACCGCTAGAAATAATGATGTGATGCTTAATCTTTTGCGCGAGGATGTCGGCCTGCAGAGAGATATCCATATTCCCCTCTATAATTTAGGAGAGGATGAATTGCAATGTGATTATCTCAGATTGAGTTTGAGACTTGCTGCAAAGTCTTCTAAATGTTTCATGAATTTTGGGTCCACACAGGCTCTGCGAATTTTGAGAAAACGGACGGCTTCGTCAGCTCGCAAATCAAACCTACAAATGAGATAGGCAGCGATTAATGTAGCACTCCTGGAAATTCCCCTTTGACAATGCACGAGAGTTTTTTTGTTGTGAAATACTGCCTGGTCTAATTGGTCAAAAATAGGGGCAAACCATTTTTCCGAAGCCACCCCATTCATTGCTTGTGTCTTCTCCTGATGTAATGCATTGTATGTCTCTTCGTCCTCTGGTTGTTCCTGCTGGGCCAAACTAGATTGAGGGAAAGTACAGTCATGCACAAAAGAAAGCCATAGAACTGGATCATCTTCAATCGTACGGCCGACATAAAACCATTCTACAGGAGATAGCCCCTCCCTTAAATCCTGATTGATTAAATCAATACAATCTCCCCAAAGATCTCGCTGAGAACATACGGTAATGACTGCCGAAAATTGGTGCTGATTGTTATGGATATCCAAGGACCGCCTTATGAATCGATCATCTCGCAAAGAAAGATGGGTGCATTGAAGAAAAGCACGGCTATTCCCCAGATATAGTTCTCCCAGAATAACGTTAAAATCCGCTGTTTCCGTATCGGAAACACACCCTGCCTGTAGCACCTCGTGAATCTGCTGTCTCAATGCCTCGTTGCTTAAAGGCTCTGAGTTGCTTGAGAAAAACCAAGAACGAATATTGGGATACCAACTGCCTACTTTTAACATCCACCTCCCCCTTTTTTTAGATCATTATACAATCTCATTATTATTAAGAGACTGTTAACGGATTTTTTTATTTGATATAGTAATCGCCCTGAAAATGAGGGTGATATCATGAGAGCAAAAAAGAGGAAGGCATATACCAGCGATTTGTCCAATAAAGAGTGGGATCGAATAA